>Ga0224508_10001702_pt1 | contig 19497 bp, 20 predicted proteins | sample SF_Jan12_sed_USG_4_FD_170157 | JGI IMG/M metagenome (GOLD analysis project Ga0224508, IMG submission 170157) | Sediment microbial communities from San Francisco Bay, California, United States - SF_Jan12_sed_USGS_21 | ecosystem: Environmental > Aquatic > Marine > Sediment | place: USA... | reverse complement strand
TGCTTTACCCTTTTCCGAATTACTCCTTGTAGCCTCTGAGCGCTCTGTTGGAAAACAGATAGAATTTCAGGATAAACACTATTCGGTGATCGGAATGGAAGAGGCTATTATGGCCAAACCGGATATCGCTTTGTTCTCTGCAGGAGGAGATACATCAAAAGAATGGGCACCAAAATTTGCTGAGGTCGGCACAACTGTGATCGATAATTCATCTGCATGGCGGATGGACCCAACTAAAAAGCTCATTGTACCCGAAATAAATGCCCATGCATTAACTAATTCCGATAAGATCATTGCAAATCCAAATTGCTCGACCATTCAGCTCGTCATGATCTTGTCACCCTTACATTTAAGATATCAGCTCAAGCGTATCGTTGTATCTACCTATCAGTCCGTGTCGGGAACTGGCAGCAAGGCCGTACAGCAATTAGAGAACGAACTAGCCGGTATTGAAGGAGAAATGGCTTATCCTCATCCAATTCATAAGAACGCCCTTCCACATTGCGATGTGTTCATGGACAATGGCTACACTAAGGAAGAAATGAAACTTGCACGAGAACCTCAAAAAATACTCGATGATCGTACTTTTTCCGTTTCAGCAACTGCTGTTCGGATACCTACGGCGGGCGGACATTCAGAAGCTGTGAATATTGAATTTTATGAGGATTTTGATTTAAAGGAAGTCAGACACATCCTGGAACAAACTCCCGGGGTAACCGTCGTGGACGACCCAAAGAACAATAACTACCCAATGCCAATTCATGCGCACGACAAAGATGACGTTTTTGTCGGACGGATTCGTCGAGATGAGACACAGCCTCACACATTGAACTGTTGGATCGTCGCAGATAATTTGAGAAAAGGCGCTGCTACCAACGCCGTTCAAATTGCTGAGTATTTGTTGGCCAAAAACCTGGTATAAATCCACTTAACCCTTTGATTTGCAATTGATCCGAGAATTAGGGATAATCACCTAATTTATAGTACATTTAATGCTCTTCAAATTCAAAGAAGTTGAAGCTAGCCGCAAAAACCCATCTTCAAAGAAGCCAAAACAACAGCCTAATTAGTATAACTAATAAGAGTATTGTGTTAGAAGTCAAAGAAATCTCTTTTGCTTATGATCGCATTCCTGTGCTTGAGGGAATTAATTTTCAATTGGCACAGGGTGAGCATTTGGCCGTTATGGGTGAAAGTGGTTGTGGGAAGAGTACCCTGCTAAAGATCATTTATGGTGCGCTTCAACCGAGTCAGGGTGAAATATTCTGGAACGGAAAGCAGATAAAAGGCCCTGATCAGACACTTGTCCCCGGCAAGCAAGGCGTGAAGTATATGTCTCAGGAATTTGACCTGATGCCGTTTACCACTGTTGCTGAAAATATCAGTTCATATTTATCTTCTGCGTCACCAAAAAAACTGGAAAAGCGGGTACGGGAATTGCTCTATGTGATCGATATGGTCGAGTTTGCAGGCACTAAAGTGAAGAATTTGAGCGTAGGTCAGCAACAACGAGTAGGGCTGGCGAAAGTCTTGGCGCAAAAACCTCAGCTTTTGTTGCTAGATGAGCCTTTTAGCCATATAGATAATTTTAGAAAGAGCTATTTACGGCGGAATCTTTATGATTACTTAAAAACGGAGGGGATCACCTGCTTAACTGCCACTCACGATTCCAATGACGTGTTGCCTTTTGCCGATTCCGGCCTTGTCCTGAAAGATAATGTGGTACTAGCACATCAGCCTATTCTGGAGCTTTATGATAAGCCAAAAGATCTTTATGTTGCCTCACTTTTTGGTGAAGCTAATAAGGTTTCTATTGAAGTGATCAAGTCCTATGCGAACACAAAAAGACGTATCATAGTCTATGCCCATGAGTTTACGCTGGCCCATACTTCGGGTATCGGGGCTATTGTTATAAAGAAATACCCTATGGGCAGTCATTATTTATATAAAGGGGAGGCGGAAAATCAATACTTACTCTTTGAATCAACGCAAGATCTCGATCTGGGTACTGAGGTAAGGCTTAATATTTCTATCGATATTATTAATAAGCGGTTACAAAATAATAATGGCTACTAATGGATCGGGAACAGATTCATAAAGAACTGATCGTAAAGTTTAGCAGAAGTAGCGGCCCTGGAGGTCAAAACGTTAATAAAGTGGCTACTAAAGTCATTACCTCCCTCCATATCGATAGCTCTGAAGGGCTTTCTTCAGGTGAAAAAAGACGGATATGGGATAAGCTTTCAAACAAAATTTCCAAAGAAGGATATCTAACGGTATCGGCAGAAGATAGTCGTAGTCAATCCAAAAACAGGGATATTGCGGAAAAGAAACTTTTTGCTTTGTTGGCCGATGCCCTTAAAAAACCAAAGCTCAGAAGAAAGACAAAACCTTCAAGAGCATCTAAGGAAAAGCGATTGAAAAAAAAGAAGGCCATTGGCGAAAAAAAACAAGGTCGGAAAAAACCTGATATTAACTAATTCCTAAAAGTCGCTTTAGATAATAAAAAAAGAGATCGCATAAAGCGCTAAAAGTCCGGCTGTTCCCAATACAAAACTTCCCAGGCTGAACAAGCGGTAACCTGTTTTGACGTTCATCCCGCTCATCTGTGTAACAACCCAAAAGAAACTGTCATTGGCATGGGAAATTACCGAAGAGCCGGCCCCAATGGCGACAACAACCATTGCTTTTTCTATTTCAGACTCAAATCCAAGTACGGGCAGCATGGGCACTAAAATTGAAGCTGTGGTTATCAGGGCTACTGTAGACGACCCTTGGGCAGTTTTTAAAGCCGCCGCCAAAATAAAGGGAAGTAGTAAGCCAATTTCCAATGAAACCAGGCTGTCTCCCAGCGCATCAGCAATTCCGGAATCATATAATACCTTCCCAAAAATACCTCCTGCACCAGTAATCAGGATGATCCCTGCCGCTTCTTTTACAGCCGATCCTATCCACCCCCCAGCTGACAACATTTTGCTTTCTATTTTCTTTGGCAGTAACAAGCATAGCAAGACGCCAATAAATAAGGCAATAACAGGCTCGCCAAGGAATACCACCAGATTCCACAATCCTTCAGGCTTGTCAATTATTTGAACTGCGACCGATTTTAGAATTATCAGAATTATCGGTACCAGGATCGGGATCGAGGCGCGAAATGCGCCCGGTCTTTCTTCGTCTTTGTCTGGAAGTAAACCCAGATCGCCTATGGAATCAGGATCAATATAGGTTTTTGAGGCATAGACTTTTGAATAGAGCAGCGCTGCTAAAAGAGCGACCACGCTCACCGGAAAACCTATGGCAATCACCAGTCCTAAATTTGCATCCAAAATTCCGGCTGCTGCTATGGGCCCAGGCGTTGGCGGTACTAATGTATGTGAGGCCAGAAGTCCTAAGCCTAACGCTACGGAAGAGCCTGCGATCGTAATTTTAGCCCTCCGGCTCAGCCCCTTGTTCAAAGGTTGCAGGAGAAGGAAGCCACTATCTGCAAATACAGGAATGGAAATGATATATCCAATGATCCCCATTGCCGATGGAATATTTTTTCTCCCTATCCATTGCAAGACGCGTTCTGCAATACTGAAAGCACCCCCGGTACGCTCGAGGAAGGCACCAATAATTACCCCAAATAAGATGATCAGACCTATTTTCCCAAGCGTATCCCCAAATCCATTGTTAACGGAACTGATCAATGCTTCTAATGGCATTCCTGCAGCCAGGCCATAAAGGATCGCAATAGTAAACAGAGCTAGGAAGGGATGAATCTTCCATCTGGTGGTCATTAGAATGATCAGAAGTACGGCAATTAGCAGATAGAGTAATTCCATAAGTGAAAAGTACTTAATTCTTAGGAGACCAGGTCTGCCAAATCCTGTCCCACTGCACTCCCGATTGCCACACCCATTCCTCCTAAACGGACTCCGCAATATACCCGAGCGCTCACAGCTTTTACAATTGGGCGCTTTTTATGTCCAACTCCCATTATACCGCTCCACCACTGATCGATCTCAAAAGCAGTTTCCGGGAGAATAACATCTTTCAGAAGTGATGTTAAATAGGTTTTGATCTCTTCTGTGTTTCCAAACGCTGTGGTTTGTTCACCGTTCGTATTCAAGTGGCGCCCTCCTCCTAACAACAGTCTGCTATCCACATTTCGAAAGTAATTGAAACCCTTATACATATGGAAGGTACCCTTGATACGAAGGTCTTTGATGGGTTTAGTAATCAGGACCTGCGCCCTGGCAGGCAACACCTCTTCATCTAAAATCTCTTTCGCGAAGCCGTTCGTAGCGATCATTAAATGACGGCTTTTCATACTGAACTGATCCGTTTCAATAATCACATAATCTCCATTTTCTTCAAAGGAAGTAACGGATGTGGAGTTTACTATTAATATCCCTTGTCTATGTGCAAGATCTAATAAGCCCTGCATCATTTCTCCTGTATCTAATTGTCCCTCAAATCTATTCCATAGAAGCGTTTCCTTAACGTTTCGAAAACCGAAGGTATTAGGTAGCTCTTTAAAAACAGCTTGTTTGAAAATAGGCAGGAGCATTTTATTAACTGCGTCACGGGCACTGAGACACTCATCATACAACTCCGTCTCCTTTTCAGAAAACACTTCATACCCCCCAAATGATTTATACTGCAGTTTATCTTCTCCGAGAAGGCGTTTTAACTGTTGCACGCCTGTCCGCCTTTTTTGAATGAGATTTATAATCTCTTCTTCACTGTGAGACTTGAAATCGTCCAAGATTTCAGACATGCTCCCAAAACAGGCAAAACCGGCATTTTTAGTACTTGCCCCCTGGGGAAGTATTCCGCGTTCAAGGATAATGATCTTAGCTTTAGGAAAGTTTTTTCGAAGTGCTAATGCACAATTAATCCCTACAATCCCGCTTCCCACTACGGTAAAATCTACTTTTTCAAGCCAAGATTTATGCTCCCAATAGCTCAGCATGTTTTATGCGGTTTGTGTCTTTAATTATAGCCTATTCTAGCTCCTTCATTTCAAAGTCATCCATGAATTTTGTAGTGTAGTTTCCGGCAAGGTAATCCGGATGGTCCATCAATTGCCTGTGAAATGGAATAGTGGTATGGACGCCTTCGATCACAAATTCATCTAAAGCGCGCTTCATCTTATTGATCGCTTCCTCACGGGTCTGAGCCGAAGTAATTAGCTTAGCGATCATGGAATCGTAATAAGGAGGAATAACATATCCGCTATACACATGAGTGTCTAAGCGTATGCCATGGCCTCCGGGCGTATGTAAGGTTGTGATTTTGCCAGGAGAAGGGCGAAAGTCGTTGTATGGATCTTCTGCATTGATCCTGCATTCAATAGAATGTAATTTAGGAAGATAATTATTACCGGATATCGGCACACCTGCAGCTACCAATATCTGTTCACGGATGAGGTCATAATCTACAACTTGTTCTGTAATCGGATGCTCTACCTGGATTCGGGTATTCATTTCCATAAAGAAGAAATCCCGATGTTTATCAACCAGGAATTCTACGGTACCTGCACCTTCATATTTAATATATTCAGCGGCCTTAATTGCCGCAAGCCCCATGCTTTCACGCAGTTTATCTGTCATAAAAGGAGAAGGGGTTTCTTCAGTAAGTTTTTGGTGCCTTCTTTGAATACTACAATCGCGTTCTGAGAGATGACATGCCTTTCCATATTGGTCTCCAACTATCTGTATTTCAATATGTCGAGGTTCCTCAATAAGCTTTTCCATATACATCCCGCCATTGCCAAAGGCAGCCTCTGCCTCTTGCACAGCGCTTTCAAAGTGCTTCTCCATTTCATCTTCACTCCAAACAGCACGCATTCCTTTTCCGCCTCCACCTGCTGTTGCCTTAATCATTACCGGATACCCAACTTTCTTAGCGGTCTTTTTAGCATCTGCAACATCTTTCAACAATCCTTCTGAACCGGGAATGGTTGGCACGCCGGCTTCTTTCATGGTTTCTTTAGCTGTTGCCTTATCTCCCATTTTGTCAATCTGATCCCCGGAAGCTCCAATGAACTTGATATCATGCTCTGCACAAATTTTAGAGAATTTTGAATTTTCAGAAAGGAATCCATATCCAGGATGAATGGCATCTGCATTGGTGATCTCTGCTGCTGCAATAATATTGGGTATTTTCAGGTATGACTCACTACTTGGAGCAGGGCCAATACAAACAGCTTCATCGGCAAACCTTACATGCAGGCTTTCTTCATCGGCTTTTGAATATACCGCAACGGTTTTGATTCCCATCTCCTTACACGTTCGGATAATTCTCAGGGCGATTTCCCCTCGGTTGGCAATTAGTATTTTTTTGAACATACTACTAGACTTTCGATCGGATCGTTCTTGAATGAACGCATCCACTAATTAATAGAGATGTTGAATTCTTACTTATGAAGGGTCTATGAGAAATAAGGGTTGATCAAATTCCACAGGTGAGGCATCTTCAGCAAGGACTTTTACCACCTTACCTGATACCTCAGATTCTATGTCATTAAAAAGTTTCATCGCTTCAATTACACATAGTACATCGCCCGGGGCAATAGAAGTTCCCACCTCGACAAAAGCAGGTTTGTCTGGAGATGGTTTCCTGTAAAAGGTTCCAATGATCGGCGATTTGATCGTTATGTACTTGGAATCATCCACCTCTTCAGCAGCGGGTGCTTCTGCAGCCGGGGTTGGCGTTTCAGTCGCCGCCGGAGGTGTAGGTGCTGCTACTGACGGTATTGGGGCAGATGCTACAGGAATCTGTTGCACAAGCGTTGTTTCCGGTCCGGTGCTTGTAGCACCTGTGCGGATCGTAATCTTTAATTCCGGAGTCTCCAACTTCACTTCGCTGGCACCGGATTTAGCTACGAATTTGATCAGACTTTGAATTTCCTTAATATCCATTGACTTCGTATTAGTTCTATTTTAATCGTTTGTATCATAGGCCCACTTGAGATAAAGCGCGCCCCAGGTAAATCCACCACCAAAAGCGGCAAACACCAGGTTATCCCCTTTTTTTAACTGCTTTTCATAATCGTAAAGCAAAAGAGGTAAGGTCGCCGAAGTAGTATTGCCATATCGCTGAATGTTCATCATAACCTTTGAGGCGTCTAATCCCATTCTCTTCGATGTCGCATCAATAATACGTTTATTTGCCTGGTGTGGAACAAGCCACTGTACATCTTTATGCGACAGCCCGTTTCGTTCCATGATCTTTTCTGCTACATCGGCCATATTGGAAACTGCAAACTTAAAAACCGACTTCCCGTCCTGAAATACATAATGTTTCTTATCCCTTACGGTTTCTTCGGAGGCGGGCAACAAAGATCCCCCAGCTTCAATCTTAAGAAACTCGCGTCCTGTGCCATCCGATCTGAGGTATTCATCCTGAACACCATATCCTTCGGTATTAGGTTCAAATAAAACCGCACCTCCGCCATCTCCAAAAATGATGCAAGTAGTTCTATCAGTATAGTCCAAAATAGACGACATTTTATCAGCTCCAATGAGCAAGACTTTCTTGTATTTTCCCGATTCAATGTACCTGGCTGCTGTAGACATCCCGTATAGAAAATTTGAACAGGCTGCCTGAATGTCATAAGCAAAGGCATTTGTCGCACCGATCTCTGTTGCTACATATACTGCGGTTGAAGCCACAGGCATATCCGGTGTTGCCGTACCTAATAAGACCAGATCAATTTCCAGCGGATCCAGATTTCTTTTCTTTAGAAGATCCTGGGCAGCTTTGATGGCTAAATATGATGTTCCCTTATTTGGGTCCTTCAAGATTCGGCGTTCTTTTACTCCTGTCCGGGTTGTGATCCACTCATCTGTGGTCTCTACCATGCTTTCCAAAATTTCATTGGTCAACCGATACTCCGGAAGGTAAGCGCCAACAGCCGTAATGGCCGCCGTGATTTCACTCATGTGTAAATTGGTTTTTTGTCGATTTTGCCCAAAAAGCCTCTAAAATCAGCGAAAAGTAGTCATTTTTGGTCACTTTTAGCCCTCTTTTGAACATTTATAAAGAAAATCAACAATAAAAAAACCCACTTAAAAGTGGGTGTGTTTTTTTTGTCTCTATGCTTATGCCGCGTCTTCTGTCTTATCGATCAGAACTTGTCCGCGATAATACAGTTTTCCTTCATGCCAATGTGCTCTGTGAAACAAATGTGTCTCACCTGTAGTTGGATCTTTAGCAAGTGTCGGAGCCGTTGCTTTGTAATGTGTTCTTCTTTTGTCGCGACGCGTTTTAGACGTTTTCCTTTTAGGATGTGCCATGACGAAGGTTATTTATTCGTTAGTAATTTTTTTAATGCATCCCATCTGGGATCATTCCTTTTTTCCTGATCGTTTGACCCTGAAGGGTCCAAATCCCTCAGTTTATCAAGTAGTTCAGATTTAAGACTACCGTCAATAACGCCGGGATGTATTCTCTTTTGCGGAACAGCCAGTACGATCATTTCATATATAAAATGTGAAATATCTAACTGGTGTTCACTATGAGGCAGCACTACAATATCTTCATAGTCGTCATCATACTCATCTCCAAATTTGATCACCAGATCAAGTTCGCCAGAGAGCGGTTGATCATAGGGCTCGCGCGAAAGGTCGCAATTGACGTTTACTGAGCCTTCGGCTTTCAGTGTTAACTCCATTATAGTCGATGTCTTTTCCAGATCGGCTGTGACATCAATCTTTGAGGAGTTAAATTCCTCATAGTTAAATAATTCAAAGAACGAATTCGAAATTTGGTACCTAAATTGGTGTTTTCCCAATTTTAAGCCCGCAAAAGGAATAATAAACTCCTTATTCATCTCCATTGGTTTCCAATCAATTTCGGCCTGCAAAGATAGGGTTTATTTGAGATTTCACAACCTTTGCTTCAAGAATTTACCCTTCGGGGCGGGTACTAAAAAGCTATTATTTCCTTGGGGGTTGGGCCTCCAGAGGTGTCGCCGTCAACTTCTTGTATTCTTCTCGGTTTTTGAAGATGCGGATTGCCATAAATACGGCCTCTTTGAATGAGCCCGCGTCTGCCTGTCCTTTTCCTGCAATTTCAAAAGCGGTTCCATGGTCCGGGGAAGTCCGCACTATTGGCAGTCCTGCGGTAAAATTAACTCCTTTTCCGAAGGATAAGGTTTTGAACGGAATCAAACCCTGGTCATGATAAGCGGCTAAAACAGCATCGAACTTCTGATGATTGCCGGCCCCAAAGAAACTGTCTGCAGCATAGGGCCCAAATACCAAAAGCCCTTCATTCAGACACTCCTGAATGACTGGTTTTACTATTTCATCATCTTCTTTCCCGATGACCCCATTATCTCCGCTATGCGGATTTATCCCCAAAACTGCAATTTTGGGTTTGCGCACGGCAAAGTCCTCTTGTAATGAAACAATTAATTTCTTGATCTTTTCTTTGACCAATTCAGCTGTGATCACCTCGGCTATATCTTTAACGGCAACATGGTCTGTCATCAAACCGATCTTAAAATCTTCAGTTACCATAAACATCAGGCTTTCCGATTTAAACGCTTCAGCCAGGTAATCTGTATGGCCAGGAAATTTAAAATCCTCGGATTGAATATTACTTTTGCTTATAGGCGCGGTAACAAGAACATCTATCTGCTTATTCTTAAGTGCCTCTACGGCGGCTTTTAAAGATCGAAGGGCATATTTTCCAGCAGTTTCCGTTGTTTCCCCAAACTTTATCTCTGCTTGCTCCTGCCAAACATTAACAACATTAATCTTTCCGTCAATGATCTTGTTCAGGTCCTTGGCTCCATTAAAGTTAATATTGAGTTTTAAAGCGTTCTTTAATTGGCTAATGGTCTTGTTAGAGGCAAAAATAACTGGGGTGCAAAATTCCATCATTCTGCTATCTGCAAAAGTCTTTAAAACCACTTCAGATCCTATGCCATTCAGATCCCCAATTGATATCCCTAGTCTGATTTTTGACGATTCATTCATTCAAAAAAACCTTATATACTACCTTTACGCGGTAAAACTACTTATTTTAAAGGACACGTGTTTACAGGGATCATTGAATCATTAGGGATCGTTCACAAACTTGAAAAAGAAGGCGGAAATCTTCACCTTCATATTCGATCTGACATATCAACAGAATTAAGAATTGATCAAAGTGTTTCTCACAATGGTGTCTGTCTTACTGTAATAGCCATTGAAGAAGATATACATGTTGTTACTGCTGTACAGGAAACATTGCAAAAGTCGGCTTTGGGACAATTACAGGAAGGAGATCCGATAAATTTGGAGCGTGCGATGAAAATTGGGGATCGCTTAGATGGCCATATGGTACAAGGTCATGTGGATACAACTGCCCGATGCACTGCAATCAAGGAATACGATGGGAGTTGGGTATTTTCATTTGAATATGATTCCTCACCCGACTTACTTACGGTAGAAAAAGGGTCAATCACAGTAGATGGGGTTAGTTTAACCGTTGTTAACTCAAAAGACAACCGCTTTGATGTAGCCATTATTCCTTATACCTATCAGCAGACACGATTTAGGACTTATGATGTCGGGCAAGTCGTTAATCTTGAGTTTGATGTTATAGGTAAATATATCGCTAAGTATATGGCCAGGTAGTTTTATATTTTGATGAAAATCTTCTTTTTATACATCACATAGGCGAGGAGGCAATAGAAGGCTGCCACACTTAATCCGTAGAGCATAGACGAAAACTTTAAAGACATGAAGTCATAGGTATAGATGGTGTCAAATATCCATCCATGTACTGATTGACTGTCATTAATTTTGAGCAAATAAAATAGTTTCGTGAAAAAACTCGACAAGAAATATACGGTGATCGCATTTGCGCCTGCATAACTGAATATACTTCCAAAGCGGATTTTTTTATAATCCGTAAAATAATAGATAAGACACAAAGTCAGATTAGCCCAACCTGCCGTAACAAGTACATAGCTGCTTGTCCATATGGCTTTGTTGATTGGGAATACGAGGTCCCATACATAACCCAGGAATAAGCAGGCAACACCAATTAGGATCATGAATTTGATCTTGCTTTGAGTTTTTGCTCTTAGGATAAGCCCGGTAAATATTCCCATTAATGCTGTGGCTATAGAGGGGAGGCTGCTTAAGATCCCTTCCGGATCATAATCCTCCTTGTACATATGCGTGCCCAGTACATTCAAGTCTATAAAATTCGCCCAATTATTAGGGGCCCTTTCAAATGTTGGCGCTTCGCCATTCAGAGGAATGAAACCCAACCAGATCCAATAACCCAAAAGGATGGCTATACAGATCCCGATTAGAATACGCCAATTACAATGGAGAAAAAGCAAGGAGGCGAAAAAGAAAACTATTCCTATGCGTTGAAGAACACCTGGAAATCGAATCGATTCAAAATTTTCTACAAAAGGAAAATCGATCGTAAATGCACCGAGGAAAAGGCCTAATCCCAGCAATTTAAGTGTTCTAATTATGATTTTTCGATATACCGGCCAATTAGGCGTTTTATTTTGATAGGCGAATACAATAGAAGTCCCTACAATGAATAGAAAGAATGGGAAAACAAGATCCGTTGGGGTATAGCCATGCCAATCTGCATGTAAAAGAGGAGCATAAACATTAGACCAAGTGCCGGGGGTGTTGACCAAGATCATAAGTACGATGGTCAAGCCTCTAAAAATATCAACCGAAATTACCCTCTTGTTCATTTGCTCTAGTTCATAAAATATCATCTTTCATTCGGCCCCAAGCTTTGATCAATGAGAATCCAGAAACTATTGCAAGGCTTGTAAGAATCAAAGCCGAAGTTGTATGACCATAAATCCAATGTCCTGTGGCGAACATTATCGTATAAATCAAAACAACACCCAATAGCATAGCCAGAATTCCGGAGGGCACGCTCCATTTTTCACCCAAGTCAACCTCAACATTATCTGTTTTGGCCTCATCAACCACTTTACGCCATCCAGGGCCTCCAGGCTGGATTTTCTTATAAAAAGAACGCAGTACATCTTTGGATTCTGGTTGAGTTGTAAAAGTAGCAGTGAGCCAGATAATTGTGGTTATTATCATTACAAAAGGGATTTCTCCCCAATCAGGAAATATCCCTGTATCAGTATTAAAGAAGAATTCACCTAGGGGTGTTGCCTTCAATAGTATGGATAGAATACCTGAGGCAAACATGGCTGAAATTTCAGTCCAGGCATTTATTCGCCACCAAAACCAGCGTAGAATAAAAATTAGACCTGTACCCGCGCCAAATAAAAGGAGCATATCAAAAATTTGCATTGCATTTTGCATCAACAACGCTAGAGCAGCACTGAATACCATTAATATTACGGTTGAAAATCTACCAACAGCAACAAGCCTTTTTTCAGAAGCCTGCGGATTGATCTGTTGTTTATAAAAATCGAACACTATATAAGAGGAACCCCAATTTAATTGAGTAGAAATAGTACTCATATAAGCTGCAATCAACGATGCCAAAACCAATCCTAATAGACCGCTTGGTAATTTAGTCAACATCGCAGAATACGCTAAATCATGTCCTAGTTTGTCTGCCGGAACATTCGGAAACGCCGTTGAGATACTTGCAATGTCAGGGTAAATTACTAATGAGGCCAAGGCAACCAATATCCATGGCCAGGGCCTAAGGGCATAATGCATGATATTGAAGAAAAATGTAGCTCCGATAGCGTGATTCTCATCTTTTGCAGCTAACATACGTTGTGCAATGTAGCCTCCGCCTCCTGGTTCCCCTCCAGGATACCAGGAACTCCACCATTGCACGGCAAGCGGAATTGCCAATAGTGTAATTACTGCCTTTGTATTGCTAAGCTCTGGTAATATAGAAAGTTTGTCAATTACATTTTCATTAGACATTACTGCGTTTATACCGCCGACTTCGGGTAAATTAACCAGGTAATATGCTGCGCCTATTGCACCGGCCATTGCCACAAAAAACAATAGAAAATCAGTATAAACAACACCTTTAAAACCTCCTAATGCACTAAAGGTCACAGTAATCAGGCCAGCACTAACAACGGTTTGCCAAGGTTCAAGACCTAACATGATCCCTCCGATTTTAATGGCTGCCAAGGTCACTGCTGACATGGTTATCACATTAAAAATAACGCCTAGATAAACCGCTCTGAATTTCCTTAAAAAACTAGCTGGTTTGCCGCCATATCTTAATTCATAAAATTCTAAATCAGTATTAACATTCGATTTTCTCCAGAGTTTGGCGTAAACAAATACGGTTAGCATTCCCGTTATTAAAAAACACCACCACACCCAGTTACCAGAAACGCCATCGGTTCTGACAATATCAGTTACAAGATTAGGTGTATCGGTAGAAAATGTGGTCGCTACCATTGAAAGGCCTAAAAGCCACCAAGGCATAGTCCTGCCTGAAAGAAAAAATTCAGTGGAATTTTTTCCAGATCTTTTAGAGACAACGATTCCTATTGTCAGAACAATAGTAAAGAATCCAATGATCAGCGTATAATCTAGCGTACTGAGTTCCATACAAATTGGTTGGTTGGTTGGTTAGCCTATAAAGATATAATTTTTAATCAGGGTCAAGAGAAACCCAAAATAAAAAAAGGACGACTAAATGTCGTCCTTGATATCGTGTTTCTCCAGTATCAAACTGAAGCGTTCAGTGTGTTATGCCTTTTAGCTGTTGTCCTGAACTTTTGCTCTAGGGGCATTCTTTTTTACAGAAGCAATTCCATTTCGCATAGTCGCACCACTGGCATACATCTGGCTCGCGCCAATAACCTGTCCGTTGGTAGACTTTAGATTGAAATAAGGCTTTCCATTTTTTGCAACCTTTCTATCAAAGCACTTATCATTCTTACAGTTCTTTTTCACGGAATCAATTCCGTTTTCACAGGCGGCTTTAGTTTTATAGGCCTCACTGCTCAAAATAACCTGACCATTACCGGCTTTCAGATTAAATCTAAACTGACCAGATTTGTCTTTTTTGATTTCAAACTTTCCCATTGTAATTAGTTAAATTAACGATTCGATTTAAAGTTACGAAGCAAATTTAAGATATATAGTATTTGCTCTGCAATTAATTTTCTCATTCTCTGAATATTGAACACTTTTTAAGCACTCCATATAATTATTACACTTTAGGATTTCTAATGGCAGGTATTCCGGAAGTGTCATAGCCAGAAAATCGTTTGAGGTAATCAGACAGATAGGATCCAAACACATCTGAGACATTATACATCCCGTTACTTCTCAGGAAGCGTTTAACATTTCCCGGTCCGCTTAGATGTGCAGCGGCCAAAATCCCTGATTCTGTGATCAGAATACCTTTAATTTTTTTTCCGCTATATCTGACAATGTCATTTCTCAGAATCCATTTGTTTCGAGAAACATTAGATCGGAATGCAGCTTCCTGCAGAGCCGGGTCTGTCAAAAAAGCTCCTGCATCATAAATTCCCACAAGTTGCAATGTGCCCATGCCAAATTGATATTTACCCATATAGCCTAATGTGTTTACCGAGAAATAATTACCGCGGGATTCTTTAAATGCAAGAGACTCTTTAAATCCGATAAACGAGCTTCCGATAAAAGGAGGCAGAACCCCCGGAATAATTATTGGCTGATTAGGGGGCCTAGGATATAGTGCTTTCATACAATTATCCATCCTTAAATGCTCGGGAATTATTTGCATTTCCATGTTTCCTGCTTCCCGAAAAACGTCATTCGTCTTGCTTGCATAAAATGATAAAAAGATCAATGCAAGAGAAACGAAAATCATTAGGGTGATTTTCATAGTGGTTTGTTTTTACTTCAATTTGAGTTTGAAATGAGGGGAGCTGTGGCTATCTGCTCATATTCCGGCGAAATACGCCAGGAAGCAAACGAAACTTAGCATTCCAAACACAATAATTATTATTTTCAATATTCTATTCACAGTTACAACTAGTCTCTATTCAATTCCTCAACTCTATATGCAACTACTTAGTAGCAAAAGTTAGACTGTCAGGGGAAGATGAGGGGAAAAAAGGGCCCTGATCACTCAGGGCCCAAAAAAACCAACCAAACAAATCAAAACAACTAGCTTACCCAAAATAAAGTTGTCAAAAACCAAAAGACAACCTTAGTGTATACGTAATGCTACGATGGTTACATCATAAGCTTACGTGCTATAGTTATGGTTGATAGAACAACCTGTAGTTAGTGAATGTACAGCATTCGTGTTTATCTTTTCTTTGTACCTGTTTATGGCAATCGGGTTTGTTACACCCTCATAATTCTTTAATTCACCCGGGAGTTCCGTTCCTGAAGTCCTCTTCAACTTTTTAATCAACACCACATTTGCGTAGATCGAAAATAGCAGTGCCGAAGCGCTGATTCCAAAAAGTATCACAATGATCATTGAAGTTTCCATATCTATTCTCTTTACAATTTTGAAGCAAAATTTTGGGGGGAATCTTTCAAAACAACACTCAAATCTATATCGTGGTTTCCGCATTCCACCACGAATATTGAATACTTAGAAGTGCCTCGATGAAATGCATAAAATCATCGATGAAATACATATTTGTAAGTATTATCTTACAAATATCATATTATTAGAAATGTATTTGGAAAAAAATTAACGCCTGATCAGGCTTAACGAAGATACTTAAAAACGCTTTTTAATAGCTCTTCCTGAGCGAAAGGTTTTGGGAGAACCGCGTTCATTCCAGCTGCTTTATACGCAGCAATATCTTCTTCATATACGGTTCCGGTCACGCCAATGATCGGAATATCTTTAATCCCCTTAAATGGGAAATCGCGAATGAGTCTTGTAATTTGGTCTCCGCGAATGTTGGGTATGTTCACATCCATAACAATGAGGTCATAGTTTGTATTTACAACCTCCTCCATAACTTTAGCCCCATCAGACACCAGTTCAATATAAAAACGATCTGTTCCTGAAAGAAACTTAAACAATACTGTTTGGATCATAAGATCGTCCTCTACCAGCAATAATTTGTATTTATCTTTCTTAAGGTTCTTGCGCAACACAGCATCCAGGGCTTCATCCTTTACTACTGCCCCTATTGAGGAAGGTAGCGGGTACTTCAAGTTTAAGTCAAAGAAAAAACGGCTTCCTCTATCTACCTCAGATGTCACATGTATTTCCGAACCCATAAGCGTAAGCAGTCCTTTTACAATAGAAAGTCCCAAGCCACTGCCAATCTCTTTATCAGACTCATAGATCTGGGTGAAACTTGTAAAAATACGCTCTAATTTCTCTGCAGGTATTCCTCTTCCCGTATCTGAGATCTCAAATCGGACATTCGCCTTATTGGCCCGCTTCTGATTCAATTGAACTGTAAATTCAATCTGTCCTTTTTTAGTGTACTTAATAGCATTATCAAGGATGTTTGTAAGTACCTGGTAGACCCGTAGCCTATCCGACTCTACTATTTGCGGCAGCTTATCATCTACCCTGGCTATAAATTTCAAGCCCGCCTCTTTCGCTTTGGTCGTGTATGTAAATATCAACAGATCAAGAAGTTTGATCAAATTGAATTCTTTTTCCACCACTTGCAGTTTTCCAGAGGAGATTATACTTATGCTTAAAATATCTTCCAGCAAGAGTCGCAATTGAGAATTAGACTGGGTGAGATATTGCACCATTTGTTTTTGCTCTGCATCCAGATCTGTCTGGTCCAGTACCTGTGTAATCGACATAATGCTGGTCAGCGGATTCCGTATCTCGTGGCTAAAGTTCCGAATAAACTGATTTTTAAATCGTTCTCGTTCTTCTAGTTCTATATTCTTAAGCGCGATCAATTGCTCTTGTATAATCGACTCATTTCGAGCCTGGGCCACAGACTGATACTCATTGTAGTGTTGTGAGAGGTCATAGATGACTAATAAAAGTGCATCATCCTCCCTGCGGAGCACGAGATCAGTAATCAATTCTTTTCCGTTTGTCGCGAGGTGAACACAATTAAAAGTAACCTCATTTTTGGAGTCCGGGGCTATAGCTTCCAGCGATTCAAAGAAGGGGTGAAAGTCTTTAAGTGAATCTCCTGTCTTAAAAGGGATGCAAGTATTGTCAGACTCACGAACCAGGCCATTATCATCCAATACAACAAATTGAATGGAGTTTCCTATGAATTGATTTTTGTATTTTTCGAGCATCAGATATCCAATTGGGTGGCCATTTCAAGAAACGCTTCGTTTACTGCATCACCCGTCTTGGCTGAGGTCATATAATCACTTTGAATATCGTTTTCTTCGAGAAGTCGTTTTACATCTGCAGGATCAACCAGGTCCATTTTATTACCTACAACGAGTACCGGGACCTTTTTAACCTTTTCCTGTATGATGTCAAGATCTCGTTGTATGTTTTGAAAAGTTGCAGGGCGGGTAACATCGAAAACAAAGATAACGCCATGAGTGCCCATTAGGTAGGCATTTCTGATCAGATGGAGTTCGTCTGTACCTTCAAGATCCCATAAGATCATCGACAAACTAGTGCCGCTGGGAAGCTCAACTACTTTTTTGGTGATGTGTACGCCGATGGTGACTTTGTATGCATCTGAGAAACTATCGCTGACAAACCTGCGGATCAATGAGGTCTTACCCACCCCAAAATGCCCGAGCAGCAATACTTTCTTAGATTTTTGCATTCCCGAAATATTTGGACAATTCCTTTTCGATATCGCTACGCGTTACAGGCTCACCATCTTCGCCTCTACCCTGTCCCAGATCCATGACAAGATCCAGATTCATGGCCATATACTTATTATAAAAATTGAAGATAAGGTCCTGAACCTTGTTTTTTGACCGCGTGAGATAATTCCCTGAAATTACCACAGCTACATAATGTGTAACGAAGCTCTGAATATGTATCTGGTACAATTCATATTCGATCAGCTCCAAGCTTTGACCTCCCTTATTGAAGGCGTCTTCCACGAAAGATTTAATCGCTGTAAGCATTCCTGATATCAATTCCTCATCAATAGTTGCTGTCTTAGAGTAGCCCCCTTTTAAAATGCCCGATTCACGTTCTATAAGAAAAACCTGTTCGATCTTGGCCATAGAAAGCTCGCTCAACAATAATTCTTCCTCTTTTTCATTTCCAAAAATTGAGCGGATTTTTCGTTTAGCACTTTTTACAAAGCTGAATTGTTCGTCTATCTTTTCAGATAACACTTTCATTTCCTGGGCAATGTATTTCTTGATCATTTTCCCCAAAACCGGATACAAAGCATCTACAACCTCATCCTTATGGTGTTTGATCTCTTCTTTTAAGGTTGCCGTAATAACAGGGCCCAGGGTATCAGGTATACTTTTGGTGAATGCCTCTAATTGCGCAGAAACTATTGGGTCTACTTTCCCGGAAAGTTTATTTCGATCATGCAAGATCTGCTCTAACTGAACAATACGATCTGTAATCTTATCAGCGTAATCCCGATCGTCTGTGAAGAGAATATCTTTAAGAACTTCGAGTCTTTCCCGTTCGTTCATCATGCCCAAATCCCTTTATGCTAATGATTACTTGCTGATCTTTTCTCCCAGCTGAATGAGTAGTTTTCCCAGTTCTTCACGATGAACAATATCGCTATCAACAGCTTCAATCTTTTGGGTTAGGCTTTCTTCCAGATCAGTAATGCGAACATTTACGTCCGTAGAAACATCGTCAATAGAAGCTTTTAAGTCTGTGCGAACTTCTTCAATGAGTTCTTCAAGCACTTTTTTCTTGTCAAGAATCTCTTTCTTTAGCTTGTCAAACTCACTATTGAATTCCTGGATGTTTTCACCAAAGATTAGGTTTTTGATCACTTCGATCTTTGACTTCGAGAGCGCATCTTCCTCTTTTTTGTTGATGGAAATGACAGGTTGTTGCGATTTAGACATGGTCCTGAGTTTTTTTATCTAATGGGGGTGGGTTCTTTTTATAAAAAATACTACATCTGGTGATGTAAAATACATCAATTTTCAGTCAGGTGTGAAGGGCTAATATAGGGTATTTTGGCGTTTCACAAAGGATTTGCACGATTTTCAGCTCAGTAAAAACGCTCAAAGAATTCCTTCAAAGCTTGATTGAAAATTTCGGTTTTTAATTCCCCTGAATAAAATATAAGGAATTTTGGGGAAGAAATGGGCAAATTCCAAATGACAAATGACAAATGACAAATTCCAATTGCCATCATTTGGTGCTTGGCATTTGGTGTTTGAATGTTTCTAAAAGTAAAAAAGTTACCCAAGATAGTCTTGCCGCATTTTTAAATAGCACAATGCGAACTAAATAGAGCCTGGGTTCGTGCGCTTTGCGCACGGACCAGAGAAGTCCCGCTCCTGCAAGTAAGGCCAAACGCCTGCTAAAATTCCACTGGATCCTTTGCATAGAGGTTCAAGCCGGTGAGATGACTAATAGCACATGCACTTTTTATTGCAAAGGTCACCTGGGTTCATTCGCTTCGCGAATGGACCAGAGAAGTCCCGCTACTGCAAGTAAGGCCAAACGCCT
>Ga0224508_10001701_pt1 | contig 19507 bp, 14 predicted proteins | sample SF_Jan12_sed_USG_4_FD_170157 | JGI IMG/M metagenome (GOLD analysis project Ga0224508, IMG submission 170157) | Sediment microbial communities from San Francisco Bay, California, United States - SF_Jan12_sed_USGS_21 | ecosystem: Environmental > Aquatic > Marine > Sediment | place: USA... | reverse complement strand
CGTTGCTGGGCGAGGTTTGGGGCTATAACGCGGGCGTAACCACCCACACCTTGGAGACCCATGTGTACCGGTTGCGCCAAAAGATCGAGCATGACCCCTCCAACGCACAACTCCTGGTGACCGAACCGGGCGGCTACCGGCTGGTTCCCTGAAGGCTAGATCAACCTGCCTTTAAATGGAATCATTTAAAGGCAGGTAAGTTGATCGATTCAATAGAGATAGAGCAGCTTATGTGCGCCCAATTGGGCGCACGCTGCTCTAGGAGGGCAACCGCCGCAGCTGCCGGTGTAGCACGAAGCCGCCGACGCCGACGCTTAAGCTGACCGCGCCGAAGATACGCGCCACCAATGCCCAATCGTCGGTCGCATCGACCAGCACGCCGGTCAGGACCGGTCCGATCAGCACACCGAGATTGCGGCCCGCCATGAGCACGCCGAAGGCGCGCGATGTGGATTGCCGAACGCCGAATATCGTTCCCGGCGTGGCGAACAGGCAGGTCGGGATCAACCCCGCGGCGACCGCATACAGGACCAGGGCCAGGACGCCGGCGACGGCATCGCTGCTGTGGGGAATCGCGACCCAGATCACCGCTTGGGCGACGGCGGACCCGCCGAGCAACAGCGCGACCGGAATGCCCCGGCGCAGCAACGGCGCGGCGATCAGGTTGAACGCGGTCAGGATGATGATCGGCACCAGGAACAACGTCGCCGCTTCCCGGGCGGTTACGCCGTGGGCTTCCACCAGATAAGCGGGGACCCAGGTGAAGTAGGCGAACATCTGGATGCTCCAAAGGGTAAAGAGCAGCGCCGAGAGGCGCATCGCCCGCCATTGCGCCGATTGGGCCGGATTCTGCGGTTGACCGCTTGCCGGGGCGGCGTTGGCGCCGTCTGTCGCCGGGACCGCGACGGCCGCATGGCCGCGCCATTTTCCGGTCCAGAGCGCCATCGCGGCGGTCGCCGCCAGGCCAAACCACCAGAGACCGCGCCAGCCCAGGGCATCGCCGAATCCTGCCGAGAGGGCGGTCGGGATCAAATTGCCGAGCGGAATCCAGGTTGCGATGGCCGCGGCGGCGATCGCGAGTCCGCGGTCGCCGGCGCTGGCGGTGCAGATGGACGGCCCGGCGATCGCCAGGATTGCAAATCCCACCCCCTCGATGGCGCGGCCCAGCAGGAACAACCTGCCGTTTTCCGGCCATGTCAGCATGATTCCGGCGGCCACGACGAACAGGACAAAGGCGGTATTGAGGTAATGTGCCAGATTCCGCTGCATCATCCGGCCGAGCCGCACCGACAGGAGCAGCCCGATAAGGGCGTAAATCGACATGAAGCTGCCGGCCAATAGGCGATCGAAGCCATAATCGACCAATAAAACGGGCAATGCCGGCGGCAATTTCAACTGTTGATAGGCGGCCAGAACCGCGAGGCACAGGCCGAAAGCGATTCCCGGCCAGAGGATCGGGCGTGCGGTCATGGGGCGCGAGCGGGCCTATCGGGCTGTGATAGCGCGCATATCGCGCGCCACCGGGGTACTTTATAGTGTTTACCATAGAAACAAGACTGTCGCCGAGCCGGCCAGGTATCGGGTAAGTTAATGTTCGTCTAGGGGTCACATATGCCTGCGCCGACCGATTTTTTCGTCCGGTTCTGGGGCGTCCGGGGCAGCATTGCGTGTCCTGGGCCCGAGACGGTGCGCTATGGCGGCAACACATCCTGCCTGGAAGTGCGGTGCGGCGACCGGGTGATGATCTTTGACGCCGGAACCGGGCTGCGCCACCTGGGCAATGCGCTGTCCGCCGAAGGCCCGGTCGACGTCGACCTGTTCCTGACTCATACCCACTTCGATCATATTTGCGGGCTACCGTTTTTCGCGCCGCTGTATGCCGCCGGCAACGACATTCGTTTGGCCGCGGGTCACCTGATTCCGGATCTGGAATTGTCCCAGGTGCTGGTGGAAATGATGATGTCGCCGCTGTTTCCGATCCCGCCATCGACCTTTCAGGCGATCGTCAGCTACGACGATTTTACCGCCGGCGACACCCGCACGCCGGCGCCGGGCATCACCATCCGCACGGCGCCGCTCAACCATCCCGACCGTGCCACCGGATACCGGATCGAGTATGGCGGCAAGTCGATCTGCTACGTCACCGATACCGAGCACGAAACCGGCCGCCGTGATGCGCGCATCCTCGACCTGATTCAAGGCGCCGATCTGGTGATCTACGACAGCACCTACACCGACGAGGAGTATCCCACATATGTGGGCTTCGGCCATTCGACGTGGCAGGAAGGGGTGCGGCTGGTCGAAGAGGCGGCGGCGAAGACACTGGTCATCTTCCATCACGAGCCCGGCCACGACGACGACTTCATGGACGGCGTCGCCGCCCAGGCGGAGGCGATGCGGCCCGGCACTTTGGTGGCGCGCGAAGGCATGGTGCTGGTTCCCTAGACGACCATCGATCGATTGAAAGGGACTAATGTGGCAGCAAAGCGGCTCGGTGCTGCTCGCATCTTCGCGAGCCACTACCAAATCGTTGTTTGCGACGATCCCTCCAGATCGATCGCTGACGACGAAAATTGGAACGACGAAGGGATCAGGAGAGGCTTCGCGGGCGGAGTATCCTTCCGAATGATCGGCACGGAAGCGGACCTTAACGATCATTGGGTGGAGCTCGTAGCATCCGACACACCGCCCAATCTCGACGACTGGCAGAGGGTAACGTGTGTCCGGTTTTGTTCCTCAAACGGCCAGGTGCACGTCATGTCCGTGGTCGATGAAACGCCCGCCATTTCAGCAACAATCGATGCCGGAGACTATTCAGTCTACGTTGCGGGACAAAACCTTGGCGTCGATCAACTCAGCATCGGCGAAGAGCACGATCTCACGGAGTCGGAATTGGCGACGCGTCGAGACCTAGAATGGTATCGCGTCTTCATCGTTCCCGGCATTCCCGACGAAGAGGGACGTATCAAAGATGCGTGAATATGCGCCGATCGAGTCTGGACGCTAAGACCGCTTCGGTAAACGCCGAACTCCACGGCGCGGCTCGTCAAACCGGCGAATTCGGCCTAGGGTGCGCGATCGGATTTGAACTGTTCTGAAGGCGGGATCGTCGGTGGCCACGCTGCGCAAACGGCTGATCGAATTCATCATTGGCGGTGCGGACGGCGACATGCCGGACCGGGTGCGCCACGCGATCCGCGGACAGCAAATCCATAGCGAACAGCTCATCGCCTGGGTGCAGCTCGCGGTGGTGACGATCTTCGGCGCGCTCTATGTGTTGTCGCCGAAGACTACAATGAGCGATCCCTGGCTGTCGCCGGTCGCGCTGGCATTGGCGTTCTATTTCCTGTTCACGCTGCTGCGTCTGCATCTTGCCCATCGCGGGCGTATCGAAGGGTGGTTTCTGAATCTGTCGGTGGTGCTCGACATCGCCCTGCTGATGGTGCTGATCTGGAGCTTCCATCTGCAATACGCGCAGCCGGCTTCGTTTTCGCTGAAGGCGCCGACGCTGCTCTACGTGTTCATTTTCATTGCGTTGCGGGCGCTGCGGTTCGAGCCGCGCTACGTCGTGATGTGTGGCGGGGCGGCGGCGCTCGGCTGGCTCGCGCTGGTCGCCTACGCCATCACCGCGACCTATCCCGACACCATGATCACCCGGAATTACGTGACCTACCTGACGTCGAATTCCGTTCTGCTCGGCGCGGAATTCGACAAGATCATTTCGATTCTGCTGGTCACCGCAATCATCGCGATTGCCTTGATGCGGGCGCGCCGACTGTTGGAGCGCGCGGTTGCGGAAACGGCGGCGGCGCGGGACCTGTCGCGGTTCTTCCCGCCGGAAATCGCGCGCCAGATCACGCAATCCGAACACCGTATCAGTGCCGGCGAAGGCGAGGCGCGCGAGGCGGCCATCCTGTCGGTCGACATTCGCGGGTTCACCGCATTGTGCAGCCGGCTCGATCCAAGCCAGTTGATCGCGCTGTTGACCGATTACGAATCGCGCATGGTGGCGGTGATCCAGGCGCATGGCGGCACGGTCGACAAGTTTTTGGGCGACGGCATCCTGGCGTCCTTCGGCGCGGCGGTGCCGAGCGCCGATTATGCGGCGGAGGCGCTGCGCGCGGTGGACGGGCTGGTCGCCGCGGCCGACGACTGGAACGACGACCGGCGCGCCCGGGGCGAGTCGCCGATCCGCATCGGTATCGCGGTGGCGAGCGGCCGGATCATCTTCGGCGCCATCGGCGACGACACGCGGCTGGAATACACCTGCATCGGCGACCCGGTGAACCTCTCCGCCAAGCTGGAAAAACACAACAGCGCGACCGGCACCCGCGCGCTGACCGACGGCGAAACCTACGACCTGGCGGTGAACCAAGGCTATGTGCCGCCGCGTCCGCATCCGCGCGCGCCCGGTATCGCGGTCGCCGGCGTGGCGGCGCCGGTCGAGCTGGTGACGATCGACGGGTGAGCGCCGGGAAAAGCGGTTGGTGCGGCGGATTAGAGCAAATCCCGAGCGAACCGAAACGGTTCGCGACGACGTATTTGCGTAAAAACAAAAAGATAGACCATTTCACTTGAGTCAAATTAAACGAGAAATGGTCTAGGTGTAGGGGTCGGCCGCGTCGCGCAACCCGTCGCCGAGGAACTGGAAGGCCAGCACCACAAGGACCACCGGCACTACCGGCAGCATCAGCCAGGGATACAGCGCGACCACGTTGATGTTCTGCGCATCGTTCAGCAGGACGCCCCAGCTCGTGATCGGCGGGCGCAGGCCGAGGCCGAGAAAGCTCAGCGCCGTCTCGGCCAGGATCATGCCGGGAATCGACAACGTCGCCGAGGCAATCAGGTGGCTGGTAAAATTGGGCAGCAGGTGTCGAAAGATGATGCGGACGGGCCGCGCGCCCATGAGTTGCGCCGCCTGGCAGAAGTCTTCTTCGCGCAGCGCCAGCAGTTTCGAGCGCACCGCCCGGGCCAGGCCGGGCCAGTCGAGCAGCCCGAGGATTACGGTGATGCCGAAATAGACCCCGACCGGGCTCCAGGTCACCGGCAGGATCGCCGACAGCGCCATCCAGAGCGGCAGCTCCGGGAAGGCGCGCACCACTTCGATGAGCCGCTGCACCGCACTGTCCACGGCGCCGCCGTAATACCCCGCCAGCCCGCCGATCACCGTGCCCAGCACCAGGCTGATGGTGATGCCGAGCAATCCGATGGTCAGCGATATGCGCGATCCGTACAGGATGCGGGACAGCAAATCGCGCCCCAGCCGGTCGGTGCCGAGCAGGAACAACGTGCCGCCCCGGGCCGGGCAGACAAAATGGAACGCCGCGTCGATCATATTCCAAAGCGCGTATTCGGCACCCGGATAATCACCGGCGGCGCAGAAAAAGCGCAGTTTCTGCACGCGTTTACGGTCTTCGGTATAGACCCATCGCATCTCGTCGCGGTCCAGGGTCACCGTCATGCCGTAGACAAAGGGGCCGACGAACGCGCCGTCATGCATCAGATGCACCGGTTGCGGCGGCGCATACAGATAGTCGGTGTAGCGGGCATGGCTGTCATAGGGCGCAATTGCCTCGGTGACGAGGATCGAGAGATACATCAACAAAAGGAAAACGCCGGACACCACGGCAAGCCGGTGGCGCCGCAATTTCCACCACACCAACCGCCATTGCGGTGCCAGGTAGAGGCGCTGCTGTTCGGCCGTGATCGGCTCCTCGGCGTCCGGATCGTAGGGCGCGGGGTTGACGTAATGGGGCAGCCGGTCGGGCGCGTCGCTCATGCCGCGTCGCTCCCGCCGAATCGGATCCGGGGATCCAGCGCGGCAAGCGCAAGATCGGACAGCAGCGTGCCGACGACGGTCAGCACCGCCAGGAACATCAGGAACGAGCCGGCGAGGTACATGTCCTGGCTTTGCAGCGCGCGCAGCAGCATCGGCCCGGTGGTCGGCAGCGACAATACGACCGATACGATCGCCGCGCCGGAAATCACCTGCGGCAGCAAATTGCCGATGTCGGCGATGAATGGGTTGAGCGCCATGCGGACCGGATACTTGAACAGGGCGCGCAGCGGCGGCATGCCTTTGGCCCGCGCGGTGACGACATATTGCTTCTCCAATTCGTCGAGCAGGTTGGCGCGCAGCCGGCGGATCATGCCGGCGGTGCCGGATGTGCCGATCACGACGACCGGGATCCAAAGATGTCCCAAGACGTTCAGCACCTTCGCCCAGGACCAGGGCTGGCCGACATATTCCGCCGCCATCAATCCGCCGATCGACGTGCCGAACCAGACATGGGCGGTGTATTGCAGCACTAGCGCCAGCAGGAAATTTGGCGTGGCGACACCGAGGAACCCGATGAAAGTCAGGCCATAGTCGCCGACGCTGTATTGGCGCACCGCCGAATAGATGCCGATGGGAAACGCCACGAGCCAGGTAAACAGAATCGTCGTGAACGAGACCACGAAGGTCAGCAGAAGGCGGTCGCCGACCACGTCGCGGACCGGCAGGTCGTGTTCGAAGGAGAATCCGAAATCGCCCTGCAGCATGCCGACGAGCCAGAACCCGTATTGCTGATAGAGCGGCCGGTCGAATCCGTACTGCCGTTTCAGGAACTCGATCTTGTTCGGGTCCACCGATTCGCCGCGGCTTTGCAGTTCATTCATGTAGCTGGTGAAATAATCGCCCGGCGGCAGTTGGATAATCACGAAGACGATCGCGCTGACCGCCAACAGGGTCGGGATCATCATTGCGATGCGCTGGACGACGTATCCGAACATGCGTCAGCTCCCGTTTCGCAAGGACCGGCGGTGCAGGGTGCGGCGGCTCATCGCGCCGATTTCCCGGCGACATCGGTGAACCAGAACGTGTCGGGCTCGTAGATTCCGAAATAGGCGCCCGGGTCCCAGTTGTACAGACCATTCTCCGGCACGTTGCGCAGGCGCCGGTCGACCACGACCGGCTGCAACGTGCCCGAAACAAGCCCGATCGTGAATACCTGGTCGCCATAGAGCGCGAGCATTTCATGCCAAATGCGCGTGCGCGTCTTGCGGCGGCTGGCGGCACGCCACTCGCGCAGCAGGTCGGCCAGCCGTTTTGCCGCTGGCATGTCGGGCGCCGCGCCGGCCCGGCCGCCGGTCTCGGTGTATTGTCCCCAGATCGGCCACTGATATTGGGTTTGATGCGTCGGCGCCAGCGCCTCGGGGCTGGTGTCGGCGGTCGCGAGCCCGTTTTCAAGACCGGACGACAGCGCCATGAGCGTTTCGCCGGCGTAGATGCGGTTGCGCAGCACATCGCGATGCGACGGCTTGATGTGCAGTTTTATGCCGACCTTGAGCCAACTGTCATGCACCAGCTCGAGCGCGTCCGCTTCCTCGCTGCTCTCGCCGGCGGTCTCGACGATGATGTCGGCCGGCCGGCCATCCGGCAGCAGGCGGATGCCGCGACTGTCCCGGCGCGTCAGGCCGGCTTCGTCAAGCAGCCGATTGGCGCGCGGCGGGTCGAAATCCGCCCAGGCGCGGCGATAGGCATCGCGGTACAACGGGCTGTCGGGCAGCACCGTGTTCTGGCCCTCGATCGCCTGGCCGAAATACATCACCCGGTTCAGTTCGCGCCGGTGCACGGCAAGCGACAGCGCGCGGCGAAACCGGACGTCCTGCAGCAACGCCCTCCATGTGGCGTCCTTGACGTTCAAATTCGGATACAGCGCGAGATGGGCCCCCTTTCCGATGCGCCAAAGATGGACGTCTACATTCCCGCGCTTGGCGTTTTTCCGGAGAAACGTGTAATCGGCAAAACGCAAATAGCGCGCCTGCAAATCCGATTCGCCGGTGCCCGTCTTGGCGGCGACGATCTTGTTGTCGACGATGTTCATCACCACCCGGTCGATATAGGGGAGTTGCCGGCCATTCGGGTCGATCCGGTGGAAATAGGGGTTCCGCCGGAACATGAAGCGATGGGACGGGGCTTTCGTCGCGATCGTCCACGGCTGCAGCGAGGGCAGGTCCACATTGTCGTTCTTGTAGGAATTGTCGACCTTGTTGTGCAGCGCCGCCCAGTTTCGATACCCGCGACTCTCGGCTTCCTTGCCGAGCGCCTCGGCGTCGAAATAATGTGCGTGAAACCGCTTCAGGTAGTGCGCCGGCCGGTAAATGAAGGGCGGCCGCGGCCCCGCCAACGCCGGCAGAAACGCTGGGTTGGGGGCCGGCCAGGTCAGGCGCAGCGTGTGGCTGTCGAGGATTTCGTAGCGCGGCGGCTTGCCGTCGACCAGCATCACCTTGGGCGGGCCGGCCGGCGACAGCATCGCATTCGTCGCGACGTCCTCCCAGTAATAGCGAAAATCCTCGGTCGTGAAGGGGTTGCCGTCGGACCACCGGTGCTCCTTGCGCAGATGCAGCGTGAAGACGCGCCCGCGATCGACGTCGATCCGTTGCAGGATGTCCGGCACGAGCCTCAGCTGCGCGTCGAACCGCACCAGGCGGGCATAGCCATACACCACCATCAGCCGCACGTCCTTGGGGCGCGCCATCAGCAGGCGCAGCGTGCCGCCGTGGCGGCCCGGTTTCTGGCCCGGCCGTGCGAACGGCACCACCAGCGGCGTCGACGGCAGCCGAAGTGCGGCGGGCGGCAATTCGCCCGCCTCGATCCGTTTTTGCAGCGACGGGGGATCGATAAATTGCGCCGGCGGCGCGGCGGCCTGCGTCTCGCCGGCGGCCGAAACGGCGATAGCCGCCATCGCGAAAATCGCGCGTGCGCTCACAGCGTGGCCACCGCCGCCGTGGCGCGCACGAAGTGGCCGTCGGCGACCGGTCTCAATTGAAGTCCGTCTTCGTCGCCGTCCTCATCGCCGTCCGTATCGCCGCAAAAAGGCGGCGGCCAGGCGGTCGGATCCCCGGCGCGGCCGTCCATCAGCGCCTTCAAGTCGAGCTTGCGGTCCGGATCGGTATCGGGCACGGCGGCGAGCAGACCCTTGGTGTACGGATGAACCGGGTCGCGAAACAGCATGTCCCGCGGCGCCACTTCGACGAGCCGGCCGTGGCAGATCACGGCGATCCGGTCGGCGATGTAGTCGACGGCGGCAAGGTTGTGCGACACGAACAGATAGGTCAGGCCGAGCGTGGTCTGCAGGTCGCGCAGCAGGTTCAGCACCTGCGCCTGTACGCCCGCGTCGAGCGCGGAGACCGGCTCGTCGCAAATCAGCAGGTCCGGCTTCAAGGCGAGCGCCCGCGCGATGCACAACCGTTGCCGCTGCCCGCCGGAAAAGCTGTGCGGGTATCGGTTGAGACATCGTTCGTCGAGGTCAACCAGCCGCATCAGGTCGCGCGCCGCCGCGACGCGGTCCGCCGCCGTGCCGATATCATGGATGACCAAGGGCTCGGTGATGATGTCGAACGCGGTCATGCGCGGATCGAGCGCCCCGAAGGGATCCTGGAAAATGTATTGCACGCGCCGCCGGTAACCGCTGAGGGCGGCCCCGGTCAAGGCCCCGACATCGGCCGTCTCGCCGGATGGGTTGCGGAACAGGATGCGACCCGAATCCGGCCGGACGCCGCGCATGATGAGCTTCGCGATCGTGGTCTTGCCGGACCCGCTTTCGCCGACCAGCGCCAGCGATTCGCCGCGCCGAATTGAAAGACTGACGCCATTCACCGCGCCGATGCGCTCGCGGCGGCGCCAGGCGGCGAGGCCGGCGCCGCGCCGGAAATAGGATTTTCGCAAATCGGTCACGTCGAGAATGGTTTCCGCCGCCGGGGCCGCATGCGCCGTGGCCGCGACCGTGCCGCCGTCGCGCCGGTGCACCGGCCGCAGGCGCTCCGACCGGTTCCGCCCGATGCGCGGCGCCGCGTTGAAGAGCGCCTTCAGATAGGGGTGCGCCGCGTGGCGGAACACGTCGTCCCGGGTGCCCGATTCCATGACCTCGCCGCGATACAGGACGACCACCTCATCCGCCATGTTGGCGACCACGCCCAGGTCATGGGTAATAATCAGTACCGCCATGCCGTATTGCCGCTGCAGATCGGCGATCAGTTTCAGGATCTGTGCCTGGATCGTCACGTCGAGCGCCGTGGTCGGTTCATCGGCGATCAAGAGTTGCGGGCGGCAGATCAGCGCCATCGCGATCATCGCCCGCTGGCGCAACCCGCCGGAAAGCTCGAAGGAGTAGGTGTCGCGAGCGCGGTCGGGATCGGGGAAACCCACCTGATGCAGCATCTCGCGGGTGCGGCGATCGCACTCCGGACCGGAGCAGCCCTCGTGATATCGCAGCACCTCGCCGATTTGGTCGCCGATCGTGTGGAGCGGCGACAACGACGTCATCGGCTCCTGAAAAACCATCGAAATACTGCCGCCGCGCAAGCGCTGCATCCGGGCGCCGGCCGGGTCGAGTCCGGCGAGGTCGATCGCGCCGCCGGGCGCCGCCGGGTCGGCGAACAGGATTTCGCCGGCCTCCCGCCGCGCGCATCGCGGCAGGATCCCCATGATGGCCTGGGCCGTGATGGATTTGCCGGACCCGGATTCGCCGACCAGGGCCACGGTCGAGGCGGGCCGGATGCGGAAATTGACCCGTTTCACCGCGTCGATCGCGCATCCCGGCAGGGTAATGCCGACGCGAAGATCCCGAACCTGCAGCAGGTCGGCCATTACCAGCGCATATCCTCGTCCTTGATGCCGCCTTCCGGCGGCGGCGGCGTGCCGCCCTCGCGGAAGGCGCGGAGGTTCTCGGCGGTGGTTTCGTCGAGTTCGACGCGATGGCGTTCGACCACGGCGGCAACCGCCTCGACGATGTCCTTGAAGCCGGCCAGATCCGAATCGAGCCGAACAGTGCCGGGCGGACCGGAAATTTTCAGCTCCATCCAGCCGCGGTCCATGTCGCGGCGGCTCTTTTCGCGCACCGTCGAGAAATACCGTAATTTGAGCGCCGACATCTCGGCCCAGGCGAAAAACCGCTTTCTCAAGCCATGGACAAACAAGCCGTCTTCGCGCAGCTCGAAGGCCGTGAACTGCATCAACAGCGTCCGCAGGCCGTACAGGAAGAACAGCGTGGCGGCGGTGCCCAGGATGGTGAAAAAAATCGGCCCCGGCTTGCCGATCACGACGGGCAAGGCGAAGAACATAAAACCACCGGCGGCCCGGACGTAATCCCAGATCAGGCTGCGCATCGGATATCGGAAATAGGTCATGGGCCTCGCGTGACGGCCGGCGCCGTCTCAGTCAGGGGTGGAGCGGGATGCAAGCGGGAACCGGTGGTCCAACGCCAAGGCGCGGCCCGCCGTTTTGGGACGGTCCAAAGGATTGGCTCCCGCGTCGGGGCGGTACAATCGTGCCCGTGCGAAGCCGGCGGTGCCGTGTCGAGCAGCGTCATGGTGTCTGAATATATGGGGGTGGACGGAAGACGCAAGGCACCATGTCGTGACGGCGGCTCACGCGCCGCCGGCGCGATCGGCCACGAATTCGGCGCTGCGCCGCGCGCCGTCGAGGTCGATCTCGCCCGGGCAGGGCCGTTCCATGCCGGCGGCGCGGTCGGCGGCCGCGGCCAGGGCCGAGGGCGTCAACGCCGCTTCGGGCAGCATGTGTGCCCAGCCGCGGCGTTCGAGGAGTGCCGCCCGTAGGGCCTGTTCGGATTGCCCGTGCGCGCTGAACGGCACCAGCACGCAGCGGCAGCGGGCCTGCAGCAGGTCGAGGACCGTGTTGTAGCCGGCCTGGCTGATCGACAAGGCGCCGCCGGCGAGCAGCGCCGGAAAATCCCCGCGCGCCGGCTCGATCGTAAAACCGTCGCCGGATTGCAGCGCCGCCCGGTCATGGGATGGCAGGTTCGGGCCGACCAGCATGCGCCACGGGGTATCGCGCAAGTCGCCGAGCGGCCGCGCCGCCAGGGCGGTACGCATCAACGCGCCGCCGGTGCCGCCGCCGCCGGCCGAGACGATAACCTCGCCCTGCGGCACCGGTGCGGCATCATGGGCTGGCGCTTCCGGCGCGACATAGCCGGTGTACCGGATCCGGCCGGCAATATCGCGTGTCCTGGGAAAGGTGCGGTCGAGGGTGACGAAGTCCGGGTCTCCATGCACCAGGACCCCGTCGAAATACCGCTCGATCAGGTCGACGATGGCGGTCAGCCGCGCGGGATTCCGTTTCGGCACCAGAATATCGCGCAATGAGCAGAGGATTCGGGCGCGTCCCTTGGCGGCGTCGAGCAGCGGCAACAACTCGAAGCGGAACGGCCAGCGGCCGAAAGGAAAGGTCTCGATCAACACCACGTCGGCAGCGGAAGTCTCGAAGGCCTGCAGCAAGGCGGTGCACCGCCGTGCCCGCCAGGCATCATCGATTTCCTGGCCGTTCGCGCCGATCAGGGCGCTGAAGGTGGCGTCCCGGGCCTTGACCGGCGGCAGCCGCACCACGTCTGCGCCCAGCAGATTGTCGTCCAGCGCGTCGAAGCCGCCGGCCGCAACGACCACGTCAAGGCCCGCGCGCCGCATCGCGCGGGTCAGGATAGCCGCCCGCGCGGCATGGCCGATGCCGAGCAGATGCTGCACATAAAAGAAGACGCGCCCCGCTTTCATCGTTCGGTCGTCATCGGCGCGTCATGGGGTGGGTGGTCTGAGCGGGACATCGAGGTCGTGCACCGATGGATGCCCGTCGGCGTCAAGGCGAAAGACCTGAGCGCAATTGTCGGCGAGCCGTCGCGGCGCTTTGCTGGTCATGTCCCAATCGATCGCCAGGGCATAGACCGCCCGGATAACACCGCGATGGCACACCGCGACGGTGGGCGCCTCGGCGGCGGCGCGTTCGGCCAGGAAGGGCCGCAGCCGGGCCTGCACTTCGCGCGGACTTTCGCCTTCGGGGGCGCGGAAGTCGAGGCCGCGCGCCTCCCAGGCGGTCATCAGATTGCCGAGCTCACCGCGCAAATCTTGCAACGTGCGCCCCTCCCAGACGGCCCAGTCCATCTCGACCAGCCGCGAATCGTCGGGCACCGAGCCGCCGGAGAGGATTTCCGCGGTCTCTTTCGCCCGTGACAAGGGGCTGGTTACCCAATCGAAGCCGTCGAGCGTGTCCGGCACGGTCCATCCGCGCACTTGGTCTCGGCCGCTCGGGCTGAGCGGGATGTCGCTCCGGCCTTGCACCAAATGGGTTTCGTTCCATTCGGTGACGCCATGGCGGATCAGGGCGAGCAGGGTCATGTGGGGCCCTCGTGCCGGGCGTCCTGCAGGATCGCATCCAGTGTGCGGGCGGCGGCGGGCAACCCGTGACGGTCGTGCGTCCTGCGGCGGCCGCGGGCGCCCATCATCCGCCGCCGCGCCGGATCGTCGAGCAGTGCGCGAATCGCCGCCGCCAACGCCGGCGCGTCGCCTTCGGGGGCGAGCAGGCCGGTTTCGCCGTGGCGGACAAATTGCGCGATGCCCTGGCGGTTGCCCGCGGCGACGGTTAATCCGGCGGCTTGGGCTTCCAGCAGCGCCATCGAAAAGCCTTCGCCGAGCGCTGGCCAGACGGCGAGATCGGCCGCTCCGTGCAGGCGGGCAAGCGCGCGTGCATCGAGCGCGCCGAGAAACCGCACGCGGTTATAGTGATTGAACATGCCTTCGATCTCCGTCCGGGCACTGCCGTCGCCGGCGACCAGCAGATGCCAGGGCCGGTCACCGAGGCGGGCCAGCGCGGCGGCAAGCGCGCGGTAGGAGTCGCGTTTTCTGTCCGGCCGCATCATGGCGATCGTGGCGAGCCAGGGGATCGCGGGATCGAGTCCGTGTTCTCGGGTGAGCGCGGTGCGGGTTGCGGCGCGCGGGGGCGGCGGGTGTTGCGTGGTATCGAGGAAAGGCGGCATCCGCACGAGGCGCTCCGGCGTCGCCGCGATTCCTGCTACGCCCGGCAGGTCGAGCGGATCGAAGACGAGTACGCGGCGGGCCGTCGCGATCGCCGCCGCCGCGGCCTGATGACCGTCGCGCCATCGCCCGGCGGCCTGTTTCGCGGCGTGACTGGCCTCCGCCGCAACGTACGGAATCGACAAGGCGTCGGCCACGGCGGGCCCGATCCAGTCCGGCGCCTTGTGATAGAGGTGATAGGTAAACCACAGGTCGGGCGGATTGTGCCGATGGCGGGCGATCAGGCGCGCGGCCGTGCGCCGGCCAGCATCGCGGATACGCCCTTGCCGGCGCGGATTGCCGTCACCGTCGCGGCTGCGCAAGCGCGACGCGACCTCCACCGTATGGCCGCCGGCGCGCATTGCTTGAATTAGCAACCGGGCGATGCGCCGGTCGCCGGACGGCACCGGATGGTCCGGCGGCTTCAGCGGTGCGTAAAAGGCAACGCGCATCAGGCGGCCCGCGCGCTGGGTGCGGTGCCGGGCGCCGTGAACCGGGGCGCCAGCCGGTCGAGCCAGGACTCAGCATCGAATGCCGCCCGCAGGCGGCGCTCCCCCGCGCCGCCGAGACGGTCGCGCAGGGACGGGTCGGCGATCAACCGGTCGAGCGCCAAGGCGAGACTCCGTGGGTCGCCGGGCGCCGCCAGCAATCCGGTTTCGGCGTCGACGATCAGTTCGGGAATGCCGGAGATCCGGGTCGCCACGACCGGCAATGCCTGGCTCTGCGCTTCCATCAGCACATTGGGCAGGCCGTCCTGGTCGCCGTCGCGGTCTTGCCGGCAGGCGAGCGCGAAGACGTCGGCGCGGCGCAGCGCCCGCAGCACCGCGTGTTGCGGCTGCGGACCATGCCAGCGGATGCGATTGCCGAGCCCGTGCCGAAGCGCCTGGCGTTGCAGCGTCCCCAGGCCGGGGCCGCCGCCGATATGATCGAGCGTCCAATGCCGACGGCCGGGAAGTTCCGCCAGCGCGCCGAGCAGAACATCGATGCCTTTCTTGTCGACCGCCCGGGCGACGCAGAGCAGCCGAACCGGATCGCGCGCATCGGTCCCGTTGCGCGCCGGCCGCCGGTCCGGCATCGGCGGAAACCGGTCGAGATCGAGCCCGTGATAGATCAGCTCGGCGGGATGGTCCGGCTCAAGCGCGCGCAGCCGCTCGGCGCCGGCGGCGCTGCAGGTTACGGTCCACGCGGCCTCGCGGAGTTTCGCGGCGAGATCCCAGCCGGGCGTGGTCCAGATGTCGCGTGCATGGGCCGACACGCTGAAGGGCAGGCGGCACATGCGCGCGGCGTAGCGCGCCACGGAGGCGGGCGTGTGCATGAAATGGGCATGCAGATGGGTCGTCCCGGCCGGCAGTTCCGCCGCCAGTACACAGGCCTGGCCAAAACGCCGGACCCGGTTGCGGGTCGGGTCGCGCCGGCAATCGGCGATAAAGGCCGACCGCGCGGCCGCATAGCCAGGCAGGGCCGTGGCGCGCCGCCACGCGGCGACGCTTCGCCGTGGCTCCCGGTGCAGATACTCCGGCAGATAGTGCACCGGGGCGGTGATCTCGGCGTGGATCGGGTGGCATGCCGCGTCGGTGGGATGGCGCAGCGAGGCGATGGCGAGTGCCACGCCCCGCCGTTGCAGGCCGAGGATTTCCTGCGCGATGAAGGTCTCGGAGAGCCGCGGATAGCCTTTGACCACGAGCACGGCGGTCATCGAACGGCCCTGCCGGCGGTTGCCCGCAGTGACGGCCGCGCCGTCGCGAGGGATTGCCGGGTGAGCCGGAGAAGGTTGTGCGAGCCGTCCAAAATCCCCGGAATGACCCGGGCCGACGGCCTCGGTTGCTGGCTCAATTGGCGCAGCGCGGTGACCATCGTGTTCGCCGGCCGGGCGCCGCGTCCGTCGAGCATGGCGGTCAGGCCGAGGTCGCGCGCGCGCGCGGCGCGGAGGAGTTGTTCCCGGCGCGGCGCGCTGCGCGGCACCAGCAATGCCGGCTTGTCGAAAGAGAGAATTTCGCAAAAGGTGTTGTAGCCGCCCATGGCGACAATCCCTTCGGCCCGCGCCATCAACACTTCGATATGGGCGTCGAAGGTCATGATGTCGACCGCGGCTAGCGCCGCCGCCCGGTCCCGGAAGCCGCGTTGGCGGGCGGCCGCCATGAAGGGGCCGAGCACGATGATCGCCCGGTGCGGCAGGTCGCTGCCGGTTTCATAGGCCCGCATGACCCAATCGACCAATCGCTCCCCGTCGCCGCCGCCGCCCGGCGTCACCAGGATAAAACCATCGCCGGGCATCTGCGGCGGGTGCGGCCGGTCCCCGCCGCCGGCCCAATCTTCCGGCAGGCCGCGCCGCAGATACCCGGTGAAGCTGGTCTTTCGCCCGACCGACGGCGGCAGTTCCTGTCCCGCCAGCGGATCGTAGATTTGCGGCAACCCGTAGACCCAGACTTGATCGTATAGATCCCGCACCGCATCGGCCGCGCCCTTGCGGGCCCATTCACGCGCCAGCGCGGCGGGATCATCGAGCACGTCGCGCAATCCCAGAATCAACGGACATCCGGCGTCGCGCAGATCGAACAGCGTATCGCGCACTTCGCCGCGCAACCCGAGGGGTTCCTTGTCGACGATGAATAGATCGGGATCGAAGACCGATGCGGTGTGGCGGATGATCGAAGACCGCATGGCGACCGTCTCGCCGATATCGAAATCGAGGCCCGAGGCGGTGTAGTCGCCGTTGCTGAGCTTTATGACACCGGGAATCCGCACGAAATCGACCCGCTCGCCGAAGTCGAACCGGCCGATCATCGGCGATCCCGAGACGATCAGCACCGACACCGATGGTGCGCCGGCAGCCAGCGCCTGAGCGATCGTCCGGCAGCGGCGCAGGTGACCCAGTCCGAAACTATCGTGGCTGTAGATCAGGATGCGTTTGCGGTCGCCGGCGTCGCTCATGGTTTGGATGGTCCCGTCATTTCCGGATGCGACTATGGCATGCAATCCCGCGCGCTTGAAGGGCCGAGAGGGACGCGCCGGCAGGGTTTGCGCGGCGGCACGATCGTTTACCCGCCCGGCGCGCTCGGTTAAGTTAATTTTAAGCGCTATGGCGGATCGTATCCTTATGCCGGACGACGGCGCCGGCCGGTGGACGGCTTATGGAAAAGTCTATTTTCAGGTATTTGCTCCGATACACTGCCCCGCAGCAGCTGTATCTCTTGGCGGTGACGGTCGCCTATTATCCGTTTTTATACCTGTCGCTGGAACTGCCGAAAATCATCGTCAACGAGGCGATCGGCGGTGGTGTCGATCCGCCCTATCCGCTGACGGTATTCGGTCATACATTTATCGTGGAAATGCCGCAGATCCGTTTTCTGCTGGCGTTGAGCCTTACCTATCTGTTTCTGGTGTTGGTCAACGGCTGCTTCAAATTTCACATCAACGTATATAAGGGGCGGCTTGGCGAACGGTTGCTTCGCCGCCTGCGCTACCAGCTCTATTCCCGCATGCTGCGCTTTCCGCTATCGCGGTTCCGCCGCCTCGGCCAAGGCGAAATCATTCCCATCGTGACCGCCGAGGTGGAGCCGCTCGGCGGGTTCATTGGCACCGCCTTCGCGGACCCGATGTTCTATGGTGGGCAGCTGGTGATCATCCTGAGCTTCATCATGATTCAGGACCCGGCGCTGGGAATCGCGGCGATCGCCTTTTATCCGCTGCAAATGTATATCATTCCCAAATTGCAGCGCCGGGTGAACGAACTGGCCAAGCGCCGGGTGCAGAATGTCAGGTGGCTGTCCGACCATATCGGCGAATCGGTGTCCGGGATCATCGACGTGCGGGCGAACGATACGGTCAACCTCGAACTCGCACGGCTTTCCGCGCGCCTTGGCCGGATCTACGATATCCGCTTCGAGCTTTATCAGCGCAAATTCTTCATCAAGTTTCTCAACAATTTCATCGACAAGCTGACGCCGTTCTTCTTCTTTTCGATCGGCGGTTATCTGGTCATCAAGGGCGAGTTGACGCTTGGCGCGCTGATCGCCGTGCTGGCCGCCTACAAAGACCTCGCCGCACCGTGGCGGGAAATGCTGGTCTGGTATCAGCAAAAAGAAGACGTCCGGATAAAATACGATCAAGTGGTCGAGCAATTCGATCCGCCGGGCATGCGGGATGAAGAACCGGAAGCCGAGGCATCGGTGCCGGGCCGGGCGATAGCAGGCGAAATTGTCGCCAATGTCAGCTTGCTCGACGACGACGGTGGGCGTTTGTTGGATAGTGCGGTGGTTTCGCTGCCGGCCGCGGCGCATGCCGCGATCGTCGGCGATGCGGCGAGCGGCAAATCGGAACTGGCGATGATGCTTGCCGGGTTGATTGCGCCGACATCGGGCAAAGTCACGATCGGCGGCCAGGATCTGGCGGAGCTGCCGCTGGCGGTGACCGGACGGCGGATCGGGTATGTCGGCGCCAACGCCCATTTGCAGAACGCCTCGATCGGCGACAATTTGGTTTACGGGTTGAAGCGGCAACCGGCGCCAAGCGGGACGGTATCGCCGGAACGATCGGAGAAGCTTGCCGAATCGGCGTTGGCGGGCAATTCGTCGCGGGATTTTAATGCCGATTGGATCGACTACGAAGCGGCCGGCGTCGATGGGCCGGGCGCGTTGTGCGGCCGCATGATTGAAACGCTCTATCTCGTCGGCCTGGATCGCGACGTCTACCAGATGGGGCTGCGCGGCAGCGTCGATCCGGGCGAACTGCCGCAGACAGTGGAGCGAATTCTATCCGCCCGGCACGCGCTTCGCGAACGTCTTGGCGACCCGGCCTTTGCCAGATTGGTCGAACCGTTCGACGTGAACCGATACAACACCAATGCGACGGTTGGCGAAAACCTGTTGTTCGGCGTGCCGGTCGACGGACGTTTCGACATGGAGCATCTGGCGGATCATCCCTACGTCAAGGATGTGCTCGACCGTGCGGGTCTTACCGATACCTTTGTCGAGATCGGCTGGCGGGTCGCGGAGACCATGGTCGAACTCTTCGCCGACCTGCCAGCGGATCATGAATTCCTGCAACAATTCAGCTTTATCTCGGCCGAGGATTTGCCGGCATTCCGCACCATCCTCGGGCAGTCGCCGGATCCCGCTGGGGTGAGCCGGCGCGCGCGGCGGCGCTTGCTGTCCTTGCCCTTCCTGCTGGTGGTATCGCGTCATCGGCTCGGTTTGATCGATCAACAAATGCAGGAAAGCATACTCGCGGCGCGACGTCTCTTTGCGGCGGACCTGCCGGCGTCGCTGGATGGGGCGATTGCGTTTTTCGAGGAAGGGCGGCTCAATCCCGCCGCCACGATTCAAGACAACATGCTGTTCGGCAAACTCGCCTATGGCCAGGCGCACAGCGGACAGAAAGTCGGCGCGCTGATCGACGAAGTGGTCGATCGTGTCGGGTTGCGGACGGCCGTGATCGCGGTTGGGCTGCGGGCCCCCGCGGGTGTCGGCGGTGCCCGGCTATCGCTGGCGCAACGCCAACGGCTGGCGATTGGGCGCGCCCTGCTGAAGCGGCCCGACATTCTCATCGTCAACGAAGCGGCCGAGGCGCTGGACCGTCAAAGCCAGGCCGAACTGATCGAACGGCTGCACGGCGAAGGGGCCGGACGGGGATTGATCTGGGTGATGAACCAAGTGGTGAGCCCGCA
>Ga0224508_10001700_pt1 | contig 19509 bp, 18 predicted proteins | sample SF_Jan12_sed_USG_4_FD_170157 | JGI IMG/M metagenome (GOLD analysis project Ga0224508, IMG submission 170157) | Sediment microbial communities from San Francisco Bay, California, United States - SF_Jan12_sed_USGS_21 | ecosystem: Environmental > Aquatic > Marine > Sediment | place: USA... | reverse complement strand
CCATCCCAGTCGCCGAAGAGCGGAATGTCACCGGGGTCCCCGTAAAAGAACGTGTAATCAGGATTACCCGGCACACGAATATGCCACCGACCACCCGGCTCAACCAACACCACCTCATCAGGCAACACAGGTGGGGGAGGAGAAACACCTTCGATGGCGCCGATGTCACAGGCTGGTCCGTCGGGGCGGGCGGCGCCGATCTGGTCAACCAGCAGGCCACACGCGCCGCCGGCATCAATGGCATCACTGCCCGCGAGCAGCGGATAGTGCTCGGTCGTCTCGCCGTTGAAGCCGAGCGTACCCAGCATCGGATCGGATAGGGCAGGAGCATCGCTCGGGTCGCCGGTGTAGGCGCATGGGAGGGCCGTGTCGCCCACCAGGTTGAATCCACTGCCCGAAACCGGACCGGAGCAATCGCCGCCGGAGGCCCCGGTGTTTCCAAAGAGGATCGTGCCCGTCATCGAAAACGTGGGTACACCGATGACGCGGATACCGCCACCTTCAGTTGTTGCAACATTCTCGGAGAAAGTTGAGTAGAGGATGGTGGTTGCACTTGAGGTGAGGAGTCCCCCACCCTGGGTAGCGGTGGCGGTGTTGCTGCTGATGGTGGCATTCGTCACGCTGAACGAGCCAGCATTCGAGACGCCTCCACCGGCACCCGCCGAGTTGCCAGTGATCGAAGAGGTAGTGACGTCGGCGGCCGTGTTGAGACCGACCGACAAGCCTCCGCCTTCATCGACGGCGGCGTTGCTGTCAATCACAGAGCCTCTGACCTGCAGGATGGAGGAGTCTCCGTCCAGGGCGATTCCACCACCCGAAGTGGAGGCCGTGTTGCCGAGCACGGCGCTGTCGATCACGGTCATGGTCCCTGACGTCCTGATGCCACCGCCGGTGCCCGTGGCGTCGTTGCCACTGATGAGGGATTCGTTGATCGCAGCTTCACTGTCGGCGTTGCGAATCCCGGCCGCTCCCTCGGCAGACGTGTTGGTGGAGACTTCGGTGTTGTTCAGCGTCAGTTGTGCTTTTACGACATCGAGGGGGAAGCTGAAGTTGTAGATTCCTCCGCCGCCGGCCGGGTCGCCATCTGTGCCGACGGCGTCGTTTCCGGTGACGAACGAGTCTGTGAGCACGGTCGTGCTGCCGGTCCCGCCGGCTCCGTTGTTCAAGATGCCGGCGGCATGCTCGGCGGTGTTGTTGCTGATGGTTGAGGCGCTGACGGTGACACTTCCACCCGAGATGTTATGGATGCCTCCACCGCCCTGGCTGGCGGTGTTGTTGGTGATAAGTGAGCCCGTGACGGTGAGGGTGCCATCAGTCCAGATGCCCGCGCCGTTGACTGCGCTGTTGCCGGTGACGGTGCTATCGACGAGAGTCACGACCGCGGCGGAGGAGCGGATGCCGCCGCCATCTCCGAGGCTGTTGAGGCCGCCACTTATTGTCAGATCCTGAAGCGTCAAATCGCCTCCGGCGACGACGTCAACAACGGGGCTTCCATCGACCAAGCCTCCATCCAGCGTGGCGCCGGCTGCGGTCGCCGCCCGGATGGTGAGTTGTTTGTTCACGGCGAAGTTACCGGTGCAGGTGGTTGCGTCGGTGATGATGATGGTGTCGCCAGGGTTGGCGGCATTAATCGCCGTTTGGAGGTCCGGCGTTACGCAGTCGATCGGACCGATGTCGGCGGCAAAGGCGCCACTGGTGGGAAAGACCAGCACGGTGAGGAGTGTCACCAGGGCGGTGAGGATTGAGAGCTTCGGCCGGGTACGTACCTGCGACATATGTGTTCTCCGTCAGTAGAAAGCTCGCCGGCACGACGAGCAGGGATCTCTTCCCCCACGGACGACTGTATCGGGCCTCACCCCGTTTAGTGGTGTTTTCGCGGTTTTCTGAGCAAATAGTCACCTGAATGATCCCGGTGTGGGCGTGCACAGGCATCGGTAGCCTGTCGCGTGCATGAATCGGTTTACAAGAACGGCCTGGGCCGCCGTCGGACTCACCGTCTTCGTCATCCTGTGGGGGGCAGTGGTGCGAGCGACCGGCTCCGGCGCCGGGTGTGGCAACGACTGGCCAACCTGTAACGGCGGGGCACTTCCTCTCACCGGCTCTTCCGATACCATCATCGAGCTCGTCCACCGGCTGACATCGGCTGCCCTCGGCCTGGTAATCGTCTACCTGCTCATCCTGGCGGTGCGGAGCTTCCCCAGTCGCCACCGGGTTCGGCTGGCCGCCTGGGCGACGCTCGGATTGGTTGTGGTCGAGTCGCTGATCGGAGCCGGCCTGGTCCTCTTCGAGCAGACCGGCGATTTTGAAGGTGTCAGCCGCGCCTACTGGCAAGCCGGCCACTTCACCAACACAATGCTGTTGCTGGCGGCGGTCACGCTCACGGCCTGGTGGGCGTCGGCTTCCTACTCGACTGAGGCTCGCTCCACCACCCGCCGCGAAAAGTGGATGATTGTCGGTGTGGGGGCCGCCATGCTGGCGGTCGGAGTGAGTGGCGCCATCGCCGCCCTGGGCGACACGCTTTTCCCGGTTGACTCCTTCCTGGAAGGCCTCGAGAGGGAGCTATCCGCAGCCGGCCACCTGTTCGAACGCCTGCGGGTATGGCATCCCGTGATCGCGGTCGGGGCCGGCTTCTCGGCACTATGGGTTTCCAACCGGCTGGCCGAGAACCGGGGCGAGCGGATTTCCCGGATGGCGCGGACGGTTACGGTGATCGTCTTCGGGCAGTTGGCCCTCGGTGTGGTCAATGTGCTGCTGGCGGCCCCGGTGTGGATGCAGCTAGTTCATTTGCTCGTCGCCGACGTGTTGTGGATGAGTCTGGTGGTGCTCGCGGCTGACGTCTTCACCGTTGCTCGAGACAAGGTGTCGGCATGACCGTCCCGTCCGTCCAGATCACCGACCCCCGGGCCGTGCCTTCCTCCGTCGGCGAACGAATCAAGGCCTACGTTGCGCTTACCAAGCCTCGAATCATCGAGCTGCTGCTGGTGACCACGGTGCCGGCCATGGTGTTGGCCCAGCGAGGGTGGCCGGGTACCTGGTTGGTGATCGCCACGCTCATTGGCGGGACGCTCTCCGCCGGAGGAGCGAATTCGATCAACAATGTGATCGACCGCGACATCGACCAGCTCATGGCCCGCACCTCCCACCGGCCCTTGCCCACCCTCAAGGTTGATCCTCGGCCGGCCCTCATCTTCGGGGTGCTTCTCGGCCTGAGCGGGTTTCTCTGGCTGTGGGCGACCACCAATCTGCTGGCAGCCACGCTGTCGACCTTGGCCCTTCTCTTCTACGTCTTCGTCTACACGCTGTGGCTCAAGCGCTCTTCTACGCAGAACATCGTTATTGGGGGAGCGGCGGGGGCCGCACCCGTCCTCGTCGGATGGGCAGCAGTGACCGGGTCGTTGGAGCTGGCGCCGTGGGTGTTGTTCGCCATCATCTTCTTCTGGACGCCCCCTCACTTCTGGGCGCTGTCGCTTCGCTACCGGGACGACTACGAACGGGCCGGAGTGCCCATGCTGCCGGTGGTGATGGGAGAGAAAGCCACGCTCCGGAGCATCCTCCTCTACAGCATCCAGCTGGTGGCTTTGACCCTGGTACTCGGCCCGACCGGCGACATGAGCCTCGTCTACTTCTTTTCGGCGGCCATCCTGGGAGTCGGCTTCATCGCCGGAGCTTGGCGCCTCCGGTCGCACCCCGACGAAGCCATGCGGTTTTTCGGCTACTCCAACGTGTATCTCACGCTGTTATTTGGGGCCATTGCCATCGACGGGCTGTTCTTCTAATACGCGGGACGCGGGGCGCAGGACGCCCTGGCATTAAGCAGTAAGCAGTAAGCAGGTGGTGTACCGCCTATTGCCTATTGCCTATTGCCTATTGCCTATTGCCTATTGCCTATTGCCTATTGCCTATTGCCTATTGCCTATTGCCTATTGCGTATTGCCTCGTTTCGCCTGCTAACGTCCTTCCACCAATGCACATGAAGCCCACCTATTTCGCGTTCTTCTTTACCGGGTCAACCGGGTAGAGGTCGCGCCAGTCCACCACTACCCGGAGCAACGGCTCCGGGTTTTTTGCATCCGGGGCCGGTGAGGAGAACTCATGGAAATGAAAGCGCACAGAAACGGCGAAGGGGAGACCTCGGTCACCGTCGGCACAGCCCTCATCGGGGGTGGTGCTTTCACCGTCATGGCTGGCCCGTGCGCTGTGGAGTCAGAGGCTCAGATCATGGAGGCCGCCGAGTTCATTGCCGAAGGCGGTGCCTCCATCTTGCGGGGTGGTGCCTTCAAAGTGACGAGGTCTCCCTACGACTTCCAGGGACTCGGCGAGGAGGGTCTGCGGTACCTGCGAGCAGCTGGAGTGGCCAACTCTCTACCAGTGGTGAGTGAGGTGACCGAACCCGACCATGTGCCACTCGTGGCCGAGTACGTAGACATGCTTCAGGTGGGCGCCCAGAGCATGCAGAACTTCGTCCTCTTGCGGGCAGTCGGCCAGTCCGAGAGGCCGGTGCTGCTCAAGCGCGGGCCGTCGGCGACTATCGATGAGTGGCTGATGGCTGCCGAGTACATCCTCAATGAGGGCAACATGAACGTGGTGCTCGGAGAGCAGGGCATTCGTACCTTTGACACTCGCACCGCCAGCACCCTCGACATCAGCTCCGTTCCGGTGGTCAAGCAGCTCAGCCATCTGCCCGTCATCATCGACCCCTCTCACGCCTCAGGTGCGAGTGGAATCGTCGCCCCGCTCGCATTGGCCGGACGGGCGGCGGGAGCCGACGGCTTGATGGTTGAAGTGCATCCGCGCCCCGACGAGGCATTGACCAAAGGCCCCCACCAGCTCGGCCGCGAGGAGTACCTGGCGCTAATGCATGCCTTGGGAATTGTCAGATTGCGCGCCGACATCGACCTGGTCGACCGTGAGATTGTGCGCCTGCTAGCGCGACGGATCGAACGGGCCGTCGAGATTGCCCACATCAAGGTGCAAGAGGGCATGCCGCTGCGGTCCCCCGATCGGGAAGTTGATCTCTTGGCAGACGTTCGCGACGAGGCCGAGCGCCTCGGGCTTGACCCGAAGGTGGTTCACCGGCTGTTCGAGGAGATCGTCGAGTACACCAGAGCCGAGCAGCGGCGGGCCGTAAATGCCGAGCCCGAGGATGAGCCGGTCTGATCCCGGTAGCGTGAGGGACGTGGAGCCCGAGAAGAAGAGCGCCGCCGCCCGGCGAGTTACCAAGAAGACCACCAAGGCTGTCGCCCACCGAGTCGACGAGTTCCTATCCGCAAAAGGCCCGCGATTCCGGGCACTTGCCCTCACCCACGCCTTCAACGCCGCCGGAGACACGCTGGTGGCCGTTGCCCTCGCCGATGTCTTGTTCCTGGCTCCGGACCCGAGCGAGGCCCGGTCCAACGTCGTGCTCTACCTGGCCGTCACCCTCGCTCCCTTTGCCGTTATCGGACCGTTCCTGGGTGGCCTGTTCGCCCGCTTCCCCGTCGCCTATCGGAGGGGGTTAGGGGCGGCGTCGGCTATGCGGGCATTAGTGGCTCTGGCGATGATCTTCAACCTGGCCAACGACTTCGTCCTGTTCCCGCTGGCCTTCTTCATGCTGGTGTTCTCCCGAGTCCACGGCATCAGTCGCAACTCGCTGCTGCCGGTGACCCTTGAGGGAGCTCACGAGCTGGTAGCTGCCAACGCCCGCATGGCCAAGATCGGAGTCGTGGCCGGGACGGCGGCAGCGGTGGCGGGCGGCGGACTGGCCACTGGGTTGGGAGCCCTCTCGGAGTCCGTCGGCAGCCGGGTGGCCCTGGCGTTGTCTGTGATGGCGTTCCTGGTTTCGACGATTGCCGCCCAGGGAGTCCCCTTTCCCCCCAAGCCACAAACTGGGTCTATCCGCAGGGGCATTCTGCGAGTGGCGAGGTCGGTGCGGCTTGCCCAGCTGGCGACGGCCGGGGTGCGGTTCATCAATGGGTTCTTGTTGTTCCTGCTGGCCTTCGCGTTTCGAGACGAGCAGGCGGGCCTGCTCGACTTCACTTTCCTATTGGGGGCGGCAGGGGTCGGGTATTTCTTGGGAGCGGTGGTGGCCGCCTGGCTGGAACGCATCCTGCGGGAGGAACCCATGGTGGTAGCAGCTCTCGCGATCGAGGCCGCAGCAGCATTCATCGCCGCTCAGGCGTTCGGGCTGGTGGCGGCAGCCGCCTTGGCGGCGGCCGGAGGCTTCGCCTGGGGCGTGGCCAAGCTGGCCTTTGACGGCCTTCTACAGCGGTCGGTATCGCATGACGACCGGGGCCGGGCGTTTGTGCGGGCCGAGACGCTCTTCCAGCTGGCATGGGTGTTCGGCGCCTTGATTCCGACCGCAGTCACCATTCCCACGGGAGGAGGACTGGCGGCGGCCGGGGTGCTGGCGCTGGCCGCGCAGACTCTCTACGTTGCCGGGCTCATCCGGCCACGACCCGATAGGTCGCAGCCGACGGCACCCGCCTAGGATCGCGGCCCATGCGCCCTATTTCGTTTCTCTCCGATTTCGGCCTTACCGACGAGTTCGTCGGGGTGGTCCATGGTGTCGTAGCCCGGATCGAGCCACAGTTGCGAGTAATCGACGTCACCCATGGGGTGCCGCGGGGAAACATCCGGGCGGGAGCCCTGGCTCTGCTGCGGGCCGTCCAGTACCTGCCCGAGGGAGTAGCCCTGGTGGTCGTCGACCCTGGTGTTGGAACCACCCGGCGCCCGATCGCAGCCGAGACACCGTGGGGGTATTTCGTAGGACCAGACAATGGGGTGCTCGCCCCGGCGGTGGCGATGGTGGGAGGCGCTTCCTCCGTGGTGACGCTCGAAGATGAGCGCTTCCGCATCCCGTCGCTTGGTGGATCGACCTTCGACGGCCGCGACGTTTTCGGCCCGGCGGCGGCAGTTCTGGCGGCCGAGCAAGCCGCCATCACCGATCTCGGCCCCCCGCTGCCCAACGACTCGTTGACCCCGCTTCTTCTGCCTCTGGTCGAACCCGAGGGGGCGGGGATCCGGGGCGAGGTGTGGTGGCTCGATCAGTTCGGCAATTGCCAAACCAATGTCTCCGCCGAAGACCTGACGGCCCTGGGGGCTTCCCCCGGCGGTGAGGTCACGTTGCAGGTCGGAGGTACTGAGTACGAGCTGCCATGGGTGGCCGCCTACGGGGAGGTCGAGCCGGGTCAGCCGCTGCTGCACCTCGACTCATATGGACTGATCGCCATCGCCGTCCGCGAGGGCAGCGCTGCCGAACGACTCAACCTGTCCGAGGGCCACCAAGTCGTACTGCAGGCCTAGCCATGCGTCCGGTCACCACCCTCGTCATCGCCGGCTTATTGCTCGTGATCGTGGTCTCAGCGTTAGTCAAACTCGTACAGATATTCTGAGCGCCTACGGCGAGCAGACCGCCCACCGCCAACCGGTGACTGGGAACGCTGCGCGTTCCTTGGAGCCACTTCGTGGCTCCGGCCCCAATCGCGGACCCGGGCCATGCATGGCCAAGAGGTCGGTCCTTGGCCGAGTTGGTGAAGCCGAAGGCTTCGCCACGGTGTTACGTAGCGGGTGCTCGGCAAACAGCCTGGAGTTTGGCTCCGCCAAACTCCCAAGCTAGGCCCGAAGGGCCTAGCCGGAGACCTTGAGCCGCAGCAGTGCCGGGGTCAGTTTTGCTTGTGAAAGCTTGCCTTCGTCGATGACCGAGCCGTTAGGAGCGAGTACTACCGGTACCCGGGTCGAGTACCGGTCGTAGATGTCGTCGTCTGAATGGATGTCGATCTCTCGAATCGCGATGTTGTGCTTGGATGTCGCCCGCACCAAGGTTTCGGCGCCCGACTCACAAAGCGGACAGTTCTCCTTGGTGACGAGTTCCACATACCGTTCGTTGGCCATCATCCAACCCTTCCGTTCCTCTCAGCGTAGGCCCTCGGTCAGGGTTGTGTAGCTAGCTCGCCCGTTTTCCGGAGGATCTGGAAAGGTAGAAGCTGCAGATTTGCAGTTCGGTCGATAGGTCGACGCGTCGGACGTCGATGCCGTCAGGCACCGAGAGCACAATCGGGGCGAAGTTGAGGATGGAAGTGATGCCGGCCTCCACCATGCGGTCTGCCACCTCCTGGGCGCCGGTGGCCGGAGTCGTGATTACACCGATGGATAGCCGGCGACTCTTGACCGCTCGGGCGAACTTGGTGAGTGGCTCAATGACGAGACCGCCGACCTTCTTGCCGACCTTGGCTGGATCGGAGTCAAACAATCCGAGGACCTCGAATCCCCGTTGGCCGAACCCGCCGTATTGGGCGAGGGCACTTCCCAGGTTGCCCATCCCGACGATGCAAACGGCCCAGTCTTCGGTGAGGCCAAGCTCGCGTCCCACCTGGTGAACCAGGTGATCGACGTCGTATCCGACACCCCGGGTGCCGTAGGAGCCAAGGAAGGAAAGGTCCTTCCGCACCTTGGCTGAGTTCACACGGGCTAGCTCAGCCAACCGCTCAGAGGAGATGGTCGGCTCTCCGTATTCGGTCAGGCACCGAAGGTAGATCGGAAGCCGCTGAACGGTGGCGGGGGGTATGCCTTTCACGTTCTGTCAGTGTATTGCGGCTCAGGCGGTGTCAGAGTCCGCTTGCTCGAATCGGTTCAAGGCAACGAGGAACATCGTGAAGAGAATGGCGGAGCCGACCATGAAGGCAAAGGCGATCACTCGCACCTCGAAGAAGTTGAGGCCGTCGATGATGGAGGGACGGGGCCCGCGCGGAGCGTACATCACAAACAGGAGGCTGTTGAGTGTGGTCCAGCCAAACAGAGCGGTTCCTGCCAACAGGAACCCCAGCTTTTTACCCAGGTTGGTGTAGACGAGCAGGTAGACGCTGCCATAGAACACCAGGACGGAACCGATGGTGACAAAGAGGCCTCGGAAGAGAACGCTATCGGGAAGGGTGATATCAATCATTGGAGGCTTCGCTCGAAGTCAACAATCAGGCGGAGATCGGCTTCGCTCAACACTGCCCCGAAGCCTGGCATCCATCCTCGTCCGATGCCATTCACGCCGTAGGCCTGGCCGTTGACCGAGCCGTTGAGGATGAAGTCGTAATGATCCTGGGCATCCGGGAATTGAACGATCGACCGTCCGTCGCGCAATGACGGACCGAGCGCTCCGGAGCCCGGCTCCAAGGTTCCGGCCGGTCCCGCCGAGTATCCGGCCGTATGACAACGAGCGCAGTACGCCGCGTACAGACCGTACGCTCTCTCGGCGGCCGCCACGTCTCCGCCGAATCCGGCGGTGGCCACCTCGTCGAAGTCGACAGCGAATCGGGCATCGGCCAGTGACATTTCGAGGTTGGCGACGGCGTCGGTAGCTGCTGCGACCAGAGGAGCGTTGTTGAGAGAGAGCGGCCGCAGTGCGGTCGCTTGAGCCTGGATCTCCTCCAGCAGTGCGATCGCTGCATCGCGGTCCGCTACGCCCTCGCCGATGACGTCGACCGTGGAGAATCCATTCTTGTGATCCAGCTCGAGCACCAACCGGTCGGCGGCCGATTGGGTGGCCGGAGTGGCGTCGGTGCCCACGTTGGCGAATGCCAACTCGGAGATCCGGTTGATCTGGGTCTCCACGTCGTCAGATAGCCCGTCAAGGTCGCTGTCCAACCCGGCCTCTGCGCCTGCGAGCACCACTTCGAGGTCGCCGGCGAGGTCGTCTGCCCAGGTGAGGCGGTCCGGGGCGCTGAGGAGCGCCGACAACTCAGCCTCCTGCTCGGCGATGGCGGTCGTGATGGCGGCTTCGGCGCCCGACAAGGTCGCAAGGGCCTCGTTGACGCGAGTTTCGACGTTCGCCAGGGCCTCCTCCTGGGGAATCTGGATGGAGTGAAGGTATTCGATGACAAAGTCGAGCTGCTGATCATTCAAGGGTCCGCCCGCCTCCACCCCCCAGGCCGGCATCGGCGATCCGGGCCGGCCCCAAATCAGCCAATAGCGGACTTCCTCGTCCGTGTAGCGGTAAAGGACGTCGTTGAGCGACGGGGCGGCCCATGTGACGGTGGCGCCGGTGCGCGGATCGACGAAGTCGGTGCCTCCGCCGACCCCTTCGGCGCCGTGGCAGGCGATGCACCCGAAACCTTCGGGATTATCGGGTGCCTGTTCGAGATAGATGTCCTCGCCGATGTGGACCGCTTCTTCCTCGAACAGCTCAACGAAATCCGCCTGGCGGCCCGACTCTGTCAAGAAGTAGAGGGGGAGGGCAATGGCCAGGAAGGCCGACGAGAACAGAGCTGCCGTCAGCGTCTTGTTGAGGCGCTTGTTCTCGAGGTCTTCGTCCACCATGAATGGGGCGAGGTTGGGGGGAATCTCTCGCCCGGGCCGGGCCCCCCGACCACTGTTGGCCAAGTAGGCAAGCCCGACCAGCAGGAAGGCAACGGCAATGGCGACGGCAACGGGACCGAGGCTCATGCGACGCTCATAGGCAGTTCACGCCCTGGGGGTACTGAACGGTCTTGCGCTTGGCGCGAGGCGTATCGCGGGCCGACCCGGTGTTGATGACGAGGCGGCCGTCGACGGCTTCGAGGGCGAATCGGTCGAGGTTGCGCGGGGCCGGGCCGGCTTCGTATTCACCTGCCGCGTTGTATTTGGAGCCGTGGCATGGACACTCGAAGCCCTGTGAGGAAGCGCACCACGGAACCCGGCATCCCAGGTGAACGCATTTCTGGAAGAGGCCGGTGAGCCCCTCGACCACCACCCCGATGCCATCAAAATCGGTCTCGGAGATGACGCTCTCATCGAAGGGCACTACGAAGGTCTTGGCCTCGGCTACGTAAAAGGGCTCGATGGAACCATCGGGTTGGAAAATTGCCGCCTTGATTTCGGCGATGTCGCCGGCGTCGACTTTTCCGCCGAAGCCGCCCTTGAGCCGTGGCCAGAGGAAGGCGAGTGAGGTGATGCCAAAAAAGGCAAGGAAGGCGCCGAAGGAGGCACCGGTGGCCCGGTTGAGGAATTGGCGGCGAGCCTCACCAAACTCGGCGGGACTCAGCTCGATCGGCTCTTGTTTGGCCGGTGGGGAAGTATCGGTCTCCTCGACCTGGTCGACTTCTTCCTCCAGGGCAGGAGCCGTGGCCGCCACCACCGGTGCCGCCCGGCGGCTGCGCCGGCGAGCCGCCTTGTCGAGCGTGCCCACCTGCTTGGTCTCGGCCTCTCTCCGGTAGGCGAGTGTGAAAATGGCAGCCGCCGACAGCACAACAACCAACGCGATTCCGAGTGCGACAGCTTGTCCAATGCTCATTCCAACCAGTCCTTCAGGTCGTCAAAGAAGACGCCGTCGCTCCATGGATACGTGAAGTTGAACCCCGGGCCCCGGAAGAACGATCCGAGGATGACCAGCGTGGCTGCTCCCATGAGGAAGAAGGTGAACATCATGATCGCTAGTTTCCGATCGGCCGGACGCACCGAGGGATTGCGGTCGATGTAGGGGATAGCCATCAAGCCCACCAGGCCGATCAAGCCGGGGATGAGCACGCCGGCAATCATGGGGTCGAAATAGGACAGCAGTTCCTGGAGGCCGAGGAAGTACCACGGCGCCTTGGAGGGGTTCGGCGTCAGGTTGAAGTTGGCCGCTTCCAGTAGCGGGGCGTTGATGATCACCGAGATCACGATGAGCACGGCCGTCACCACCAGCAGCGCAACGAACTCGACAGCCAGGAGGTGTGGCCAGACGTTGACCTTGTCGGTGGGTTCGGCTTTGACTTGCTGGATGGCATCGGCCTGGACGACGGTTAGGAGTCGCTGGGTGCGTACCCCCTCGGGCGGCCCGGCCGGTACGGCCGCCGGTGCCGGAGCTGGGGCTGTGGCCACTGCGGTGGTGCCGTTGGTCCCGGTGGGAGCGAGGGCGGGGGCGGATCCGGGGTCGGGCAGGCCGGCCATGTCGGCGAGGACACTCTCGACCGGGACCCCCTGGGCTTTGGCTTTGGCTTGCGCCGAGCGCATGAGAAGCTTCTCGGGCATGCCGGAGGCCTCGGCCGCCGCCTTGGCATATTGCTCGGTTGACAGCGCGGCGGCGGCCGCGGGAGCGGCTTGGGGCGTCGGACTGGTGGCCGCCGGTGCGGGGGCGGATCCGGGGTCGGGCAGGCCGGCCATGTCGGCGAGGACACTCTCGATCGGGACCCCCTGGGCTTTGGCTTTGGCTTGCGCCGAGCGCATGAGGAGCTTCTCGGGCATGCCGGAGGCTTCAGCAGCCGCTTTGGCATACTCGGCCACCGTAAGCGCGGCGGCCGCTGGTGCCGGAGCCGGCGTTACTTCGGTGGCGGCCGGCGCGGCCGTCTCAGCCGGGGGAGCCTGCGGGGCCGGCGCCTCTCCGCTCCAGCGGGCAAGGATGTCCTCCACGCTGACGCCCTCGGCTGCGGCACGGGCTGCGGCCGATCTGCGGAGTAACTCGTCTGGGATGTCTGCCATAGGACTCTTGACCTAGAGGGGACCGGAGATGCCGCCGTCTTTGCGGACCCGCCAGAAATGGACGGCCATGAAGATGACGATGATGAATGGAAGAAACAGGACATGGAGCACGTAGAACCGCAGGAGCGTGGCTCCACTGATTTCAACCCCGCCCAGCAAAGCGAACGTCACCTGGTCGCCAAACACGGGGGTGAACCCGGCCATCTCTCCTCCGACTGTCACCGCCCACAGGGCGAGCTGATCCCAGGGGAGCAGGTAGCCGGTGAACGACAGGAGGAGCGTGAGGAGCAGGAGGATGACGCCGATCACCCAGTTGAACTCACGCGGGGGCTTGTAGGCACCGTGATAGAACACCCGGCTCATGTGCAGGAACACAGTTATCACCATGAAATGAGCCCCCCACCGGTGGAGGTTGCGCACCAGGCCGCCGAAGGTGACGCTGGTCGACAGCGCTGCCGTGTCGGCATAGGCGGCCTCGGCCGACGGGGTGTAATAGAACATCAGGAAGATGCCGGTCACGGTCAACAGAATGAACAGGAAGAAGGACAGCCCGCCCAGGCACAGGGTGTACGAAAGCCGGACTCCGTGGCGCTTCACCTTCACCGGATGCAGGTGATAGAGGACGTTGTTCATGACGACGTACGACCGGTTGCGGGGTGAGTCCGAGTACCCGGCCCGGAAGGGGGAGCCTGGTCGGAAGATGCTGCCCCACGTCTGGCTCTCCCGTATCCGGGTGCCAACATCGGACATCCGCTCGCGTAGCTTCAAGCCGCCACCATTTCCCGATCCGTTTCCGTCAGTCACGGTTGCCCTTTCTCACCATCTCACCCCGTAGGCATAGCCATTCTTGAAGTCGCGGTCGCCGGTGTCCACTTCCCACGGAGCCTGTATGCCCGCCTGGTCGGCCTGGTCGCTGACTGAGCCGCCAAATTTGCCGAGGGTGATGACTCCGGTTGGGCATCGGTCGATGCACAGCGCACATCGGGTGCACTCATCCTCGTCGACGATAAAGACTCCGAGGTTCTCAGCCTTGTCACCGGGATTGGTGACGTTGACGGCCTCGTCGATGACGTCGATCGATAGGTAGTGGATGCACTTCCACGGGCAAATATCGACGCATCCCTCGCACAGGATGCACTCGGCCTGGTTGATGTGAAGGAACTGCTTGGGCCTCACCGACTGCTGGATGTAGGCCGGGTCCACCACTGCCAACTGGTAGTCGTCGCGAAACGGTGGTGTTTCCCAGATCTCCCCGGCCACTAGGCGCTGCCTTTGCTAAGGGGTCGGCCCCAGGTGGATAGCTCAACCACCGGAGTGGCGTCGTCCCGCTTCTTGATCCACTCCTGGGCCATATACACGCCCACGATGAGGACGACAAACGCATTGGTGTAATACCCGGCAACCAGGGCGTCCTTGATGGTGAACCAGCTCACCGAGACATCGTTATTGAGCACCAGCCATTTGGGAATGGTGAACGCTGTCCGGGAGGTCCACTCCAGCGGCCCCTGTGCCAGGTTGAGCATCTCCGACGGGATGATCCCGAAGAACAGCACGAGCTCAAACCATGCGACGAAGGCCCCGACCGAGGCTCGCACCCAGGTGAGCGGCCGATCCCACAGCCAGCCAAATACTGCGCCGCCGACCATCATCTGGCTGCCACCGACTGCGATGAGCTGGCCGAGGGTGGTGAATATCCACTCGCGGGGGATGTCCGGGTAGATGAGGTTGTCGAGCGAATCCGTTTCGGGGAGGTTGGTGAAGTGGGCGATGGCAATGCCAATGGCCACGGTAAAGAGCCCGACGGCCAGTCCGCCGATGCCAACGAGTGTTCGCCTGTTCTCCGTCAATGCCGAATCCCCATGCTCCGAGTTAAGGCGGCGCCTACTTTACCGCGCTGCTGCTCCCGGCTGGCACCTGTCATTCAGCGTCGGGCCGCAGGTCACCCCACCCGGCGATTTGGTCGACGGCGATGACGATGACCGGGCCGGACGGCGGCCGGCGCCGGTACTGCTCGTACTTGGCTACGAGTGCCTCGATCGCACCGGCGTGGGTTGGCCCCGCCTCGACGACCGTCCCCTTTCCGTCCGCTCGCACCCACCACAGCGCGGTCCAATCCTCGCGGTAGTGCTGGGCGAGTAGCGAGACCTGCGGATTGGAGCGGACGTTGGCGAGGCGCTGGAGCCGGGTGGTCGACTTGGGTTTGTGGTCGACGGCGGTGACGATCGTGTCGTCAACCATCGCATACACCACGGGCACCGCGTGGGGCCTGCCGTCCGGCCGTACGGTTGCCAGAACACCGACTCTCGCCAGGGCGAGACGAGTGAAGGCTGGGGTGGTGCGCACGCTCGGACGGTAGTCACTGGTCAGGTGGCTTGGATTTCTCCAGGCCCCGGGCCAGAATCGCGCAGCGGCAGGGCGAGCAGTAGCCTCGCCACAACCCGGTGGGGAGTGAGGTTGACGACAGACGCAGAAGCGGTAGACGTAGCGGTAGCCGAAGCGCCTGCCTTCGACGTCGGCACTTCGGACTCGCTGGCACAAATCCATTTCCGCGTAGCGGCTGTGTTCCTGGTTGTCGGCTCGCTGGCCGGTCTCTTTCTGGCAATTCAGCTGAGTGCGCCCAATGTCCTCAATTCCGGACCACTCAGTTATGGCCGTTTGCAGCCGTTGTTCACCGGATCGATGTTGTTTGGCTGGGTGACGATCGGCATGATCGGGGCCATCTACTACTTGCTGCCGCGGCTGACCGGCGGGCCGCTCGTTGACGAACGGCTCGCTCGGCTCTCGCTGATTCTCGTCGCCGGAGGAACGCTGCTTGGCCTGGTGAGTGTGGTGTTTGGAGGCAATCAGGGGCTGCCGCTGTTTGAGTTTCCGTTCTACGCCGACATCGTTCTCATAGTCGGCCTGGCCGGCGTCACCCGGGTGGTCACCCGCACCGCCATAGCCCACCGCGAGCCCGACCTCTATATATCTGTGTGGTTCTTCGTGGCCGCCCTGTGGTGGCTGCTGCTCTCGTACGTCATCGGTTCCCTTTCCTTCTTCCAAGGATCCGACCTCGAGGTGGCCAATCGTTTCGCCGAAGTGGGCGTCCTGTTCCTGTGGGTCGTCCCGGCCGGTCTCGGCATCGCCTATTACCTGGTACCGAAACTCACCGATGCTCCCCTCTACAGCGTCCGCCTGGCTGCAGTCAGCTTCTGGGCCGTGGCCGGCTCATTCGCCTGGGTGGGCGCCCATACGCTGACTTTCGGTCCGGCCGCCGACTGGCTGGAAACGATCACCATCGTGTTCGCCATCGCGGTACTCATCCCGGTCATGGCGGCCGTGGCCAACCTGCTGCTCTCCATCGACTGGACGGTCGCTCACACCTCGACGCCGGTCCGGCTGGTCCTGGCCGGGACGGCGTTCTTCGCCTTGCTGGTGGTTCAGGTGCTCGGCCTTGCCTTCCGTTCGTCGAGCTCGGTGGTGCAGTTCACCACCTGGACTGAGGCCACCTTCGTCATCGTGGTGCTTGGCGCGGGCAGCCTGTGGCTTATTGCTCTCATCGCCCACTTGACGGGCATGAGCGCCGGGCCTGCCCGACTTCTTCCGCTGGGGTCGGCGGCTCTGGTCGGCGCCCTGTGGGTGGGCGGCTTACTGGCAGGTTTCACCTGGGCCTCGGCCCCCCGCTCTCGAGAGTTCCTCAACTTCGGCGACGGCTTTGTGAACACGACTGCCGAGCTCGCCGGCTTTGATACCGTGCGCTGGATTGCCTGGGTGCTGCTGGCAGCCGGTTTCATCTGGGTAGGCGTGGTCATCGTGACGTGCCGGAACTGGCGGACATCACCGGTGGGAGAGCCATCTGCCGCAGTGCCCTCCGACGAGCCCGGCGCCTTCCCGCCCGTCAAGGTCGCCGTGGCATCCGTGCTCGTTCTCGGCGTGGCCTTTGTCACCACCGTGCTGATCCCGGCTCTCGATTCGTCGGACGAGGATCCCAGCTTCCGGGCTCTGACCACCCGTGATTACGAGGCCTTCGCCGACGACGCTCCCTCTCCCCAGGCGATCGCGGTGCTGGGCGACCTCGGCTTGACCCCCGCTCTGGTAGCCGAAGGTCGGGAGGTGTACATCTCGGAGGGCTGCGTGTACTGCCACACGCAGCAGGTCCGTGCCAATGTGACCGATGTCGGGTTGGGTCCGGTGACCGTCCGACAGGACATCACGCTCAGCTCGCCTGCACTGCTCGGGAGGGTCCGCCTCGGGCCGGACCTCGCCCACGCCGGCAGCCGACCGCTAACGGGAGATGTGGATTGGGTCACCCGTCACTTGTCAGACCCCCGCGCGAACCGCAGCTGGTCGTCGATGCCCTCCTACGATTACCTTTCCCAGGGTGAGCTCGATGCGCTTGCCCAGTACGTAGTGAGTTTGCAGTAATGGACTTCTCGGAACTTCTGGCCGCCGCCAGCCAAGCCCTGTCGGCCCCCGAGGTCCTTGTCGGTCGTTCGGCCCGAGCCCGGGCCGCCGCGTCCGGTGTCGCCCCGGAGCAAGTGCTTGCCGATTGGGCAGGCGTGGAGGCCGGCGCGGCGGCTGCTTCCGCCCCTGCCGCTGAGGCTCCGGCGCCAGCGTCCGAAGCTGCCGCCCCGGTGACCGCAGCTGCCCCCACACCCGAGCTGGACGTCGAAGTCGTTTCACCGCAGGCGACCGATGAGCCGCCTCAACCGGAGCCCGAACCCGAACCCGAACCAGAAGAGGAGCCAGAGGAGGCTTTGATCGGCGCCCCCGGGCTCAAAGTGACGCGGCGCCGATCGCTGCCCCGGTGGCTGGCCGCCAGCTTCGTGGTGGTGCCGATCGTGGCCTTGTTCTATGCGGCCACCTTTGCCTCCGGTCCGGGATGTGGAGACGGTGGAGCCCTTGCCGTCGATGCAGTCACCGGGGTGGCCGAGAACTGTGACGGGAGTGAGTTCGGTTCGCGGGGAGGCAACCCGCTTGCCCTGGGGGCGGCCCTTTATTCGGTAGAGGCTCTGCCGGCCTGCTCGAGCTGCCATGGCAATGACGGTGGCGGTGGCACCGGGCCCGGCCTGGCGGGTGGCTCGGTGGTTGAGACCTTCCCGGCCTGTGTAGACCACATCCAATGGGTCACCCTCGGTACGGCACGATGGCGAGAAGAGGTGGGCGATACCTACGGAGCCTCCAACAAGCCGGTCGGCGGTGGAGGGATCATGCAGTCCTACGATGCGGGCCTTTCCCCCGAAGAAATCGCCGCCGTCGTGCTGTTTGAGCGCGTCACGTTCGGCGGGCAGGACGCGGCCGAGGCCACTGCCGATTGCCTCGGCGAGGGCGAAGCCGAAGCCGCCGGCTAAAGGCCGATCCTGAGCTCGTTGAGTTATCAAGTGGCCGCGCTCGGCGCGGCGTTTAGCTGGGCCATCGGGGGGCTCATTGCGGCCGGGCCGACTGCCGCCCTCGGAGGGCCGCGCTTCACCCGCCTGCGGATGTACTGGGTGGCGTTTGCCCTCGTGGTGGTTGCGACGGCCATCGGGGGATGGGATACGCTCGGCAGCCGTGAGCTGATCCTGCTTGGTGCGTCCGGAGCTGTAGGCCTGGCACTGGGAGACGTCGCCCTCTTCACAGCCTTCTCCCGGCTGGGACCGCGCCGGACGGGCATCCTGTTTGCCGCCAATGCACCGATGGCCGCCATCTTCAGCGCAGCCATCTTTGGCGAGCGGTTTTCGGCGCCTGCTTTGTTCGGATCTGTATTGGTAATGGCCGGAGTCACCTTGGCCATCGCCTTCGGTACCCGCTCGGGCCAGACCCACCATTGGGAAGAGATAAAGGGAAGCCTATGGGTGGGGATCGGCTTCGGTCTCCTGGGGGCAGCCGGCCAGGCGGGCGGCGTGCTCTTGGCCGACCCGGCTTTCGACGCCGACCTCGACCCGTGGGCGGCCGCGGCGGTGCGAGCCGTTGTCGGGTTGCTGGCCCTGGTGGCCCTGCGTGGCTACTTTGAGAAGCGGGCTCGCATGCCGCATCCCGGCCGGATCGGATGGAAGATGTGGGGAATCATTCTCGTGTCGGGAACGGTGGCGATGGTGATCGGCAAGACCCTCGTGCTGATCGCCCTGAGCGACGGTGACCCCGGCATTGTCAGCGTCCTGGTGTCGGTCTCGCCGGTTATCCAGCTGCCCCTCATTTGGCTGTTCACCCGTGAGCGTCCGGCGAGCGGGGCGTGGGTGGGTGCGGTTCTGGCATCGGTGGGTACGGCCTTCATCGTCGGCTAGGGAGGTAGACCCGCCCGACTCTCTATCCTCTCGGTCGTTATGGCTTATTCACCCGATGTTGCAGTAGTCGGCGGCGGCCCGGCCGGGGCGGCTGCCGCCTATTGGCTTGCCGAGGCCGGTCATTCGGTCACCCTCATAGAGAAGAAGGAATACCCGCGGGAGAAGACGTGCGGGGACGGCCTCACCCCCCGGGCTATCCACGAGCTGCAGCTTTTGGGGTTCGACTTCGACGTCCCCGAGCTCCATCGCATCAACGGGCTCCGATCGTATGGGGCGGGGTCCATGATCGAGATGGAATGGCCAGACCACCCTGTGTATCCCAAGTGGGGGGCCATTATCCGCCGGGCAGATCTCGACGAGCAGGTCGTTCGCCTGGCGGAGAAGCAGGGCGCGGTCGTCAGGGACAAATCGACTGCCACGCCGGTGATAGAAGATGGGCGTCTGGCTGGAGTCGCGATCTCCAGCAACGGCGATATCGAGGTGATCCGTCCCCGGACGGTGGTGATAGCCGACGGCGCGTTGTCCCGGTTTGGTCGTCCACTCGGCGTCGGCCGGGATCGATCTGCGCCCTATGGGCTAGCGCTGCGGGCCTATTACTCGAGCCCCCTGGCTGACGACGACATGATGGAGAGCCTGCTCGACCTCAAGAAGGACGGAAAGAACGTTCCGGGGTACGGCTGGACGTTTCCGCTTGGCCGGGGCACGGTCAACATTGGGGTGGGCCTGCTCTCGACCAGCCAGCGGTGGAAGGGCCTCAACACCGGGCAGCTGCTTGAGACCTACCTCGAGAACCTCCCCGACCATTGGGAAGTCGATGAGACATCACAGCTGACCGAACCGGTGGGTGGCAAGTTGTCGATGGCGT
>Ga0224508_10001699_pt1 | contig 19514 bp, 33 predicted proteins | sample SF_Jan12_sed_USG_4_FD_170157 | JGI IMG/M metagenome (GOLD analysis project Ga0224508, IMG submission 170157) | Sediment microbial communities from San Francisco Bay, California, United States - SF_Jan12_sed_USGS_21 | ecosystem: Environmental > Aquatic > Marine > Sediment | place: USA... | reverse complement strand
AGCCGCCCCCGGCCGATGTCCATCGACAATGCGACGATGCTCCGGACCATTTGGTGGCAGAAGGCTCTTGCCGTTATGGAAAGCACCAGTTCGTCACCGTCCTTCGCCCACTCCGCGGCATAGATCTCCCGATCCGTCGTCTTGCCGCCGCGGGCGCGACACAGTGAGGCGTAGTCGTGGGGCCCGACGAGGTGGGAAACCCCGCGGCTCATGGCCGAGACGTCCAGCGGATCGGCGAACCAGTAGGTGAACCCGGCCCGAAACGGGTCGTGGCGCGGCTGGTTGAGGATGCGATAGCGGTAGGAGCGCCAGATGGCCGATAGCCGCGCATCGAAGCCGCCGTCCACCTCTGCGACGCTGTGGAACACCATCTCGGGCCCGAGCATCGTGTTGAGCGATTTGTAGACGCGGTCAGTATCGACGGGTTGCAGCGTGGCGAAACTCACGACCTGGCCCCTGGCGTGAACACCGGCATCGGTACGCCCCGCAACACTTGTCGCTGGAGGCTCTCTACGGGAAAGAACCGTTGCCAGCGCTCGCTCGAGCTCGCCTTGAACGGTTCGGGCCTTGGGCTGGCGGGCATATCCGCTGAAGCCTGACCCGTCGTACCCGAGATCTAGCCGGTAGACGCCTATATGAACCCGCCGCCGCCAAGGATCCACTGAATCACGATCAACCCGCCGAATCCGGCCAGAGCCGCTCCCCAGGCTTGCTCGCGGTTGAGGTCCATCACCTCTTGCGTCCCGTGGGCCATGACTGCGACCAACCAGGCGAAGCTCAGGTAATAGCCGAGGAAGCCGGGAAAGACCCGCAAGGTCACCAGTAGCAGCAGGGTGGTTGGATAACCGAAGCCGGCTATTCGCAGCAGCGGCGCGTAGTCGTTGCGAGAGTTGTAGATGAACCGAGCGGCTGCCCAGGTGAGAGCGGCGATCAGCAACCAGGCGACGAGGGCACTCAGGGCTCGCGAGATGGTCCCAAAGACGGTGAAGCGGATGCCGGCCAGCAACGCCAGTGCCAACGAGGTAAAGGCGACGATGACGATGGCGTCGCCGGTGGCGTCTGGTTCGAATTGCATCCACACGAAGACCCGGCGTCGGAAACTGATGGTGTCGACGATTCGCTTGACGGTGGCCAGTGGGTCCATAAGAGGGAAGTTAGCTTCTAGCCCCTAGCTTCTAGCTTCCAGCGAGTGGCGAGTGGCTAGTGGCTAATAGCTCGCCCCCTAGCCTGGAGGCCCATGTCCGATTCCCTCGTACGCGCTCGCGGACTCAGCAAGTCCTTCGGAGAACTGATGGCCGTCGACGGCGTCGACTTCGATGTTCAGCCGGGCGAGGCCTTCGGCTTCCTGGGGCCCAACGGAGCGGGCAAGAGCTCGACCATGAGGATGATCGGCGCGGTGTCCCCGCCAACGGGTGGCGAGCTCAGCGTGCTGGGCATGGACCCCCAGATCGACGGAGCCAAGATCAGGGCTCGTCTCGGCGTCGTCCCCCAGGAGAGCAACCTGGACGAGGAGCTTCCCGTCGATGAGAACCTGATCGTCTACGGCCGCTACTTCGACCTGCCACGTCCAGTCATCAAGGAGCGAATCGCGGAACTGCTCGACTTCGCCCAACTCACCGAACGTGCCAAGGACAAGGTGACTGCGCTTTCCGGCGGGATGAAGAGGCGGCTGATCATCGCTCGAGCTCTCATCAACCAGCCCGAGGTGATCATCCTCGACGAACCGACGACCGGACTGGATCCGCAGGCCCGCCATGCGCTGTGGGACCGCCTGTATCGCCTCAAGCAAGACGGAGCGACCCTGATCATCACCACCCACTACATGGACGAGGCCGAACAACTGTGTGATCGCCTCGTCGTCATGGACAAGGGCAAGATCGTCGCCGAGGGCTCTCCGAGCAGCCTCATTGCGCAGCACTCGACGCGCGAGGTCGTTGAGCTCCGGTTCCCCGTCGGCGAACAGGAGGCGGCGGTCCCTGCGCTCGAGACGATGGCCGAGCGAGCCGAGGTGCTTCCGGACCGCGTCCTCCTCTACACCCACGACGGCGACAAGACGGCAGACACCATTCACAACAGCGGATTGGCGCCAGAACAGATAGTGGTCAGGCGAAGCACCCTCGAAGACGTCTTTCTCCATCTCACCGGCAGGACGCTGGTCGACTGATGGCCCTGGCCCGCCCCCTGCGCTACTTCGAGTCGAGGGCGATGGTCTACCGACATACCTGGCGGGGCAGCGCCATCACGACCTTCCTCAATCCGATCCTCTACCTGGCCGCCATGGGGTGGGGACTCGGCACCCTCGTCGACGATGGCGGAGGACGGGCCACGCTCGACGCCCTCCCCTATCTCGAGTTCCTGGCCCCAGGGCTGCTTGCCGCCACTGCCATGCAGACCGCAACCGGCGACTCGTCCTTCCCTGTGATGGCCGGGATCAAATGGGTGCGCTCCTACGAGGCGGCGCTGGCGACGCCGATGCGCACCAAGGACCTCGTCTACGGCCATCTGTCGTGGGTCGCGGCCCGACTGGCCTTCGTCTCGGTCGTCTTCGTCGTCATCGCGGCGCTCTTCGGGGCCATCGACTGGTTCCGCGGCTCGTTGGCGTTGGCACCGGCCATCCTCACCGGCATGGCATTCGGCCCTCCCGTCATGGCATTCACATCGACGCAGGAGCACCCGCAAGGCATCTCGACCCTGTTCCGCTTCGGGATCATCCCGATGTTTCTGTTCTCCGGCACGTTCTTCCCGGTCGAGCAGCTCCCCGGATGGCTCCAGCCCGTTGCCTACCTCACCCCGCTATGGCACGGAGTTGAACTAACCCGCGGCGTCGCCCTCGACACCGCCACCGCCTGGTCGCCCCTTGCTCACGTCGCCTACCTCGTCGCCTTCGCCGCGGTCGGGACCGTCTTATCCGTGCGGTTCCTGAAGAAGCGAATGGTGATATGACGAGCGGCACCCTGACAGCGCGCGTCGCCCCACCCATCGGGCTCGGCAGCCGCAAGGCGATCCATCTCTTAGAGCGCAACGTCCGCGTCTATCGCCAGTTGTGGGTCATCGTCTTCAGCGGGTTCTTCGAGCCCGTCTTCTACCTGTTCTCGATAAGCATCGGCATCGAGAAGCTCGTCGGCGAAGGCTTCACCGTCGGAGGCGAGACCATCCGCTATGCGGCGTTCGCGGCCCCTGCCCTTCTCGCTGCCTCGGCCATGAACGGCGCCATCTTCGAATCGACCATGAACATCTTCTTCAAATTGAAGTTCGGCAAGATCTACGACGCCATGCTGGCAACGCCCATCGGGCCGAGCGATATCGCCGTCGGTGAGATCGGCTGGTCGCTCATCCGGGGCGGCCTCTACTCGACCGCCTTCATCCTCGTCATGGTGGTCATGGGCTTCGTACAGAGCTGGTGGGGCGTGCTGGCTCTGCCCGCGGCGCTGCTCATCGGTTTCGCCTTTGCGGCAGTTGGAATGGCCGCGACCACCTTCATGCGAAGCTGGCAGGACCTCGACCTGGTGACCTTGGCGACGCTGCCGCTGTTCCTCTTCTCAGCCACCTTCTACCCGATCACTCTCTATCCGGGATGGCTGCAGGCCGTTGCCCGCATCTCGCCGCTGTACCACGGAGTCGAGCTGGAACGAGCGCTCACCCTCGGCCAATTCGACTGGACGATCGCCGGCCACGTTGCCTTCTTGGTCGCCATGGGCCTGGCCGGTCTGTGGGTGGCGAGCAGGCGCATTGCTACTTTGCTGCTCAAGTGACGGGTCTGTACTAGACGGCAAGCCCGCAATCCGTCACTGATTCGACGCCGCAATACACCTTGACCGACACCACACCGTCTCGAAGACGGATAGCGGCTGCGGCTACTAGACGAGCTCGATGATGGCCATCTCGGCCGCGTCGCCGCGACGGGGGCCCAATCGCACGATTCGGGTATAGCCACCGGGGCGCTCGGTGTAGCGAGGGGCCACATCATCGAACAGCTTGGTGACTACCTCGGTGTCGTGGATGTCCTTGAGGATCTGGCGGCGGGCCGCCAGGTCGCCCTTGCCGGCCTTGGTGATGATCTTCTCGACGTAGGGCCGCAGCACCTTGGCCTTGGTGATGGTCGTTGTGATGCGCTCCTCCGTTATGAGAGAGCTCGCCAGGTTGGCCAGCATCAAGCGCTGGTGGGAAGGCCCCGCTCCGAGTCGCGCGCCTTTGCGTGGCCTAGGCATCGAGGGCTCCGCTGGCCATCGCCGGCTCCTCGTCGCCAGCCGTGCGCAGCGAAAGACCGAGGTCGTCGAGCTTGGCCGTCACCTCTTCGAGGCTCTTCTGGCCGAAGTTCGTGATGTTGAGGAGATCCTCTTCGGTGAACGTGACCAACTCGCCGACCGTCTGGACCTGAGCGCGCCGCAGGCAGTTGCGAGGCCTCTCGGAGAGATCGAGCGCTTCGATCGGGAGATCCAGGTCGGGAGAGGTCGACTCCGCCTCTACTACGTCGCCTAGCTCGAGACCAACGCCCTCGCCGAAGTCGGCGAAGAGGCCAAGCAGCTCTCGCAGTGTCTTGCCAGATGAGGAAACGGCTTCCTTGGGAGTGACAGAACCATCCGTCTCTACGTCGACTATGAGCTTGTCGAAGTCGGTCATCTGGCCGACCTGCGTGTTGCCAACCCGATAGGCGACCTTGCGGACCGGAGAGAAGAAGGAGTCGATGGGGATGATGCCGATGGCATCTCCCTGCTTGTTCTTGTCGGCGCTTCGGTAGCCGACGCCGCGCTCGACCGTCACCTCCATGTCGATCTTTCCAGAAGAAGACAGCGTCACGAGGTGGAGATCGGGATTGACGATCTCAACCCCAGCTGGGACCTCGAAATCTGCAGCAGTGACGTCCTTCTTGCCTTTGGCAGCAAGGTGAAGCGTCTGCGGCTCTGCCGCCTCTGTGCGAAGCACGAGCTTCTTGAGATTGAGGATCAGGTCAACGACGTCCTCGACGGCCCCCGGGAGGGTGGTGAACTCGTGCTGGATGCCCTGGATTCGCACCGAGGTGACGGCCGCTCCTGGTATGCGCGACAGCAGCGTGCGCCGCAGCGTGTTCCCAAGCGTGTGGCCGAAGCCTGGCTCGAGCGGTTCAACGATGAACTCTGACCTATTCGGACCGTTTGGGTTCTCTTCGATTTCTGGGCGTTGGACTATCAGCATTCGTTCATACCTACTTCGAGTAGAGCTCGACTATGAGCTGCTCTTGGACTGGGATATCGATCTGAGCCCGCGACGGGAGGTCGCTGACGGTTATCGCTCGGTCCTCTTGGTTGAGGTCGAGCCAATCGGGTGACATTCGGTCTCCGGAGGTGTCGAGGGCATGTTGGACAGCCACGAGACTCCTCGACCGCTCCTTGAGGGCAACTACATCGCCGGGACGGACCCGGTACGACGGCACGTTGACCCTACGGCCGTTGACGGTGAAGTGACCGTGGCTCACGAATTGGCGAGCCTGTGACCGCGAATTGGCGAGCTTGGCCCTGAAGACGACGTTGTCGAGTCGGGTCTCGAGGATCTGTAGCAATCTCTCGCCGGTGATGCCCTTGGCCTGTGCGGCCTCTCGGTAGTAGCGCCGGAACTGCTTCTCCAAAACGCCATAGATGCGGCGAGCTTTCTGCTTCTCCCGCAGCTGGATCATGTACTGGGTCTCCCGGATGCGGCCGCGCCCGTGCTCTCCCGGCGGGTAGGGGCGCTTGTCGACAGAGCACTTCGAGGACGAGCACCTGTTGCCCTTGAGATACAGCTTCTGTCGCTCGCGACGGCACAGCTTGCAGACGGAACCCGTGTAGCGAGCCATTAGTGCACCGTCCCGTGGCGTTGGTGATGCTCAGGGCGAGGCAGGGGCGTTGCCGGCGAGGACGCAGGACGAAGGCGCACTGGAAGTGCGTCAAGGACGAGGACACGGCCGGTGGCGTCCCTGTCCGTCCTGAGCGCGGCAGATGCTGCGGGTCGGTGCATTAGTTGCGCCTCTTCTTCTTCTGGCGACAGCCGTTGTGAGGCGTCGGCGTGATGTCGATGATGCCTGTTACCTCCATGCCCATGTTCTGCAGGGTGCGCACGGCAGTCTCGCGCCCCGCTCCGGAACCGCGCACGATGACGTCGAGCTTGCGGACGCCGAACTCGCCGGCGCGACGAGCGGCCTGCTCGGCCGCGACCTGGGCGGCATATGGCGTCGACTTCCGGGAGCCTTTGAAACCCACTGAACCGCCGGAGGTCCACGCCAGCGAGTTGCCCTGGAGGTCGGTTATGGAGATGATCGTGTTGTTGAAGCTGGCACGGATGTGGGCTTGTCCATGCGCCACATCGCGTCGGCCCCGGCGCCGGCTGGTGACGGCCTCTTCGGCGCCTTCCACGGCGTCGACTGGTGCCTCGGCCTCGGCCTCGGGTGCAGGTGCCTCGGCCTCGGGGGCAGGTGCGGAATCGCCTTCGACCGGCTGGGATTCCGGCGAGGGTGTCTCGGCCGGCTCGGCACTCGGCGCCTCTTCAACGGCAGTGGTCGCCTCCTCCGCAGGAGACTCAGCAGCGGCTGCGGGCTCGGCAACGACTTCGGGGGCCCCTTCGAGGCCCTGTGGCTCTTCGGGCGTCTGCTCGTCCGTCACTTGGTCACCTTCTTGGAACCGGCGACAGCGCGGCGCTTGCCCTTGCGCTGGCGGGCGTTGGTGTGGGTGCGCTGACCACGTACGGGAAGGCCCTTGCGATGGCGGATGCCCTGGTAGCTACCGATCTCGACCTTGCGCTTGATGTTCTGGGTTACATCGCGCCGCAGGTCACCCTCGACCTCGAAATTGGCCTGGATGAAGTTACGGATGTTGAGTACTTCGTCATCGGTGAGATCACTGACCTTGGTGTTGGGGTCCACCTTGGCGTGCTCGCAGATGATGGAGGCCCGGGTGCTGCCGATGCCGAAGATGTAGGTCAGGCCGATCTCGAGCCGCTTCTCGCGGGGAAGATCTACACCAGAGATTCGTGCCACTTCAACCTTGCCTTTGCTTGTGTCGCGGGTTGGAGCAGATCACCCAGACGCGCCGATGGCGCCGAATAATTCGGCACTTCTCGCACATCTTCTTTGTGGAAGGACGAACCTTCACAAGCGATCCTCTCCGGAGTCGAACCATCGAAGGTTCGAGGGGATTCCGACTGCTGGGCCGAATGCGGCCAAGCAAAAGACGGCCCACCCCTGGGCCGAGGCCGGAATGGTAGTGACCCCCTGCCCTTTGGGCCAACTGGCCTCTAGGCATCGACTGAGGTGAGGGCGGTCAACACCTTGGGCCCGTCGGGGGTGATGGCGACCGTGTGCTCGAAGTGCGCAGAGAGCGATCCGTCGGCCGTGACGACGGTCCACTCATCGTCGAGAACAGCCGTCTCAGGTCCTCCGAGATTGAACATCGGCTCGATGGCTACGGCCATGCCCGACTTGAGCTTGAGGCCTCTTCCGGGAGTCCCGTAATTGGGTATCTGCGGTTCCTCGTGCATCTGTTGGCCAATGCCGTGACCGACGTATTCCCTGACTACTCCGTACCCGTGGGGAGCGGCGACCCCCGACACGGCGGCACCGATGTCGCCTACCCGATTGCCGTGCTTGGCCTCGGCGATGCCGGCATCGAGGGCGTCTGCGGTCGTCGCGATCAGCTGCACAACGGCCTTGGGCACACTCCCGACGGCGAACGTGACGGCTCCATCGCCGTGCCAGCCCTTGTAGATGGCTCCGGCGTCGATCGACAGGATGTCTCCATCGACTATCCGATAATCGCCGGGGATACCGTGCACGATGGCGCTGTTCGGAGAAGCGCATATCGAGGCCGGAAACCCGTGGTAGCCGAGGAATGACGGCGTGCAGCCCCGATCGCGGATGATGGTGGCGGCGATCCGATCCAGATCCTCCAGGGAAACCCCGGGAACCGCTGCGTTGCGAACCTCGGCCAGGACCTCGGCGACGGCGGCACCGGCGATCGCCATCGCCGCGTAGTCGTCTGCCTGCTTGTAGGTGATCATGAGGCCAACAGTTCAAAGATGCGACCGGAGATATCTTCGATAGTGCCGAGACCGTCGACGATCCGCAGTGTGCCCGCTGCTTCATATCTGGCAGCCAGCGGCTCCGTCTCCTCGCGATAGACCCCTAGGCGCGTCCGGATGGACTCCTCGGTGTCGTCGCTGCGGCCTCGTGCCAGCAAGCGCGCCACCAATTCATCTTCGGGAACGGTCAGGTGAAGCACAGTCTCGATGGCATCGGGACCGACAGCGGCCTCGAGGGCGTCTGCCTGGGCATCGTTGCGGGGAAAGCCGTCGAGAAGGTATCCGCATAGAGCGTCGTCCTCCGCCAGCCGCGCCGCGACCATCGCAACGACAACCTCGTCTGGAACGAGGGCACCGGTGTCCATGATCCGCTTGGCTTCAGTGCCGAGCGCCGTGCCTTTGACCACATGATCGCGCAGCATCTCTCCGGTCGAGATGTGTGGCACACCCAGCGCTCTGGCCAAGCGTTCCGCCTGAGTTCCCTTGCCGGCGCCGGGGGGCCCGACAAGGAGGAGCCGCCTACCCATCAGGCGAGGAAGCCCTCATAGTTCCGCATCATGAGCTGGCTCTCGATCTGTTTCATGGTCTCGAGAGCGACGCCGACGACGATGAGCAGCGAGATTCCGCTGAAGCCGATCTGCATGTCCCAGAAGGCGGCAAGGATTGACGGCAACACAGCGACTGTCGCCAGATATAGAGAGCCCGGCAGGGTGATGCGCGACAGGATCCCCTGGATGTATTCCGCGGTCTGCCGACCCGGACGAATGCCGGGGACGAAGCCACCCTGGCGCTGGATCTGCTCGGCCTGGCGCACTGGATCGAACTGGATGGCCGTGTAGAAGTAGGTGAAGAACACGATGAGAAGGAAGAAGATGATGATGTACCACAAGCTCGTCGTATTCAGGATGTTGTTGTTGACCCAGCGCTGCATGCCCTCCCAGGGGATCGAGGTCGAAACCAGCGCCGGGAAGAAAAGCACGGAGGAAGCGAAGATCACCGGGATGACCCCGGCGGTGTTCACCTTGAGTGGGATGTAGGTGCTCTGGCCACCAAGGACGCGCCGACCCCGCACTCGCTTCGAGAACTGGATCGGAATGCGCCGTTGGCCCTGATCGATGAAGACGATGCCAACGATCAGCAAAAGGAAGAGGGTGATGATGGCTACGAAGCGGAAGCTCGTCGAGTTCGGGTCTTCGCGGATGAGCGTGAGCTGTGCCGGCAAAGTGCTGATGATGTTGATGAAGATGATCAGCGACATGCCGTTACCAACCCCACGCTGTGTGATGAGCTCGCCGAGCCACATGACGAAGGCGGTACCAGCGGTGAAGGTCAGCACGATCAGCGCCACTCGGCCCGGGGTGTAGTTGGGAATCAGGTCCCTACCGAACGAGAGGCCGGCCCCGCTACCGGCGGTGCCGGGGTTGTGGAAGATCCATGTCAGGCCGGCCGACTGCAGCACGGCCAATATGACGGTGCCGTAGCGGGTCCACTGGGTGATGACCTTGCGGCCCGCTTCCCCCTCGTCTTGCAGTTTCTGGAGCCGGGGGATCACAACGGTCAGCAGCTGCATGATGATCGAGCTGGTGATGTACGGCATGATCCCCAGGGCCAGCACGGAGAGCTGCTCGAGGGCGCCACCCGAGAAGAGGTTGAGCAGGCCAACGATGCCGGAAGCCTCGCTCTCGGCGGCCGCCGCCTCGACCGCAGCGAGGTCAACACCGGGGACGGGAATGGCTGCACCAAGCCGGTACACGCCGAATATCAGCAGCGTGAAGAGGATCTTGGACCGAAGGTCCTTGATCCGGAACATGTTCCGATAGACGGAAAGCATCTAGGCGTGCTCCGAGAGAAGGCGTTGCGAGATTACCGTCGAGTCCGCGCTAGTCACTCGATTACCTCTGTTGTGCCTCCGGCAGCCTTGATCTTCTCGACAGCGCCGAGGCTGAAGGCGTGGGCCTTGACAGTGAGCGCCCTGTCGAGTTCGCCCTCCCCAAGGACCTTGACGCGGCCACGCTTCTTGACCATGCCGCGGGTCTTGAGCTCTTCGGGGGTGACGGTCGAGTTCGCCGGGAAGTCTGCCAGACGCTCGACGTTCACCAGGGCGAAGTACTCCTTGTTGGGGTTGCGGAATCCCCGGAGCTTGCGCGTGCGGCGGTAGAGAGGCATCTGGCCACCCTCGAAGTGGGCAGGAACGCTGCCCCGAGCCTTCTGGCCCTTGGTTCCGCGCCCGGCAGTCTTGCCGCGCCGACCGGCCTCGCCGCGACCGACGCGACGCTTGGTCTGCTTCGAACCAGGGGCAGGGCGCAGGTGATGGAGTTTCACTTCGTCTCCTCTACTTCGACGAGGTGAGAGACACGGTTGATCATGCCACGAACGTCTGGGGTATCGGGACGAACAGTGAACTGGCGGATCTTGCGCAGACCGAGGCTGCGGACCGTCGCCCTCGTCTTGGGCTTCTGGCCGATCGTGCTGCGCAGCAGTGTGATCTTCAGATTCGCCATCACTCGCCAACCTTGGTGCGGGCTATCTCTGCGCTCCGGTAACCGGCCAGCAGCGGCGGTGGCGTTACCTCCTCGGGGCTCTTGCCCCTGCCTGCCGCGACGACGTCGGGGCGACGCTGGCCCATGAGGGCGTTCATGGTCGCCTTGGCAACGTTGACGTGGGTGGGAGATCCGAGCGACTTCGCCAGGACATCTTTGATGCCGGCCGCTTCGAGAATCTGCCTGACGGCACCTCCTGCGATGACGCCGGTACCGGGTGCCGCCGGCTTCAGCAGAACCTTGGAGGCGCTCTGCTTGCCAACGAGCTGGTGGATGATGGTGCCGCCCGACATGGGAACAGGCCTCATCTCTTTGCGGGCCGTCTCGATGCCCTTTTGGATCGCGGTCGGAACTTCCTTGGCCTTCCCGTACCCGATACCAACCCGGCCCTTGTTGTCGCCAACTGCGACGAGAGCCGTGAAGCTGAAGCGGCGGCCACCCTTGACCACCTTGGCGACGCGGTTGATGGCTATGACGCGCTCGTCGAACTGCGGCCCCTCAGAATCCCTGTTATCGCGGCGCCTTCTGTCCATTAGAACTCCAGTCCACCCTCGCGGGCAGCGTCGGCGAGGGCCTTGATCCGGCCGTGATATGCGAATCCGCCACGGTCAAATACGACCGCCGATACACCGGCATCCTTGGCGCGTTGCGCCACGATCTTGCCGACCTCCGAGGCGGTATCGACGGTGAGCGTGCGGCTGCGAAGGTCGGGTTCTTGCGAAGACGCCGCGGCAAGAGTCGAGCCGGAAGCATCGTCGATGACCTGGGCATAGATGTAACGATTGGACCGGAACACGGCCAGGCGCGGTCGGCTGACCGTCCCCCGCAGCGTCTTGCGGACCCGTTGGTGGCGGCGCTTGCGAGCGTCTGCTCTGGTACCTCTCATGCGGCTCCGATACCGGCCTTCCCTGCCTTGCGGCGAACGTGCTCACCGACGTAGCGAATGCCCTTGCCCTTATATGGCTCCGGAGGCCGGACCTTGCGGATGACCGCAGCGATCTGTCCAACGGCCTGCTTGTCGATGCCTGTGATGATGATCTTGGTTGGCTCAGGCACGTCGAAGGTGACCCCATCGGGGGCGTCTATGGAAACCGGATGGGAGAAGCCGACCTGAAGCTCGAGGCCCTTCCCCTTGGCTGCGGCCCGATAGCCAACTCCAACGAGCTCGAGCTCCTTTGTGTAGCCCTCGGAAACGCCGATCATCATGTTGTTGATCAGGGCTCTCGAGAGGCCGTGCAAGGCACGGGACTCGCGCTCGTCGTTGGCGCGGGTGACCTTGGCAACACCGTCGGTGACTTCGAGGCCAATCACCTCGGGCAAGGTCCACTCCAGCGTTCCTTTGGAACCCTTGACCGACAACGCGAGGCCGTCGAGCTTGAGCTCGACGCCGCTTGGCACGGTGATGGCGGCATCGCCGACGCGACTCATTACCACACCTCGCAGATGATCTCGCCACCGATGCCCTCGCGACGGGCATCGCGATCAGTCATCAGTCCCTGGGATGTGGATACGACGGCAACGCCGAGTCCGCCCTGTACTCGCGGCAGATCTGTGGACGGGCGATAGACCCGGCCGCCGGGGGACGAGATGCGTCGCAAGCCCTGAATCACGGTTGCTCGTTCCGGCGTATAGCGCAGAGTGACCTTGAGGGCGGCGTGCCCTCCGTCCTCGATTACCTCGTAGCCATCGACGTATCCCTCGTCGGCGAGGATCTTGGCGAGGCTGACGCGCATCTTCGAGTTCGGCATCGTCACGTCGGACTTGACGACAGCGACAGCGTTGCGGATGCGGGTGAGCATGTCGGCGATGGGGTCGGTCATCATGACTACCACGAAGCCTTTCGGACGCCGGGGAGTTCGCCGCGATGCGCCAGCTGTCGCATACACAGGCGGCACATGCCGAACTTGCGCATGTAGGCGCGAGGACGTCCACAGCGGCGGCAGCGGTTGTAACCACGCACTGCGAACTTCGGCTTGCGGTTGGCCTTGGCGATCATTGACTTCTTGGCCATGTCAGATCCCTGCTTCCTGGCGACGGAATGGGAATCCGAACGCCGTCAGCAGCGCCCTGCCGCCCTCGTCGTTGCTCGCCGTCGTACAAATGGTGATGTCCATGCCTCGCACCTTGACTACTGAGTCGAAATCGACCTCGGGGAAGATCAGCTGTTCCGTCACCCCGAAGGTGTAGTTGCCACGCCCGTCGAAGGACTTCGGGTTGAGACCGCGGAAGTCACGCACACGGGGAATGGCGATTGCGACCAGACGATCGAAGAACTCCCACATCCGGTCGTTCCGCATTGTAACGGAGGCACCTATGGGCATTCCCTCGCGCAACTTGAAGTTGGCGATCGACTTCCTGGCTCGATTGACCTTCGGCTTCTGGCCGGTGATCGTGGCGAGGTCGACGACGGCGGCATCGACGAGCTTGGCGTCGGCTACGGCATCGCCGACGCCCATGTTGACGACGATCTTCTCGAGACGCGGGATCAACATGTCGTTGGTGAGCGACAGCTCGTCGCGCAACTTGGCACGAATCTCGTCCTGATACTGCTTCTTGAGACGGGGCACGTCGCTCATACGTCTGCTCCACATTTGACACACACTCGCCGTTTCACGCCATCGGCGTCGATCTCGGCCCGGGACCTAACCGGCCCATCGGTTTCGCAGATCAGCATGACGTTAGAAGCATCGATCGGCATGTCCTTGTCGATGATCCCGCCCTGCATGGTCTGACCGGAGGGAGCCTGGTGGCGCTTGGCGGTATTGACTCCCTCGACGATGATCTTTCCCTTCTTGTTCAGGACGCGAGCGACACGGCCTTCCTTGCCGGCGTCCTTGCCGGTGATGACCATGACGTTGTCTCCGGTCTTCAAACGCATCACAAGACCTCCGGCGCCAGCGAGACGATCCGCATGAACTTCTTCTCCCGCAGCTCGCGGCCAACTGGTCCGAAGATGCGAGTGCCCCTTGGCTGCTGCTGGTCGTTGATGATGACACAGGCGTTGTCGTCGAAGCGGATATAGGTGCCGTCGACCCGCCGACTCTCCTTGCGAGTCCTCACCACGACGGCCTTGACAACCTCGCCCTTCTTGACGGCGGCACCAGGGACCGCGTCCTTGACCGCAGCGACGATCACATCGCCGACGTATGCGTAGCGTCGCCCCGACCCTCCGAGCACGTTGATGCACAGCACCTCGCGAGCACCCGAGTTGTCAGCGACCTTGAGCCGGCTCTCCTGCTGGATCATCTGGCACGCTCCACGACCTCGACGAGCCGCCACTTCTTGGTCTTCGACAGCGGTCGTGTTTCAGCGACTCGCACGAGATCCCCTCGCTTGGCATCGTTGTTCTCGTCATGAACATGGAGGCGGGTTCGCGATGGCACGATCTTGTCGTAGCGGGGGTGCTTCTTGGAAGCCGTGACCTGGATCGTGATGGTCTTGTCACGGGCGTCAGAAGTCACGATCCCGGTTCGTTCTTTGCGGGTGGCGCGCTCGGTCATGCCTCATCCTTCACTTCGCGGTAGTAGGCGTCGATCTCTTGGGCTCGCATCACGGTGTTGATTCGAGCGATGTCGCGACGGAGGTCTCGCAGTCGCGCCGTGTTGTCGAGTTGGTTGGTCGCCATCTGGAAGCGAAGGTTGAAGTACTCCTCCTTGGTCTCGGCAAGACGATCCTCGAGCTCGCGGTAACGCAAGCCTGTTAGCTCTGCAGCTTTCACGCTTCCTCCCTGGCAACGAACTTCGTCTGGACTGGGAGCTTGTTGGCCGCGAGCCGCATGGCCTCTCGGGCCAGGTCCTCGGTGACTCCTGACATCTCGAACATCACTCGGCCCGGCTTGACGACCGCTACCCAATACTCCGGAGTGCCCTTGCCCGAGCCCATCCTGGTTTCGGCCGGCTTCTCAGTGACGGGCTTGTCCGGGAAGATGTTGATCCACACCTTTCCACCACGCTTGATGTGACGGGTCATCGCGATACGGGCGGCTTCGATCTGACGGGCCGTAATCCATCCAGGCTCGATCGACTGCAGGCCGTAATCGCCGAAGGAAACACGGGTACCGCCCTTGGCGTAGCCCTTCCTGCGGCCGCGATGTACACGGCGATACTTGGTGCGTTTCGGCATCAACATGGCGGGTTAGCTCTCACTTCCGGCGTCGTCATCGCCCGTGGTGACGTCCTCGGTGGTCTCTGCGGCCTCGGTGGTCTCTGCGGACTCTGCGTCGGCAACCGGCTCGGCGTCGGCCACCTCCTCAACTACGACCTCTTCAACAGTGGCGGCGTCCTCGGCGGTTGCTTCGGCGGTTGCTTCGGCGGTTGCTTCGGCGGCCCCACTAGCTCCTGCCGCCTTCAGGTCAGCAGCTGCTTTCTCCTCTGCCGTCATCTCTTCGCGGGCCTCGACGAACTCGCTCTTGGCCTCGTCGGCTGTCATGCGGCGACCGCCGCCGGCTTCGACGAGGCGCTTCCCGCCTCCAGCCTCGACCAGGCGCTTGCCCCCGCCGGCCTCGATGAGGCGTTTGCCTGGAGTCTCCCCTGCCTTGGCTTCAACTCGCGCCTTGGCGGGCAGGGTGCGTCCGGAAGGTCCGCCGGTCGCAAGTGCAGCTTCTGCCGCGATCTTCTCGCGAGTGGCGGCCAACGACGGCAGAACATCACCCTTGTAGACCCAGACCTTGACGCCGATGGCGCCGACCGTCGTGCGAGCCGTGGCGGCGCCGTAATCGACATCGGCGCGCAGCGTGTGCAGGGGAACCCTGCCCTCGCGATACCACTCGCGTCGTCCCATGTCTGAGCCACCAAGGCGGCCCGAACACTGAACCCGAACACCTTGGGCTCCGGCCTTCATGGCCGTCTGGATAGCCCGTTTCATCGCTCGGCGGAAGGAGACCCGGCCTTGAAGCTGATCTGCAATGCCCCTCGCCAATAGCTGAGCGTCCGTTTCAGCGTTCTTGACCTCGATGACGTTGAACTTCACCTGACGTTCCGTGATGTTCTCGAGGGCCGTCCGCAAGCGTTCGGCCTCGGTGCCACTGCGTCCGATAACGACACCGGGACGGGCCGTGTGAACGTCGATCTGGATCTTCTTGTCACCGATGCGCTCGATGTCGATGCGGCTGATCGCTCCTCGTTCCAGCTCGGCAATGAGGAAATCACGGACGCGAGCATCGGAGACGACGTTGTCGGCATAGTCCTTTTCGCTGTACCAGCGAGACTTCCAATCGGTGACGATGCCGAGGCGCAATCCGTAGGGGTGAATCTTCTGGCCCATCAGGCGTCCTCTCCGTCGGCGCTGAGCTCTTCTCGCCCATCACTGAGGACGATGGTTATGTGACTGGTTTGCTTGTGGATGGAGCCAACGCGGCCCCGGGCGCGGGGGCGGAACCGCTTGAGGGTCGGCCCCTCGTTGGCAAAGGCTGCCTCGACTGTGAGCTCGTTGGCGCTGAGGGCAAAGTTGTGCTCGGCGTTGGCAACGGCCGACTCGAGCAATTTGCGGACAGGGTCCGCGGCCCGCCTATTGGCGAAATCCAACATGGTGTAGGCCTCGGGCACGTGACGACCTCGGACGAGGTCGAGCACCTGGCGAACCTTCGAGGGCGACTGGCGGACGAAGCGAGCGTGGGCCTGAACGTTCATGTCCGGCGCGCCGCCCTTTCCCCACCGGCGTGACCGCGGAAGGTGCGAGTAGCGGCGAACTCACCCATCTTGTGTCCGACCATGGACTCCGTGATGTAGATCGGAACGTGCTTGCGTCCGTCGTGCACGGCAATCGTCAAACCGACCATCTCGGGGATGACGGTCGAGCGCCGGCTCCAGGTCTTGATGACGCGCTTGTCACCAGTCTTCTGGGCGGCGTCAACCTTCTTGAGCAGGTGCTCGTCCACGAACGGACCTTTCTTGAGGCTGCGGCCCATCGGCTACCTGCCCTTCTTCGTACGGCGGCGGACGATCATCTTGTCGCTCGCCTTCTTCTTGCTGCGAGTCCTGCCCTCGGGCTTACCCCACGGGCTGACAGGGTGTCGCCCACCAGAGCTCTTGCCCTCACCGCCACCCAGGGGGTGATCGACCGGGTTCATGGCGACACCGCGGCTCTGCGGCCGCTTGCCCTGCCAGCGGCTGCGGCCGGCCTTGCCGACCTTGATGAGTTCTGCCTCGGGATTGCCAACTTGACCGACGGTTGCGCGGCAGTCGAGGGGAACCAGCCGCATCTCACCCGACGGCAGACGGAGCAACGCATTGCCGCTCTCCTTCGACATCAGCTGAATGGCGGTTCCGGCCGAGCGTCCCATTTTGGCGCCACCGCCTGGGCGCAGCTCAACTCCGTGGACCATGGTCCCCGCAGGGATATTGCGGAGAGGAAGGGCGTTCCCGGGGCGAATGTCCGAAGACGAGCCGGACATCAGTTGGTCGCCAACTTTGACCCCGAGCGGCGCGATGATGTAGCGCTTCTCGCCATCGGCATAGTTGAGGAGCGCGATGCGCGAGTTCCGATTGGGGTCGTACTCGATGCTCGCAACCTTGGCCGGAATGTCGTCCTTGTTGCGTCGGAAATCTATCTCGCGATAAAGCCGCTTGTGCCCGCCGCCGCGGTGGCGCGATGTGATGCGTCCGTGGTTATTGCGACCACTAGAGCGCTTCTTGCCGCTCGTCAACGACTTCTCGGGCGTTGCCTTCGTGATCTCACTGAAGTCAGAGACCGTCTGGAAACGACGGCCCGGAGATGTCGGCTTGCGCTTGCGTACTGGCATCTAGCTCACACTCCGAAAATGTCTATTGAGTCGCCGGGGGCCAGCTTGACCAGTGCCCTTTTGACGTTCTTGCGGCGGCCGGTTACCCAGCCGGTTCTCTTGACCTTGCCCTTGCGGCTCTGGACGTTGACGCGGACAACGGCAACGCTGAAGATCTCGGCAACTGCCTGCTTTATCTCCGTCTTGTTGGACCGGGGATCGACGAGGAAGGTGTAGGTGTTGGCGTCCTCGATGAGGTCGTAGGACTTCTCAGAGACGACAGGCTCAAAGATGATGTCTCTGGGATCCTTGGTCTTCATTCTTCCTCACCCCCGTCGTCTTCCTTGACGAAGTCGCTCTGCGTGACTTCGTAGGCGGCACCGCTCAACGCCTGGAGGGCGCTGTTGTCGAACACAACGGTGTCTGCCCACAACACGTCGTACGTGTTGAGCTGACCGAACTGGAGAACGTTGACCTTGGGGAGGTTGCGGAACGACTTGGCAGCAACGACATCGCTGTCACCTAGGACTACCAGGGCCTTCGCTCCAGACTCAACAGCCGTGAGCAGCTCCCTTGCCGCTTTCGTCTTTGGCTCCGACCAGTCGAAGGCCTCGATGACCCTTACCTGATCTTCGGCGGCCCGAGCCGACAACGAGCTGCGAAGGGCAAGCCGCTTCATCTTCTTAGGGGTCCGCTCGGCATAGCTACGCGGAATCGGCCCGAAGACGACGCCTCCCCCGCGCCATTGCGGCGAACGAATCGAGCCGTGGCGAGCCCTGCCCAGGCCCTTCTGGCGCCACGGCTTGCGGCCGCCGCCGCGAACCTCTGAGCGCGTCTTGGTCTTGGCGGTGCCGGAGCGGGCGGCAGCAAGCTGCGCGGTGACGACCTGGTGCATGACATCGACGTTGGGCTCGATACCAAAGATCGAGGCGTCCAGATCCACGGTGCCCTTGGTGGCGCCGGCAGCGTCGTAGAGAGGAGCGGTGAGCTTCTTATCAGCCATCAGCAGGCTCCCCTCCCTCATCAGCAGCATCGTCGGCGGCTTCGTCCGAGGCGGCTTCCTCGGCAGGCGTCTCTTCCGCGGCCTCAGCTTCCTCGGGTTGAGTTGGTGTCTGAGCTTCTTCTGCCTCGACCTCTTCCTCCTCGATCACCTCTGGAGCAGGCGGCTCGGGCAAGCCCTGATCTGCCTTCTTGATGGCATGGCGCAACATGACGACGGTTCCGGTGCGCCCGGGAACCGGTCCCTTGAGCATGATCAATCCCTCTTCGAGGTCGACTGCCACCACTTCGAGATTGAGGATCGTCTGGCGGTCGTTGCCAAGGCGGCCCGCCATCGGCATCCCCTTGAAGACGCGCCCCGGCGTTGAGGCGGCGCCGATAGAGCCACCCTTGCGGTGAACGCGATGCACACCGTGGCTGGCGAGCTGCCCCTTGAAGTTGTGTCGCTTCATGACCCCCGAGAAGCCCTTGCCCTTGGTCAGGCCGGTGACGTCGGCTTTCATGCCTGCCTCGAAGACCTGGCCGAGGGTGACCTGTTGTCCAGCCTCAACGTCGGACAGGTCGTCGATCCGGATCTCGGCGACGTGACGAGCGGCGGGTACGCCGGCTTTAGCGAAGTGACCGGCGGCAGGGTTGGATACGGATTTCGGCTTGATGTCACCGAAGGACATCTGCACCGCGCTGTAGCCGTCGCGCTCGTTGGTCTTGACCTGGCTGATGTGGCAGGGACCGGCGCGCAGCACCGTGACCGGAACGGCCCGGTCATCCACGAAGATCTGGGTCATCCCCAGCTTCTCTGCCATCAACGCCTTGATCACAGCTTGATCTCCACTTCTACGCCTGCCGGAAGGTCGAGGCGCATCAGCGAGTCGACCGTCTTGGGGGTCGGCTCGAGAATGTCAATGAGGCGCTTGTGGATCCGCATCTCGAAGTGCTCCCGCGAGTCCTTGTCCTTGTGCGGGGAGCGGATGACGCAGTAGCGATGGATCTTGGTCGGCAGAGGAATGGGCCCCTTGATCTTGGCCTGAGTGCGCACGACCGTTTCAGCGATCTTGCGCGCGGATTCGTCGACCACTTCATGGTCATACGCCTTGAGGCGGATCCTGATCTTCTGCTCTTCAGCCATATCTTCTTCTTCTTGTTCTGGCTAGCAGCTAGTAGCTAGTTGCTAGAAGCCAATCGCTACTCGAGGATCTTCGTCACGCGTCCGGCACCAACGGTGCGGCCACCCT
>Ga0224508_10001698_pt1 | contig 19523 bp, 14 predicted proteins | sample SF_Jan12_sed_USG_4_FD_170157 | JGI IMG/M metagenome (GOLD analysis project Ga0224508, IMG submission 170157) | Sediment microbial communities from San Francisco Bay, California, United States - SF_Jan12_sed_USGS_21 | ecosystem: Environmental > Aquatic > Marine > Sediment | place: USA... | reverse complement strand
TTACCATAAATGCACTGACTGGGAGCTTTGATTTACCCATGACAGTTTTTTACAAATGTTGAATATAAGATATGCATATATTTTAAAATTGAATTATAGATTAGGAATATTGCATCCGTTAAGGTTCAAAGCATTTTACTGTTAAATTTAGATTCAATTTAGATTTCATAATTTTGTTCTTTTGGTATATAGTTGATACAAGTCTCAAGTTAGCATCTTCAAAGCATTGGGTCTAGAGGGAGGTCTTCACAGACGTTTATTTTAGCGGAATCTGAATTTATGCCCCCATCGGGATTTGTCAAATTGGTTCAATACTCTCCTCTTTTGTAAAAATCTTCTTTCAATGTTTGCTATTATTCGATTAAGAAAAATCAAATAAATAAAGAAGAAACTTAGTCAGTATGACCGAGGCAAAGTTTACTCAAATCAGGCCGTACAGAGACCCACATAATGATCTTTTATTGATTAAATTGACAAAGTTATTCACTAGTATTGCAAATTCAAATTCGGGTAACAGTTTTCTTTTTTGTTGTGATTTTTCCCAATCATAATTAGGATTAAGAAACATCTCTAGCTGTCCTGCGTATTTTTTCTTTGTCACCGTATCTCTGATTGCAGCTATGTAATTCTCATAGGGGGTAATATCTGAGAGTTCCTCCAAGGAATAATCATGATGGCTCATAATGGAATACAGAGTATGGGACCAGATAAAGCATTAGTTAGGGTATGGGCCCGAAGGTGCTCGCCTTCTCCAGTATTCGAAACCTCTAATTTTATCAATTTTTTCAAGGCTTCAACAACACTACAGCCATCATCTCTTATAATGTTAGTCTTATCAAAATCAAAAAAATTCTAATTCTAAAACTGTACTCGAGATAAGAAATTTTGTGGATAAATTTACTCTGGAAGACCTTCAGAACAAAGACAACTGGAAGCGATTTCAGGCCATAGTTCAGGTAATGCCAGAGGATGACGTATTACCCCTAAGAGCCCAATATGGAGACAAGCACGCCTGGAATATCGGAATATCCTCAGTAACTTTCAAGATTCCCCTATGGTACAGTCTGGCAGACATCATAACCTCAAAACTGTACACTGAAAAGACTCCAAAGATCCTCAAGGCACTAAAATTTGTTGCAGGTCCTCCCCAAAAGGATTTAAAGGAAATTGATATTCACGGCATCAAGATAGACCCCTACACCCAGGATTTGTTTAAGGAACTCATACAGTACAGAAAACAGATACAGGAAAAACGTGACAGATATGACAAAGACGATTCAGAATACAAACACCATGACAGAAAACAGCAAGTAGTCAAGATCATGACAAATGCAATCAGTTACGGAATATTTGTAGAGATTACCACGTTAAACAGAAATCAGATTCCTGTAGATGTGCATGGTCTTGTAAATTTACAGCAAAAGAAAGACAAGATTGAAAGACCAGGATTCATGTTTAATCCAATAATTGCAGTATCAATAACATCGGCTTCACGGTTGTTGCTTGCAGCAACTGAAGTGATACTAACAAGACATGGTACAACCCATGCATACTGTGATACGGACTCTATGGCAATTCCACAACAATACACAAACGAAGTACAGACTTTCTTTGCAGATTTAAATCCATATGATTTTGATGCAGATATTTTCAAATTAGAAAAATCAAATATTTGGTTTTATGGAATATCTGCAAAAAGATATTGTCTGTATACAATAGATGAGAATACTGGAGAGATAATCATCGATGAAGAGAAATATTCTGCACACGGTTTGGGCCATTTGCTGGACCCACTATCAAACTATGATGATAAAAAACATGAATCTTGGCATATTAAAATCTGGAAAGACATTCTTGATCTAGAATACAAAAAAACTAGCATTGATGAACTGTATGAAAAATATGACAACAAGTATGCAATTCAAAAGCTTGGCATGTCAACACCAATAGTTCTAAATCGAATCAGAGAATTCAATGAGGGAAAGGATTACCATTCCCAGATAAAGCCATCTAACTTTTGCATTGTGGGATTTAGCAAATGGTTAATGAAGAGAATGGCGAGCAAATCAAGCCATTTGCACCGTTTAGGAAGTTTGTTAAAGATGCCATTTTTGATGACTTTATTGATTACAATACCAAAAACAGCAAAAAACTGAGAGGAAAAGAATACTGGAAGTCATTTTGGGACACCTTTGAGGAGTATCTCAGGCATCCTGAATCAAAATTTGATGGTGATATTGGAGTTTTAGAGCGAAAACATGTGATTGTGAGTGAAGTGAGACATATCGGAAAAGAGAGTGATGTTCTCAACGAGCCGTTTGGATTGGACGAATTCAGTTATGAATTCTATGATGACCCTGAAAGAGTAGATAGGGAGTTTAAAGAAAATACAGATAAAATTTTGGCTTTAGAACCTAAAGAAGTCAAAGACATTGGAATTACTAGAACAACTCTAGGGACAATAAAAGAAAAAATCAAGAATGAGGAATATGACAACATTACAGATAAGATTAAAATCAAAATTCTTTCTGTATTGAAAAATAATTAATTACAAACCAGATTTTCTTATTCTAGATACAAAAAGTGATTTGTGTATAATACATAATTGCAGGTTCAACTCCACGGAAACTCATCTACCATTTTGAGGATTAAAATGGACGCAGATAGGTTTGCACGCCAAATACTGTTTACCGAATATTGGCCCAGTCATGAAAACTAATTTAGTATTGTTCCCCAACCACGTTTTTCAAGTTTTTCTAAAGATTGTAGGTATACACAAGCTAAATCACCTGAATATTTCTTCATCAGTATGAATCCAAATTTGCATTCATTTGTTTCAGGTTGAATTGCATTTACAATTGCTGGAAAATCAAGGTTTGAAAATATCCCGCCTCCAAGATTTTCAAATCGTATAGTAATCGGACCTGAAATATTTTCAGGTACATCAAATTCTAGTTCGGTAGTTTTGGTTACAGGATCTGTTGACAAGTCACTTTTGTGAAAAATTTCCTTATCTCCATGAATTACTGTAAAATGGTAATCAGTTGGTTTTGGCTGATTCTTTGTAAAAATATCAAGAATTTCAATTGAAAATGTTGTTTTAGATCCTGTTACAATGTTTTCAGGCTCCCAGTCCAGATTGATTCTGTATCTTCCGCCATTTGTAACAGAACTGAAGGGAGCATCAGGATCAGTAGGAACAAACGTGTACTCTAGAATAGATGGTAAATTGCCATTTTCATCTTTTAATTTTTCAGATAATTCTTCAAATTGCTCCCATTGAGTCACAAGATGCACCTGGAGAACTTTATCCAATGCAAAATCTATGCTGAAAACTTTGTCGGTTTGATCAATTCCGTTGATGTATGCTGAATAGTTTTCAAATCTTAGATCTCCAAAGCTTTTAGGGATTAGAATTTCATTATGCACAAAAAATTTGTCTTCTTTTTTGTGCTCTGGCCATAAATATGACATTGAAAAAGTAATTTGACGGGACTCAGAATCATAATCAAAATCATATGGCTTGTCATAATATCCAATCAATCCAAATTCCTGAATGCCATAATTTGGAGTGTCTACTTCATAAAACCCACTTGATGGAAAAGACAATCCAGATTCAAAAACAATCGGCTCATCTAAAACGTTAGAAAAATCATCTGCAGTTAGAATTTGTATTTCAAAGTTATACAATCCACCATATATCTCAGAATTTAGAAGATTTGGAATGTTTTGCATCTTTGCATTCTTCAAAGCTGTAGGATCTTCTAATTCTGAAATTCTCGATTCAATTTTTGTAAAAGACTTGTCTTTCATATTCATATCAAGAATCAAAATTCCGTCATTTACCTGAAATGAATCTTCAAAAATTTTTTCACCTGTTGAGAAAATCTTAATCAAAAAAGTTGTTTGAGTTATGAGTTCTTTTGTTTCTGAATCAAGTGCTTCAAAGTAAATTTCTCTATGATTTTGCTCAGTAGGAGAAGTTGTAGAATAAAGATTCAAAGATATTCCTTGTCCAGAGAGGGTTTGTCCTTGAAGAAATTCTGATGTCAATCCATGTCCAAATACATTATCAAACTGTACAAATGAAAATCCTAAACTAATCACAATAAAAATCAGAAAACATGTGAAACGAGGCAATTAGAAATTATTTTTTGAGTTCATCTAATAATGCATCCATATCAAGTGCTGAGTCTAAAACCCAATCAGACATGAAATATTGTGGTTCATCAAGTGGCACATCTGCATTTTCTTTTGGTACTTTTGGCATATAGTCTAGATCTACAATTGCTTGTCTAACAACAATCCCTTCTGGAGTAATGTTGAATGTTGTCAAGTCCTGAGCAAGAACATAAGGTCCTTTGTAGGTAGTTCTTACATCCTCAAAATGTAATGGAACTGTTTCAGGAGTAACATAGGTATGATAACCAACAGCTACTCTTGGTTGAGTTAACTCAAAGACTACTCCTGCCCAAGAAGGAGGTGTGTGAATTGCCTCAGCAATTGTTTTTGCAACAGAGGGATTCATCCCCCACAGCTCAACAAGCTGGTCTGCACTAAGAAAAGTTTCGTGAATTGAAATATCTACGTCTTGTGTATTTTCTACATAGAATTGATTTGGCTTTGTATCACTAGAAAACGCAAATGACAATCCATTCCAATCTAGTCTATAACTTACAGCACCATCTAATCCATGTATTGCAGGAAATGCTATGATTTGAACACCATTTTGATCATAAACTACCTGTGTTTGGGTCCAATCAAATTCATGGACATTAATTGCAGCCCCTGAAGTGACTGCCTTACCTCTTCTATTTTCAAAATCCCATTTGTATGCTTCAAGTAAGTTTTCTACAAAGGATGCAGTTCCCATGGAATGATCCGCACCGTTAGGACCATACAATTCAATTGGGACTACTCTGCCAAAAGGAACTCCAGCTGCCCACAACATATCAAGATCACCCACATGATCAGTATGCAAATGTCCTACGAAGATTTTGTTTAACTCGTCAAATGGAACTTCTAATGCCCCAAGTCTTGAAAGAGAACCGCCACCAATATCAAAAATAAACTTGTCACCATTGCCTAATTCCACTAGAACACAAGGAGAACTTTGACTGATTGTTGGAAGCGGCATTGATGTTCCACAAAAAGTAACACGCATTTCATCATCTGCTAAAATTTCTTCATTTGGAATAAAAAATTCCGGATAAGACTTTGGATTCTCAATCACAGGAGTTGCAGTCAAGGCATGCTTTCCACCTTCAGGTAGAGTCTTGAATTGAGACTCTTTTGAGAAATCAATTTCTCCAGTTTTTGAAGAACATTCTCCTTCATGAGATAACTCAACTCCTTTTGCATCTAAGAAGCATTGATTGGAATAAGTTTGTCCGTCAATACCACATACGGGTTCCCATAAATCAATACAGAAAACCTGTTCGGCTTCATCTGGAATAATTTTAGATGTTTTTCCTTGATCTGCTTTCCATGCTTCTTTACCACCAGGATAATCAGAGCAAAGCTGCAGACCGCAGATATTGGTAGATGAACCATATTTTGAAGTTGAAACACCTTGGCCTTTAGCTGCATGAGCATCTGAAAATAATTCAACAAATGAAAGTGAGGGAGTCATACCTATCGATAAAATTAATGGAATTAATGCCAATATGAAAAAGATATTCATATTTTTTTGGTCTTCAATTTGTATTTAAATTCTTTCAAAATTAATTTAAAAAATTAGATTATTAAAAACTCTCAACGTTCAAGCCAGCACATTCAAATAGCATTCTTTCTTGGATTTCTGCTTGCCATTGGTCATGGAATTTTATTGTAAGCATAGTCTGATTCAAGAATATTCCATAATCAATTCCATGGCATTTTTTATAATTCCAGGTCTCAAGCAGTGTTCCATCACCTGCATACAATTCCACAGTAACAGGGAATAACTCAGGTGTCATTCCCGGATTGATATATTGGCTTATGAGGTTTGTGTAAAGTTTGGTCTTGTCCTTACTTGGCAAAGACTCTAGATAAAAAGAAGGTTTGCTTCCAATCTCATAAGCACCAGTTATTCCATAGAATGGATCTGCCATAGGATCATCATATGGTGCAAATTTGGAAATTGTATCTATTGTAATGATTTCAGGTATTTCTTGAGTTCCTCCAGTTTTTACAATGATTTTTTGTATTCTGTCATCATCAGTCACAGGCAAAAGTAATTCTCTCATGTCGTCTTGAGTCAATTCCTGCTGAACTGAAGATTCTATTTGTTGCCAACCTCTTTGAGAGAGTTTAGAGACTGAAGAATCTTTAACACATGATGGCGATTGCTCGTTTGGTCTTAGCATCAAATCATATTCAGCATCACAAATTACTGATTCAGGAGAGGTTCCTTGCTGTATTTGGTCATTAGGAGTTAGAATTGGCAGATTTTTGTTCATCATTAGTTGTTTGAGTTTTACAATATTTTCTGGAAGTGGTACTTTATCAGAAGTATTTTCAAATCCAAGTCCATCACACTCAAAGAAAGCAGTAGTACGCCATTCCTTGTAAGTTGTTAATGTGAGCTTGTTAGTTAACAGATCATCATCAATCCAAGGAGCAAAATTAGTCAAATCACATTTTGAATATTTCCAGTTTTGAAGAACGGTACCATCACCTGTAACTATGCTAATTTTAGCATCAAATGGTTCAGGAGCCTTTTGTGGATTCACATATCGTTCAAATGCAAATTTATAAAATCGATCAATATCTTTTCCTGAAAGACCTTCAACCATGAATTGCTTTGTTACCTTAGGGTTGAGAACATCAGACAAGTCCTCATACTTTGATATTGTAGATGTAATTATTGGTCTATCAATTTCACCTCCTGAAAATTCTACAAGAAAAATCATTCCTCGCTCATCTCTTTCTAATGGGACATTAGATGTGTAAAACAAGGGATCACCGAATCTTTTTGATACCATTGGGTCACTATGTGATATTTCAGATTCTGGAACAAACTCAAAGCCATTGCATTCAAAGATTGATTGGCCACGAATTTCAGGAGTGTTATCAAATTGGAATTTTATCATGGAGAGAGAATCTACCAAATAAGGAGTGTAACTGGAAAGTCCACATTTGTTATAAATCCATGACTGCAAGACATCTCCATCTCCAGTTACTACATCTACTTGTGCACTAAACAGTTCAGGTACTTTTCCAGGATTTACATATCTTTGAATCACATTCTCATAATAAGCATCCTTGTCTTTTCCAGGCAAAGATTCTATCATGAATGCAGGTTGGATAAATTGATCAGTAGCAATTGTTCTGTGTTCAAACTTTTGAAAAGATTTGAATGTAATTTTATCTGGAATCTCACCATCAGAAAAGGTGACAACAAATGATTGTGCCCTATTATCATCTGTTACTGTTGGGGTTCGAGTAGAAAGTTTTTGAGTTGTTTCAGAAGGAATTTGCTTGGAATCAAATGTTTGTCCATCACAAGTAAAGTCAGTTCTATCTCGTATTTCTGATTCAAATCTATCTATGAATTTGTATAGTAACAAATTATCATAGAGAAATGTTCTATAGTCTGCTACCTCACAACTTTGATAGTCCCAACCCTGTATAATAGTCCCGTCTCCTGCAACAAGGTCAATATTGACATCAAATTTTGTGGGCTCGTATGTAGTATTGATATATTCATTAACTATCTGAGTATAGAATTTTGATTTGTCCATGCTAGGAAGTGACTCCAGGTAGAATTGGGGTTTACTTCCAAATGGCGCATCTGGAAATGTTGTAAATCCATAATCTGATTCATCTGTAAAGTGAGAAAATTTTGTAAATGTCTTGCTTTCTATTGGTGCATCTAATGAACCTCCAGAAAATGTAACCCAAACTACTTGTTGGCGTTCAGAATCTGAAGGAGTTTTTAATTCATCAATGGGCATATCCAACTCTCTAATTGTTGGATCAAAATGAAGACCATTACAGTTGAAAATTCCTCTGTCTCTATATTCAGAATCAAAGTCTGGATGGAATTTGTAAATTAGCAACAATTCTGCTAGATAGTTTTCGTAATTGGTTACATCACATTCTACATATGACCAAGAGTTTAAGATTTTCCCATCACCTGAAACTATGTCTATAGTAACATCAAATGGTTCTGGTTGTTTTACAGAATTGATGTATCTTTCAACTACATGCTCATAAAAATCTCCCTTGTCCTTGCTAGGAAGGGATTCTAAAATGAACTGAGGCTTTCCATCAAATGGATTGTCAGGCATTGTGGTAACATAGGTCCTAGATGAATCAGTAAATGGGGTAAATTTAGAAATGGTTGTAGAAACTACTTCTTGTGGAATCTCTCCACCTGAAGCTCGAACAACAATATGTTTGGCATAATCCTTTTCATCAGATGGAATCCATGAGGAAAAATTATCTGTGGGTATTTTTTTATCATACATTCGTTGTTCACCATCAAAGGAAAAACCATCACATTGAAATTCCCAGTGATCTCTGAACTCATTTTGAATTGTTTTATTGAATTTCAAAGTTCCAAGTAGTTCATTTAGATATACAGAATAATCTTCTAGTTCACATTTTTTGTATTCCCAACTTTGAAGAATGGTTCCATCTTTTGTGACAGGTTCAATTGTGACATCAAACTTTTCATATTCAAAATCGTCAAAATATTCTGCAACTAATTTTTCATAAAGTACTTGTTTATCAGAGGTAATAAGACTCTCAAGAAGGAAGCCTTCACGCACTATATCATATCCATATGGCGTTCTAGTTGGAAGTTCGATTCTAAGTGGTTGAAATAAAGAAAATGAGTTAAACTCTTGTTCATCTTGGATTGGACCCCCAGAAAATGTAACAGAATAAAACATTGGCCTGTCCTCCTCACTAACAATTACTTGGGCTGCTTTTTCTTCTACGGACTTTAGATATTCGTCGACCACTTCAGGTAACGGAGTTTCATTGGTAGTTTTTCCAGGAACAAGATAAGGATCAAGTGGTTGTTCCATGTAAACTAGAATGGAGGGTCCCAAACCTACCTCACCAAAATAAAATGGATTTGTCCAAATGGCATAAACTACTCCAGGTACAGGTTTGTCCTCTTCTTCTTCAGCCGTAACTGGTTGAGCAAATACAGTAAAGGCAATCAATGCTAGTGAAATTCCCATTAATGCAAAAACAATACGATTATCCAATGGAGGGAGTAAATCAGAGATTTATTTAAAGATGATAAATGATTTGCTTCAATAATTACCAATTATTTTAGATTAGAAAACTATTGCTAAACAAGGGTATTTTTAGGAAATTTATGGAAGATGATTTAATTTCTGAAAATAAAAAGAAAATAGGGATTAGTGAAGTCCTGCTAGAGTATATGTTGCAGTAAAGCCATCTGGATTGAATGAATGCAACGCAAGTGCGTTTCCGCTAAATGTATTCCACACACCCATCTTACCGCCTTCAATTAACGTCAAAGCATATTTTGTTTCACCATCAGGTGTCCAAATTGCCTGTCCCTGAATTTCATCTTCTTCTAGTGGTCCCATTAGAGCTACTAGCTGAACATCTTCAGATGCAGAATAAGATACTACTCCGCCTTGATACGGAACATCTCTTGGAGGTAAAATCAATGCAATTGAATGCTGTTCATGGCCAAGACCTGGATCTTGAATTGATTGAACAGTTCCAGTTGACACCGTGCCTTTTGCATAAACTCCTGGATCAAGTTCTGCATATACTACAGAGTATGTTGCAGTAAATGGTGTATCATGCATTGTATGTAGTGCTAGTGCATTACCTGCAAAGTACCATCCACCTGATTTCTCACCATTATCAATTAACGTCAAAGCATATGTGGTATCACCCATTGGAGACCAAATTGCCTGTCCACGAGATTCACCTTCAGCTAATGGTCCATGTATTGTAACATACTGAACTGGTTCTGATGCAGAGAAGGTAATTTTTCCAACATAGATTTTGTCAGTTGGCGGTAGAATCACAGCTAATTGATGTGCTTCATGACCTTGACCTGGATCTTGTTGAGATGTTATTGTACCTGATGAAGTCAACCCAAATGCATGTTGTCCTGCACTAGGAGTTCCTGTTGCGTCTCCAGAAATTGTTTCATAACGTTCCTGAGAAGTTTCAGTCGAGACTCCTTCTTGAATTGCTTTCTTAGCGATTAGAATTTCTCCTTTTGAAAGACTCATTCCCATTTCAATTTTTTTGAGAATGTTTTCTAATTGATTTTTTAGAATATCACTTTCTGAAGAGATTCTTTTGTTATCTGAAGTTCCTTCTTTTGCAAGGTCTGCTATTGTTTCACCAATTGCTATTGTTGCAGCTACTTTTTTTGCCTCATATTCTGCTCTTCCACCTTCGTATTCAGAACAAAGTTTGTCACCACATACAGTTTTTGAGCCTATTTTACTTGTATAGGTTCCACTTGCTTTCATAGATGCTTCTGCATCATCCATTAAAGGAATTGATGCAGCGATTGCGGATGTAAGTAAAATTGCACTCATAAACAATATTGAGGTTATTTTCATAGTCATTATACGCAAGGAATTTTTGATGTATAAAAAGATGTCAATAAAATAGGATAAATTTAAAATTATAATTCATATGTAAACATCATAACTTAAGGCATATCTGAAGGATGAAGATATCTCATGGTATTGTAATAATCTGCAGTTTCTTTTTGTAGTGATTTTTGTGTTTCAAATAGTCTGTCTGCTACTTTTCTTATCTTATCAATGTGTAAGTTAAAGTCTTTAGGAAATTTCTCATCACTTAAAACTTTGAGTTCTTGCTGTTGCTCAGACTGTAAAATCTTCAACTCTTCAATTTTTTTCTCCATGTCCTGAATAATGGAATAATCTCCATATGCAATTATTTTGGCTTCAATACTGTCAGGATCATTTGCTAGGATTTTTTGTACTGCCCCAAAGCACTCATTACTACCAAAAACGTTAACTAACCACAATGGCTTTTGCTCCAAATCCGAATATAGCATTACTTTGGGATTTAGAATTCCTCCCTTTGCATCAACACATGCATTTCCCACAAAAGTGAATAGTTTAGGGTTGAGTTTATCTGGAATAATCTGAATTTCTTTATTATACACTTTGGGGGTCTCTGCATCACTTTGAGAATAGTCAATTGCCAATACAGTTATTGTCAAAAGTACAGCAGACATTCCCAGTATTTTCATGATATTGTATCGCGTAAATTTATGCAAACTCATATCAATTCCATTCATCTAGTTTACCTCGCATTCACCCTGATGGTTTAATGTCATGTGTGCTGAATGAAGATTACATGGATTTCCATAGGTGTTCCCATCCATACCACACATAGGATTCCACTCTAAAGTACACATAAGCGGAGGCATTGTGTCTTGGAATCCTCTCTGTTTTAGTTTCTCAACAGAATCAGAATTTACGCATACAGGAAATGCATCATGTAATTTGAACATTAGTTGTTTTTCTTCTGCACAGATTATGTTATCAGCTGAAATTCCTGCAAATTTTTGTTTTAGTGGTTTGAGATATGGTTGTTCTTTTCCATCTATAATGCATACTTTGCCGGGATAAATTCCCACACCGCACCTATCATTTAGAACACAAATTTCATCTAAGGCCGTAAATCCTGGAGCACATATTCCTTGGTAGGGAAAATGATCAGTTGTTCTTTTTTGATTTTTTGTATCCTCATTTGAGTTGGGGAACATATATTCATCGCCCATCATCGGTAAAACTATTCTAATCGAATTTGGATCCTCTGCATGAATTTTAATATCTAGTACTTTACAGATACTTGGAGGCAGAACATTTGCTTCTCGTTTTTCAATAACTAGTGATAGTACCTCAACATCTGATGCTGCAACTGCGTTTCCCACATTGACAAACTCATCACCTGTACACCCCTCAAAACTGTAAAGATAGAGACCATCTGATATTTCATCCAAAGATAATGCAGTAATTGAAAAGGGTTTAAACTCGTCACCTTTTATTGAAATCTCTTTTTGTTTTTTCAACTCATCTAATCTTTGATTGATTTGCTCAATGCTTGAAGAATCTCTATCTTCCCATATAGAATCTTCAAAAAGAATCACACAGTCGCCTACAAATTGATGATACAGATATCTTGTGTTGAAATCATTTTCATTGAATTTTTGGAAATCTGAATTAATGTTTTTACACTCATTCATATTTTTCTCATCTAGTGGAGTTGATTTGTGTGAAAGATCACCTCTGGCAATGACTGCTTTGTTGGGAATAATAACATCAATTGGAGTGCTGACTGTTGTTTCCTTGTCAAGTTTTGCAGATACTTCTACTTCTAGACTTGGAATGACAACTTTGATTGAACTGGGATCATCAGCTCTAATTTGAATTTCTAATTTATTACAAACGCCTGGTGGAATTACCCTCTCTTCTCCAACAAATTTAGTTAGTAAAAAAGTCTCTTTATCTGAGATAACAGATATGTCCCTGGCATTTATTGTTTGGTCTCCAGTACATCCTTCAAATTTAAACAAAAATGTTCCTGGAATTTGAAGTTCAGTTAATGACTTTGACTCTATGTAAAAATTTTCACGACTTTGTTTTAATTTTACTTCATGTTCTTGTATTAATTCTGTTGATCTTTCTGAAAGTTTTTCATATCTATCAGATTCATCATAATCCCATAACGAATCCTCGTATAACATTACACAGTTTCCTGCAATATTGTTAGTTTGATATCTAGTGTAAAAATCAAAATCAGACAAGGAAATAAAATCGGTGTGAATTGACTCACAATTTTTTATTTGTGATTCTGATAAAGGCTCTAAAACATAGGGAAGGGAAAACTTGTCAATATAATCTGCATGTGCATTTAAGAAAATGGTCGGAACGATACCCATTACAAGAATAAGAGGAATTAATGCAAAAATTATTAATTTCACAAATAATTAAAATGAACATATAATTTAAAGATCATTATTAGTTTCAACAAGGTTTAGAATGTCAAAGACCCTTTATCTCAAGTCATGTACAATTATTGCTTATTGTTAAATGAAAATCTGTGTTATTCATTCATGATTGGTTGGCCTTCACGCCAAAACGTGTTTAACGAATATTATCTAGGCATGAAAACATCAATAATTGTACAATTTCATCTATAATTTAGAACTCATATTTGTAAGAACTAAAAAATTACCTTGAGGGAGTTCTACATGGTCAAAACTGATAAAGATAAGATAATTATCAAACATAAATTTCTCAACAAGGTTTTAGAAGACTGTCATAGTCACATAGTTAAATTACTACAAAGATGTAAGAAAGATTTCAAAGATGAAGATTATATTTTTTGTGTCATATCGGCAGTTTTAGCCCTGGAAGAAATTGGAAAATATGAGGTTTTTTCAAAATATCAAAGAGAGTTAAAAGATATACCTCTTCGTGAAATTGAAAAACTAAATTCACATGGATACAAACTTACCATTATTACAGAATTAGAATTAGGCCGAGAGTTAAAACTTTCAAAAACTCAAAAAGAAATTAAAGAAATTCGTAAGACAGTTGAATATCAAAAATTTCAATTTAAAACATTAAACATCATAAAACAATTAGCAATGTATTATAATTTTGATAAAGGACATTCAGTTACATTAGAAAGTCATTTTATGAAAAATGAAATTACAAAAAATAATTTAGGACATTTTTGTTTGGTATTAATTGAGTTGATAAATAATAATTTCAATATGGCCATTTTACGTAAACAATGTGGAAATATTGATGGCATAATAGACGTCAATAGTGAAATAGTTAAAAAAAATCCAAATTATAAAAATGTGTTAGAGTATACTAAACGAATAAAAACAAAAAAATACAAATCCAGTTTACAAAAATTTCAAGGCACACTATTAGAATTAGAAAATCTAGTTAGTTATCTAAAAGCAGAATAAATCTTTGAATACCCAGATGAGGGTCTTTATGCAAGATGGATTTGGCTAATATTAGCCAGATGTAGTAAATTGGCAGTTACTGTTTGTTGTTAAATGAAAATACACATTCCTAAAAATATCATTATTTTTTATTTTCTAAAGATAGATTTTTTTCTAGGTATCCTTATCGGTGTCGCTATCAAGAACTTGTTCGGGTACTCTTTCAGGCACGTTAATTTTCGCCGGCCTGTCCTAACCCCATACACGTTGTGCTCCCAATCAAATTTGAACCAATCTTATGTGAAAATCGAACCATCATCTAAATTTCAGAAAATCGAAACAGTCAAGATATATCATCTGAATCAATAGGATCTCTTTAATTCCAGTTTGAACAACTTTGATGTTATGACAAAGATATCATATACTCTATCAAAAAATTTTAGAAAAGATACCATGCTGTTACTTGAGAAAATTGTTGCCATGGTAGATGACTATGAGAAAAAGGGATATCGTATGACACTAAGGCAGTTGTTTTATCAGCTGGTATCTCATGATATCTTGCCAAATGACCAAAAAAAGTACAAGAAACTCAGTACGATAATTAAAGATGCAAGAATGGCCGGATTGATTGACTGGGACATAATTGAGGATCGTATCAGAATTCCAACAATGCCAAGTGAATTTGAAAATATCTCGGATCTAGTAAATGCTGCCATCTCATCTTACAGACGTGACAGGTGGGAAAACCAAGAATACTACGTAGAGGTATGGGTCGAAAAAGATGCCTTATCTGGTGTACTAGAACCAGTGACCAGAAAATACCATGTACATCTGTTGGTAAACAGAGGATATTCCTCAACTAGTGCAATGCATGAGTCAGTACTGCGAATTAAACAACAACAGGACAAAGAATGCGTCATCTTGTATTTGGGAGACCACGATCCTAGCGGCAAGAATATGATAACTGACATCAAAAACAGACTGGAACAATTTCAATGCGATGCCACAGTAAAGGATGTGGCCCTGACAATGGAGCAGATAAAACAGTATAATCTTCCACCAAACCCTGCCAAAAAATCAGATCCACGTTCAGATAAATACATCAAAAGACACGGTAATCTTTCATGGGAGTTAGATGCTCTGACTCCTGAAGTGTTAAATCAACTAGTGTCATCAAATATTGAAGAGTTCTTGGATATGGATGAATATCAGAGAATAATGGACCAGGAAGAAGAAGAGAAGATGGAACTAGTCCAAGTTACACAATACATATGATTCTCAAACCAATAATTTTAGAAAATTAGTTTATCTTGATTAAGACTAGTATATTTTGGTATGATACAAACTAGATTCATTATTTAGAATATGAAGTGGTACCTCCATTAAACTATAATTTAACTGATGAATGATAGTTCATCAATTCAGTTCACCTGAACAGTTCACAAAAAAATCACATTTTACAGTATATAATAAAGTGTGGGAACTATGCCAGTGAACCGTCTTGGTAAACCGGCATAATTGTAATTCTGTCTCTTTGTTGTAGGTCTACTTCATCTAGGATGTCTTGTAGCTTGTCTTTGGTATCAGCATAGCACCACATCTCCATTTTGGAGAACCATTCAAGACTCTTTGTCATATTTGATTTTACTTGTTGAGGGTGTGATTTTATCTCCTGTGGGGATTCTATCTCTATTGCCACTGAATTTAACACATCAAAGCTATCATTGTCTAGTATTGGAATCGATATGCAGTCTGGCTGCTCTATTGTGATGTCCTGTCTTAGCACCTCAAAGTAGTTTTCATTATCCAGATGATGCTTTTTTGCCTGCTGAATCAGGAAAAATGATTCCATTCCTCCCTCTCGTTGGTTTTCCAGAACTGGATTGAACAATTTATCCAGATTTGGGGAAAGCTCAAATTCTATTCTGGATAGTTCCCCCTTGCTCATAGTTACCAGCCCCTGGTTTGCCAGTGTTTGCAGTCGTATCTTTACTTGTGATTTGTTGACTCCAGACAGTCCTGAGATTTCTGATAGATTTGGCCTGTAAGACTCATTTCCCATAGTTTGCCTGTTTTTGAGCAGATTGTGAATCACAATGCACAGCTTGTGGGATTTTGGCCTGTATTCAGAAAAATTTGCAGATGCCATGTGCAGTATCTTTTGGCTTTTTTGTGTGTCAGTTGGACCTGAAGATAATGCAGGTAGCTCTTCACTGTTGATTTTATCATCAATATCTTTTGTATATGATTCCTCGTTGTTTTGAATTGTATTGTTGGTATTATCATTATCCTCTTCATTCTTTTTTTCTTCTAATAGTTCAGTAATTCTTTCTACAACTTTATCTGTAATCTCCTCATTGTCATTTTTGCACATATCCAGTGTTTCATCACAATATCTGTAGATTTGTGGAATGCGTTCATCAATCTCTTGCTTTACAGAATTCTGGGTATAGTTCTGTATCTTTTTGTCTAGTTCAAGTTTCTCTGCAAAGCTGTTCATGTGATTCTGAATTGACTGTGCATCGTTTTTGTTATCTAATTTCATTGATTCAAATTCTTCTTTGAGATGTGTTATGGTTTGAGATAATGTATCAGATATGGAGTTTAGATCAAGCCTGAACAAATCTCCACCTCTCTCTGCACCATTTGAGAACATCCTCCATGATACCAGAAAACAGATACCAACCAGTCCAAGTACCACTATAGCATCAATTTGTGCATCAATCTGCACTAACGGTAAAATCACCACACCATCAAACACTGCAATTCCAAGTATTGTCAAGAATCGTACGGCATTCTCCTCTGGTCTGAATCTTTGCATCTTTCCTGATTGCAAGGAACCGCCTATTGCATGCGGCAATCCTACTGTAGTGACAACAGCTACTATCAGAAATATGACATCCAGTACATTTTGTGGTGGTATGATCATCTCAAATGCAGCTCCCTGACAATTGTAATGTTGTCGCAATCAGCTGATTTTGTTATTGTTGTATTTACGAAACAGTTTGTTGTAGTGTGACTTTTTTTCATAAAATAGGATGAATCATTTCTATATAAGCCGAATTTTTTGTAATTTCGCCTTTTATACAAATCACTATACCATACCATGAAAGAAAAATATTCAAACCAAAAGAAATTACTGCTAACAGAACTTGACAGACTGCAAAGAATAACAGGTTATATGCACAATTTTGTGGTGGTATGGTCTCCTCAAAACAATTCACAGATTGAAGGAAAAGTTGAAGATAATACCATCATGGTATACTCAGAGACCATCTCAGATGCAATAAATACATTGCAACATGAATTTGTTGATTATGTTACTAGTCAAGCAATAAAACCCTACATCACGCTAATCAATTCATTGATGTCCATTTTAACAAAAGAAGCATATGAAACAAAAGAAAAATCTGTAGAGACATTGTTAAGCTTGATCAATAGTTCTAAAGAATAATTCATGTTCTTCTTCTAATAATAATACGATTCTCTGCAAGTTCCTTTATTGGTTCCCACCCTTGACATATGTGATGCAATAACTGTTCATCATTTGTTATTATCTTTCCATCGTATGCTTGCTGTTGTTGTTTCTCTTGGGATACAGACATTGCTTTGATTATCTCTTGTCTTATTGCATTTGTTTGCTGTTCTATGTCTGATAACATTTTGTCGTTTGTATCAATTGAACTAGATATTCTTTGTTTTTCTATTTTGATTTTTACAGGATCAATTCCGTAAAGCTTTGCCTGTTCACGCCACATGTCAAGTAGCATCTCCTTTTTGTTCTGGGAGGAATTGTTGTCACCATTTATGGTACACAAAAATTCTTGGCTCTTTGAATATGCCCTTCTCATATCTGCAATCATCTCATCAGTTAACCTGCCTTTGTTTGTGGTGTATCTAGCCTCAATGTCTCCCTTGTGACCCATAAAGAACTGTCTGTATGCATGAGTCATCTTTCCATGGCTTTCTGCAAGCAGTAACTGTGTGTCAAAGTATGCTCGCAAAACGTATGGTCTTACCTTGGTTATGCTCCATATGGCTTTTCTAATATCTGATGTAATTCGTGGTGTTGTGATAAAGCTGGATGATTTCTGAATCTTGTTATTCTTTTTTCGTCTAGATTGATATCCTTGCTCCAAAGATATGACAGGCGAATGTAAAGTAAGTTTTTCACCAGCTGAAATCCTTTTTCTCAAATAGCCTAGAACATACTCACAGCCTTCAGATGGCAAGAATGTAAAGTACTTGTTTCTTGTCTTGCTTAGTGATGCCTTTACTACAACCATTGCAGGAACATGTGCAAAACTAACTGATTTGCCATCATATTCAATCACTAAATCAGGCAGATCAGCTAGCTTGAGACCATCTGTACCATCGTAGTTTCCCATCACTTGCGGTCTGATACCAGAAAAAGCCATCAAACTGATACTAGAACGAGTCCTGGGGTTTGCAACATTTAGAATTGATTGCAGCTGTGTCTTGGTTGGCACTTGCTCGTCTTGTATGTTTACGGGGATTCCTGCATTTGCAATCTTTATCTTTCTTTTCAGTTCGACATAGTTGAAGACAAGCCATGACTTTATTGACTTTAGTATTCCCTCGATATAATTTGGCGCATAGTTTTGCGATTCCAACCAGGACACATGATCTAACAACATGTCCTCTATCCTTATGACGTCTTTTCTTCCAATCCTTACAAGCTTGGCAGGTGTGGTGTCTGTTCTGTAACAGAATAGATTTAATCTGCGTAGTCTGATGTCTGCATTTAGCTTGCTTCCCCTGCTTGTGTTATCATACCAGCGTCTAACGTTTTCATCATTTAGAAGATCTTTTGTCGCGGGTTTTCTCTTCTTTTTATTAGGCATTATTTTTCTCCATAATGTCATATTTCATTTGCTTAAGAGCAGGTCCCGAATGCTGGAGAATATGGGCCCGAAGGGCTTCGATCCCTTGGCTCACCGGTTATGAGCCGGTTACTCTACCAAGCTGAGTTACGGGCCCTAAGCAGATGAGTTTTTTCTTTGGTATAAAATGTTATGAGATTAACAGTATTCTTCATAACAACTATCAAGTAGTAGATTTTGTGCAGAAATAGATTTGTCTGCAATTTCAATCAAGTTATTTGAATCAGTGGAAGATCTTTCCAGAATATTCCTCCATGAAGCAGCATGTCTAATGTCGGCTTCGGTATGGAGTTTAAAGTATTCTGTCGCATTATCATTTGTCATTCCATAGAATTCTGCTAATCCATCAAGTTTTGTTTGACTGATTTTAGGAATTTCTTTTTCAAAGGTATACATTGCACATGCCCCGCCATCAAAAGTATTCATTAATTCATTCAAATCAGATACAGCCTGACAGGTTTTGGTTAATCCAGCGTATGAAATTAGTTCATCTTCAGATATTCCAAGTTCTCCTGCAAAGTTAATCCATGGTTTAATATGATCAGATTCTTCTTGTTGGTTTTCAAGTAATTCGCCCAATACTGAATCAGGTGCCTTATCAATAATTGGAGTCATAAAGGTTGGAACTGCTTTTACAAGTTGAAAATATTCTTTAGAATAACCTGCCAAAGACTCTTGTG
>Ga0224508_10001697_pt1 | contig 19531 bp, 17 predicted proteins | sample SF_Jan12_sed_USG_4_FD_170157 | JGI IMG/M metagenome (GOLD analysis project Ga0224508, IMG submission 170157) | Sediment microbial communities from San Francisco Bay, California, United States - SF_Jan12_sed_USGS_21 | ecosystem: Environmental > Aquatic > Marine > Sediment | place: USA... | reverse complement strand
AAAATCGATGTTGTCCTCCGACCGTTGTGCCGAAAAAGTCTGCGCCTAGTGCGCTTAGAAAGTCATCGTCGGTCAATGTGCCGTCGTCTATATCGCCTTTGCCATAGGCAATTGCTAGGAAAAACTGTCGTGGTAGTTCTACATTTCCATTTATCTCAAGGACGTCGCTCCTGAGGTTTTTGTAAGTCAACTTGGAACTGGGATCGCCGAGAAGGGTGCTGATTGCGGATGCGTTTTGACTCCACGTGCTTTCACCGTCGCTCATCCAAACCTTGGCGCCAATGCTATAGCGTGGCTTCGTGGCAGCGATGTCTTCGCCGGCCTTGGCGTGATGCGCGCCAAGCAACAAAAGGCATAGTAGAAGGATCCGGCAACAAGCTTTTTTCATATTGCTATTTCTGTTGTCGTCCTGGGGCACGTTGAGGTGTCAATCAGTGTAGTTTTAGTGATTCGAATGTGCAACAACGTCACGTTTTCATGCACGCGGCGTTGCGCATGTCACTGGGGGTATGAATTGTTGGATGTGCCCGCGTGTTACTGGCGATACGAGTTACTTGCAGGATGTCGGTAGATAGCCTTTCTCGTGAAAAAACTGGCGGCAGAGCCATTGCCTGCGTTCTGGGGGCAGGTGTTGGAAGCGCAGGGCGCGTTGTTGTATGCGTAATCGCTCATCGGGTGACATCTGCAGAAAGAGGTCTACACCGTTGAGCAGGCGTTTTCGGTAGGTGGGTTTGTAGTCGTTCCACCCAGATGCATGATGTTGTAACAGTTGTTGCTTGTCCGCCGGCACTTGCTCCCAGGTAAAATCTGCCGCCAACACGGTCGAGACCAAGGCAGCTGTCCCCAGTGAGTGTTCGGCGGCAGTGGACGCGCAAATGAGGAGAAACAAGGCGCTATATACCGCTGCACATCGACCGATCACAACACCATACCTATAACATTATGCTAGGTATCAGTTGGATATTGCTCTAGCTCCTGCCCGTAGTTGTATAGCCAATCATAGAAATCAATATTGTCGAAGTCTATCCCCACGTCGAGCACGGGAGCCGTGTTCGAATGGGCCCGCGGTGATATCTCGAGGCGGGTCGCGTTCTCTGTGGTGGAGAAAAGAAACACACTGAGTAGAACCGCGACAGCGAAAATCGATACCAATCCCATCCACGCGGTGGGTAGGACGGGGATGCGTCGTTGGGTTGTATGACCTGTTAGGACACTGCGACGTAACCCCCGGAGTCGCGTCTGAGTTATCCGATCTTCGGAGATGACTTCGTCGAGGTGCCCAACAATACGAGGCCATAAATCCATCCGCTCATCGTTGTGTACGTCCGCCAGGTCTAATGCTGGAGAATCATGGTTCTTGGCGTTTTCTAACAATCCAGCACGGATCAAGTCCACTTGCTTATTCCACCTTTCTGTTCGCTTGTTATTGATTTCTGTTTGCTTGTTCATTGCTCCATACCATCGCAAGTTGTTTTCGCAAATTTCTCATTGCGCGAAAGTGATGTTGTTTTACACTGCCATCAGAACACCCTAGGATCGTTGCCGTCTGTTGTACATTGAAACCTTGCCACTCCCGCAGCAGGAACACCTGACGTTGTCGCTCAGACAATTCCTTTAGAGCATCGTCGATGACGTGTCTTAGTTCTCGACCAAATGTGTCGGATTCCGGTTCGGAGGGTTGCTGTAGGTCATATACACTGGCATCGCTTTCCAGTATATCTCGCTCCTGATCGTCGTCACTACCAGTCTTAGATCGAAATAAAGAAACAAGTTTCCCTCCGCCCTCGCGCAGTCGATTCCACCGCCTAGCATCGATGATGCGGTTACTCAGTATGGTGAAAAATAGCGCAGGCCATTCTTCGGAGGGTTTGGATGCGTATTTCTCCACCAGTTTGAGCATAGCATCCTGTACCAGATCTAATGAGAGCTGTTCATCTCTAACTGAATAGAAGGCGATCCTATAAGCTTTCTGTTCTACGCTGGAAAGAAACATATCCAGCGATAGTGCATCATCGCCCTGTGCGGCACCAGTTTGGGCCTTGACACCTCTGCGTTTGCGCAGCAGCAGCGCTGTGTTTGCGTGTTTGCTTAATGTGGCAGCGGTCATGGGTGATTGACGTCCGCCGAACGTAGTCTAAGAAGGATGAAAGTCATCATAACATTGTCGAGAGTTATGGTCGAAGGCGGCAAATAGCCGCCTCCAGCCGTGGGCGGGAGATCGATTGGTGTGTCGTCAAAAGAGTCCGTCCTTGAGCGGAATCACTATCAGGGATAACGATAGGGCAGTGGTGTGGTTGACGCGGATGAGTGGTCAGTCTCCGAAAACGGTGGAGACTGCACCCGGACAACGGACTTTCCGGTATTTGATCAGGCCGGTCGTTGTCGCTCCGATGGCCGACTTAATCAGCCCTGGGGCCTAGTTTATAATTCACAACGCTATGTGTGTAACGCTATTTCGGATGCTCAATATGCTCGCTTTCTCTGTGGGCTGTGGCCGTGCGTTCGCTATGGATACCAGAAATTGAGTGAGATCAATACCATACGTGTGGGTGTAATCGGTGTGGGCTATCTTGGCCGTATCCATACAAAAATCTACGCGCGGATGCCGGAGGTGGAGCTGGTCGGCGTCGCTGATATCGATAGCAATGCCGCATCTTCAGTGGCCCAGCAGTATGAGTGTAAGAGCTATACGGATCCCAATGCCCTGCTGGGCCAGGTTGATGCAGTGAGCATTGTGGTACCCACTGTTGTTCATAAGGAGGTAAGTTTGCCATATCTGGCGACCGGCGTTCATGTGCTTCTGGAAAAACCGGTAGCCGATACCGTGAAAGACGCGGAAGTGATCATTGAAGAGGCGGAGAAGCGTAATGTTGTGCTTCAGATCGGACATCTGGAGCGGTTTAATGCCGGGGTGATGACGCTCGCGGATCTAGTTCGGGTTCCGCGTTTTATCGAAGTACACCGGTTGAGCACTTTTGTGGAGCGTGCAACCGATGTCGACGTGGTGACAGACCTAATGATTCACGATATCGATATCGTATTATCTTTAGTAAGGTCAGAGTTGAGCTGCGTTTCTGCCATGGGAACACCAGTTGTGACAGATCATGTAGATATTGCCAATGCCAGATTGGAGTTCAAGAACGGTGCTGTGGCTAATGTCACCGCCAGTCGTGTGTCCAATAAGAAGTTTAGGCGGATCCGAATCTTCTCGGAGGACGGTTACCGGGCACTTAACTTCACCGATCAACAGATCGATATTGTGAAGACCGGAAAGCGGCAGGATGGCCGAAAATATCCGGATATCATTAATGAACAGTTAGCGGTGGAACACAGCCAGCCGCTGGATGCTGAGCTGCAACACTTTGTAGATACGGTTCGCACCAATGGTGTGCCATTGGTGGGCGGTCGAGATGGCTTGGAGGCGCTAAAAGTTGCCATCCAAGTTAAAGAAAAGATTCACAGTTCTTTCTCATAAAAGGAGATAAACCCCTGTCAGTTCCCTTTTTGGACCTGTCGCAGCAGTTTCGTTCCGTCGAGGAGGAATGGCTGGCATCGATTCGTCAGACCGGTGCTACCGGTCAATTCATTCTAGGGCCTAACGTCGCCGCGCTTGAAGCGGAGATCGCCGCGTACATCGGTGTGCCCCATGCGGTGGCTGTAGCGAATGGCACCGATGCTTTGTTGCTATCCCTGCGAGCCCTTGGGATTGGTCCAGGGGATGAGGTTATCACTACTCCTTTTACTTTTTTTGCGAGCGCAGAGGTAATAACCCATGTGGGTGCGACACCAGTGTTTGTCGATATATGCCGCGATACCTATAACATCGATCCTGATTTGATCGAGGACGTGATTACCGAGCGTTCCAAAGCGATCATGCCGGTGCATCTGTTCGGATGCCCGGCGGATATGACTCGAATCGAAGCTATAGCGAATACTTATGAGCTCAAGGTCGTTGAAGATGCGGCTCAAGCATTCGGCGCCAAGTGGCGGCAGAGTGTCGTCGGATCCATAGGCGACGTGGGGTGTTTCAGCTTTTACCCAACTAAGGTGCTCGGTTGCTACGGAGATGGCGGTATGGTGGTGTGTCAAGAACAATCGATGGTTGAGCGCTTGCGGTCCTTACGCAATCACGGCGCGACGGCTTCTTATGTGCACAATCAAGCGGGTTATAATAGTCGTTTGGATGAGATTCAAGCGTCACTGCTCCGTATCAAGCTAAGAGGTATCGACGCGGACATTGCATCACGACAACATGTCGCCAAGAGGTACGATACGCTACTTCATGATACAGGTGTGGGGACCCCTCCGTGGCCGAACGAGTGTCAGCACGTATTCAACCTGTACACAGTTCGAATACAACAGCGCGAGCGCGTGCGTCAATTCCTACGAGAAGCTGATATCGGTTGTTCGGTGTATTACCCCGTACCACTCCATCTTCAGGAGGTGTACCGTGGGTTAAATCTTGAACGTGGGAGTCTGCCCGTTTCTGAACAAGTTGCGGATGAGGTGCTGTCCCTGCCGATATTTCCCGAAATGAGTGATAACCAGATAGACATGGTGTGCGAGAAGATTGAGTCCGCGCTGCAATGAAACTGGGTCACAGTTGTGACACTGCTTGGCGCAGGACGATCAGTTTTGTCTGCGCACAGTTTATACTTGCGCTGAGTGGGAGTGTTGATGCGGTTGCGGGGTGCCTGTCCACGACGCCGGCGTGGGAGCAAATGGAATATCGCCAAATTGTGGCAATTGACGAGGAAGGAGGAAGGCGGGGAATATTAGTTAAACTGGCGGATGAGGCCCAGGAATGGTCAGCAGGTTTTCAGCATGTATGTCCCGAGGTCATTGCCAAAGCGCCAATGCTGTTTGTCTTTGAGCGTCTCTATGATGGTGCATTTCACATGAGCAATGTACATGCGCCTTTGGATATTGGGTTTTTTGATGAGGAAGGGGTACTGATTGAGTTACACCACATGCAGCCCTATGTGCTCGGATCGACACAGGTGGGCCAGATTTACCGCGCCCATCGTCCTTACATATTTGCTTTGGAGGCCCGCAGCGGTTTCTTCGCTGAGAATCAGTTTGTTGAGGGCCAGACGCGACTTATTCTCTCCGATTAGTAAGCGTTCAGAGAATGAAAGGAGGTCAAATGTCTCATGCGGCGAGCAGCAAGACTGTAACCCTGCCTAAGCCGGCGAAGCGCGCCTACAAGATCCGACTCGTTACAGCGGCCAGTCTGTTCGATGGACACGATGCCTCGATCAATGTCATGCGCCGCATCCTACAGTCGTCTGGCGCAGAGGTAATTCACCTTGGTCACAATCGATCGGTCGAGGATATCGTTACAGCGGCATTGCACGAAGACGTTCAAGGCGTCGCGGTTAGTTCTTATCAGGGAGGACACGTTGAGTATTTCAAGTACATGGTTGACATGTTACGGCAGAGGAGTGGAGAGCACATCAAGGTATTTGGTGGCGGCGGAGGTGTGATCGTGCCGGCTGAGATCCGAGAGCTAGAGCAATACGGTGTGACTCGAGTGTATTCCCCCGATGACGGTCAGCGCATGGGCCTGCAGGGCATGATCGATGACATGTTGCAGTATTGCGACTTTGACCCATCGGCAGGTGTTGATATTGATCTGGATTCATTGTCGCGGGAAGGTTGGCGCGGTCTCGCACACCTTATTACTACCATCGAAAACGGCGCACTCGGTGCTGCACTTAAGAATCAACTGGCCGACAAAGCGGGTCGGCTGCCGAAGGCGGTGCCAATACTGGGTATCACCGGCACCGGTGGATCCGGAAAGTCCTCGCTCACCGATGAGCTGGTGATGCGATTTCGGCTTGACTATGGCGAAAGGCTGAAAGTGGCGATTGTAGCGGTAGACCCGTCGCGACGTAAGAGCGGAGGGGCCTTGCTGGGTGATCGGATTCGCATGAATGCGATTGGCGCACCGAATGTGTTTATGCGCTCTTTGGCTACTCGCGATGCCGCCGGGCAGCTACCTGGGTCTTTGACGGAAATGGTTGCGGCGATGAAGTTGTCGGGATTCGATCTGATCATCGTGGAGACGCCGGGAATCGGTCAAGGTGACGCGGGAATCGTCCCTCATGTAGACCTGTCGCTCTATGTTATGACGCCGGAGTTCGGTGCCGGCAGTCAGCTTGAGAAAATAGATATGCTGGATTATGCCGATATCGTCGCCATTAATAAGTTCGATCGACGAGGGGCGCAGGATGCACTGCGTGATGTGCGCAAGCAGGTACAGCGAAACAGTGGTGCATTCGATGCCACGCCAGAAGACATGCCGGTATACGGAACGATTGCATCGCACTTCAACGACAATGGTGTTACCGCGTTATACCAGGATCTATGTGGTCGTCTTCAACAATTAGGACTGCCACCGGGAGACGGTCGCTTGCCGAGGGTGGACGCGAAAACAACGTCAGGTCAGCACGCCATTGTGCCGCCAGCCCGTCACCGTTACCTCGCGGAAATCGCAGATACCGTCAGAGCTTATCGCACAAAAGCGGAACAACAGGTGCGTATAGCACGCGAGCGTCAGCAGCTTAGTGAGGCTAAGCGAATGCTGGAGCAGGCGGGTGAGGACGCAACCAATCTAGATAAGCTAATCACTGAAAAGGACCAGGCGTTAGAGCCAAAAGCGCAGAAGCTTTTGGATGCATGGCCTAAAGTGCGGGAAAGCTATTTGGGCGAAGAGCACGTAGTCAAGGTTCAAGGACAGGAAGCCCGAACGAATCTTACTACAACCAGCTTATCCGGCACCCGGATTCCCAAGGTGGCGCTGCCAAGGTATGAGGATCACGGCGAACTGCTGAGATGGTTATTGCTGGAAAACCTGCCTGGGACGTTTCCATATACAGCCGGCGTGTTTCCATTCAAGCGTCAGAGTGAAGATCCTACGCGTATGTTTGCCGGCGAGGGAGATCCTTTCAGAACTAATCGTCGTTTCAAGTATCTGTCTGAGCATTCCCAGGCTAAGCGGCTGTCTACGGCATTCGATTCGGTCACTTTATACGGTAGCGATCCTGACGAGCGGCCAGATATATACGGCAAGGTGGGCAATTCTGGAGTCTCCATCGCCACGTTGGATGATATGAAGGTCTTATATGACGGATTTGACCTGTGTGATCCATCTACTTCGGTATCTATGACGATCAATGGCCCGGCACCGACTATCCTTGCGATGTTTTTAAATACGGCCATTGATCAACAACTCGCCAAGTTCGAACGGGATAATGGGCGTGCACCAACTGAACAAGATTTGGCGAAGATAACGTCTTGGAGTTTGGAGAACGTTCGCGGCACGGTACAAGCAGATATTCTAAAGGAGGATCAGGGGCAGAATACTTGCATTTTTTCCACGGAGTTCAGCCTAAAGGTGATGGGTGATATTCAGGAGTATTTTGTCCAACATAACGTGCGTAATTTTTACTCGGTCTCCATCTCTGGGTATCACATCGCCGAGGCGGGGGCGAACCCGATCACGCAGCTGGCGCTCACGCTGGCAAACGGTTTCACTTATGTAGAGGCATACCTTGCGCGGGGCATGGATGTAAACGATTTCGCTCCAAATCTGTCCTTCTTCTTCTCAAACGGGATGGATCCAGAGTATACGGTGATTGGTCGAGTAGCCCGACGTATTTGGGCGACCGCGATGAAATTCAAGTACGGGGCCGACAAGCGTAGTCAGAAACTTAAGTACCATATTCAGACATCAGGTCGATCGTTGCACGCTCAAGAGATCGATTTCAATGACATTCGCACTACGTTGCAGGCGCTTGTTGCAATCTACGATAACTGCAATAGCTTGCATACGAACGCCCATGATGAGGCGATCACCACCCCAACGGAGGAATCTGTGCGCCGCGCTGTAGCCATCCAACTTATTATTAATCGCGAGTGGGGGCTTGCGAAATGCGAAAATTCCAATCAGGGAGCATTCGTGATCGATGAGTTGACGGATTTGGTGGAGGAGGCAGTGCTGCAGGAGTTCGAGTGCATCGCCGAGCGCGGAGGGGTGCTCGGGGCAATGGAGACTGGCTATCAACGCGCCAAGATTCAGGAAGAATCACTTTACTACGAACGTCGCAAACACGATGGCAGCCTCCCGATTATCGGTGTCAATACCTTCGAAAATCCTAATCCAACGGAAGACGTTACCATGGAGCTTGCGCGTTCGTCCGCGGGAGAGAAACAAAGCCAGCTACATCGAGTGAATGAGTTTAACAATCGATATCGCGGACAGACTGAAGCGGCGTTGCACAAACTGCAGCAAGCAGCAATCAACAACGAAAATGTCTTTGCCGCGTTAATGGACGCGGTGCACTGTTGTTCGCTTGGACAGATTACTCAGGCGTTGTTTGAAGTCGGTGGCCGTTATCGCCGTAATATGTAAGAATGCCTAGACTAAGCAGACGAGACTGGTGGGGTGAACTAGACTTGAACAATGATGGGTCGTAACATTCTTATCGCGTAGAATATTCGTTTCTGCATGTAATCCACACGTACTATACTGCCTTCAAACTCCGCCGAATTGTCCGGAGGCAGTCCGATTTCTCCTTTCACCAGATCGTTGACCGCGAAGACATGTTTTCCTGGATTATGGGATCCTCTTATATAGATGCCAAACTCACTATAGTTCACGGTTACAAAATCCAACGGCTGGTCTTCGTACTGAATAGTGACTGGAATGGTCCCTTTAAATCGTGTCGCAACTCGTTTCGTGTTGACGTCTCTTAGGAATACCAGATCCATTTCTTCCTGTTTCGGAACAGAATAGATTTCCCCGCTTGGCAACCCCACTGCGGACAGGTTGCCGTTGAAGGCACAACCGGTATCCAGGTTGATCCTGTTGGCACGAAACTCCACTTCGGTTACTGGTGTGTGGCCGTGAATCACTCTCGATTTCCAGTCAAATTCACTCTTCAAGAATGGTCCTCGGATCCACAGCATCTGCATCATGAACTTCTTAATATCCAGTTTCGCTATGTCGATATCGGGTAGGCCGGCATGAACAAAGACGTAATCTTGGAGTTGGTGATATAGCTGTAGCGACCGCAGGAAGTTGATATGTTTGTCGGGAATGGAATATTCGCCGGGAGCATCGCTATAACTCGCGAGGGTGGCGCCACCACCATTGTATATGAACATACCAGCGAGGGCAGATTCAGGTTCGTCCAGAAAGGAGAGTAGCATCTGTTCGTGGTTTCCCATGAGCGCCACGACGTTTGTGCTCTGCTTAAGGTCGAGTACGATTTCTATTACTCGTTTAGACTGGGCGCCTCGGTCTATAAAATCCCCTACGAAGACCACCGTGGAATCCGCATCTAGCGGCAGCTTCTCAAGCAACATTTCAAGCTCGGTTGCACAGCCATGGATATCGCCGATAGCGAATAATTTGTCCCTGCTTTTCTTATTCATCCGTAATCTTTGATGCGCATACGTTTCCGTAGAAGGTCATCTGTGCGGATTGCACTGGGCGTCGATTTGCGCTCGGCTGGCCTTTGAGGGGCTCCCCCAGCTCAAAACCGTATGCCCTAAACAATTGTGGCACAGATTTCCGCCACTACAAATGTAGGGGCACAGCTACTTGCGGCGTTGAGTTTACTGGGTCCAGGGCCATAGACTAGTCCCGCAAACGCCGTACCAGGTCCTTTAGGGCGTGATACCCCTCTACCAATCGAGGCGAGGGCCGACCTAGCAAGGCCTCGGGGATGCAGTGGACGTGTCCGTTGACTATGAATTTCGCCGTTTTCCAACTCTCATTGCGATACACCACTTCCGGGCGGTATTTCTCGGTGCGCACCCCGCACCAAGAAATCACCATGGCGTCGGGGTCGATGGACCGAACTTCATGGTCCTCCAATGGGGTGCTCTTGACATCTCGCTGCGCCATCGGGTTTATCCCGCCCGCCGCCAATATGAGATCGTGAACCCAGCTATGTCGACCTGGTGCGATCACCGGTTTGGGCCACCACTGTACCATGATGGATGGGCGGTTTTTGAACTTGTCAACGGCGCATAGAGTAATGAGTTTTTTCATCTGTGCTACAAGTTCATGCCCACGCGGTTCCACCTCTAGCCTACCTCCAATCGTCACAATATCTTGATAGACATCCTCCAGTGATACCGGCTCGGGAGCGATGTAATTCAATCCGGCCTGTTGCAGAGCGTTTACTACCTTCTCGTGGCCGGGTACGGTCAACGATGCCAGCACAAGATCGGGCCTGAGCGCAATGACTTTGTCGATCTCCACACCCAAATCCGGCCCGACTCTTGGCAATTTGGCAACCACTTCTGCAGGATAGTCAGAATGATTGTCCACACCGACCAATAAATCAGCGCATCCTAGGGCGCAAACGATCTCGGTATTGGAGCAGGTAAGGGAGATTACACGCATTCGCTAATTGCCGTGAGGTTATATCGTCCAGTCTCAGTTGCTTAGGTTCGGCCGTTGTAACAAGACTTAATTCACTATATAAGCACACTGCCAGACACACAATCTATCCGCAGTGACCGAGTTACAAGCAAGATGCCTCAGCGTATCGTCTCATTGCTGCCTTCTGCCACAGAGATTGTCTGTGCACTGGGTGCACGTCATATGCTGGTTGGCCGCTCACATGAATGTGATTTCCCGGACGGTGTGGACGAGCTACCGATTCTCACTCGGACTCGTCTGTCTCCCCTCCGGTCCAGCGTCGATATTGACAGAAACGTTCGTGCAGCAGTAGAACATGCATTGTCAGTGTACGAAATCGATGCGGCACAGTTGTCAGGACTTAATCCCGATCTGATTGTGACCCAGGATTTGTGCGATGTTTGTGCCGTATCGTTCGAGGATGTATGCACTGTTGTGCGGGAAACTGTCCACTCTAACGTTGAAATCGTTCGGCTGCATCCCGAACGACTTAGCGATATATGGTCAGATATTCGACAGACCGGTCGTGCGTTAGGCTGCGAAGGTGGCACCGAAGCGCTGTTACAGCACCTCAATCAACGTGTAGCAGCGGTCCGCAAGCGCGCCGAGGGGGTAACGTCTCGTCCCCAAGTATTGATGGTGGAGTGGTTGGAGCCAGTGATGATCGGGGGTTTATGGACCGCAGAGCTAGTGGAGATCGGTGGCGGTAGGCCGTTGGCAAGCACCACCGCAGTCAAGGCCGGTATACTATCGCGAGATCAACTCGCGCAGCTAAGGCCGGACGTAGTCATGTTAAAGCCATGCGGATTCAAGCTGGCCCAGACCCTGGGCGAGGCGCATATACTATCTAGGGTTTTGCCGTTGGACCTGTGGCCAGCAGCGCGTCATGATAGGGTTTATGCCGTCGATGGTAATGCGTACTTTAATCGCCCGGGTCCACGCATCGTCGATTCGCTAGAGATTCTTGCGGCTTGCTTGCATCCACAATTGTTTCCCGATTTTAAGATGAGCTATCGGGACGCAGTACGTCGGATCACGGCTGGCTTGTCATATACGGATTGGTAACACGCAGAAGCGAGGTTCATAAACAATGTCATCACTTAAGCCAAGACAAAAGGTGCCGGACCTGGAGGTGCAGACTGTTGCGGGGTCATCCTGGAAATTGTCTGATCGCAAACCGACAAATCTTACAATGATTGTCGCTTATCGAGGATTACACTGTCCGATATGTAAACCTTACCTCAGTGATCTCAATCGCCATATCCAAGAGCTTTCAGATCTCGGGGTGGATGTGCTTGCGGTGAGTACCGATGATCAATCTAGAGCTGGAAGGGCAAAACAAGAATGGGGTCTGGATAGAGTATCTGTTGGCTATGGCATGGGCATTGAAGCAGCGCGAGAGTGGGGACTTTATATTTCCAACGGCAAGGGCGCAACATCGAGTGGGATCGAAGAGCCGCAGCAGTTTAGTGAGCCCGGCCTGTTCTTGGTGAAACCAGATCAGACATTGTATGCTAGCTCTGTTAATACCATGCCGTTCGCGCGCCCTCATTTCAAAGACTTAGTCGGTGCCATCGGTTTTATCGTTAAGAACGATTACCCTGCGCGCGGTGAGGCATAGGCGGTGTTGTGTTAGGTAGGTTTTGCCTTCACTTTGAAACCGGAGGCTATATCGATGAGGACTGATCCCAGCTGCATCTTTTGTAAGATAGTCGGCGGTGAAATTCCATGTTTTAAGTTGCTTGAAGACGAATTCACTTTAGCTTTTATGGATGTGAATCCAGCGAATCCGGGTCATGCCCTTGCCATATCGAAGGAGCATTGGGAAGACGTTTACGCCATTCCGGATTCTCTCATCGGCGCGGTTACCAAAACCGCGAAACAGGTGGCGCGAGCGATCAAACATACACTTGATCCCGATGGCATCAACTTGGTTCAAGCAAACGGAAAAGGTGCGGCGCAGTCTGTGTTTCATTTCCATATGCACGTCTTGCCACGGGACAATGACGACGACTTAAAGCTCAACTGGGGTCCTCGCCCTGGCGATATGGAGCAGATAAAACAGGTGTGCGAACGCATTAAGGCTGCGGTTTGACTGCTATCGCTTGAGCTGTGCCTAGAGTGCTGCGAACTTACTCTGCGACAGCGGATTCCAGGCTATTGATGACGGCTGCGAGGAATCGTGCGGCTTCACCACCTGTGACGGCGCGATGATCAAAGGTCAAAGAAAGAGGCAGGATTCGGTGCACGGTCGGTGCACCGTCCACGGCGACCACTTCGTCACGAATTTGTCCGGCACCTAAAATCGCGACTGCGGGTGGCACCACCACCGGTGCCGCATATCGACCGGCGATCATCCCAAAATTTGAGAGTGTGATGGTGGAACCACGGAGCTCTTCCGGCGGCACGCGTCGGGCTTTGACATCAGCTCTTAGTCTATCGAGTCCTTCGCGCAGATCATTGTTACTGCGATTTGCTACATCTCGCAGCACCGGTACAAATAAGCCGTCTTTAGTATCCACAGCAATCCCGACATCGATCTTCTGCAGCACTCGACGTGCCAACGCATGACCGTCAAACCACGTGTTGAGAGCGGGCTCTTGGGTGCAGCCTGCGACAATGGCGTGCACCAGGCGTACTGTGATGTCGGCTCCGTCCTCCATCCATTGATGGATATCAGCATCGGCTACAACAGTAGCGGGGACGACCTCGGAGTGCGCTTGAGTCATATGATGCGCCATGGCTCGCCTTGCGCCGCGCAACGGTTCCGGTGGTCCCAGTTCAGCAAAACGTTTCGCCACGCGCTCGACGTCCGCGGCGGTAACCAGCCCGTCGGGACCACTTGGCTTCACAAAAGAGAGGTCCACATTCATCCGGCGTGCAAGCGCGCGCACGGCGGGGGTGGCTTTGACGCCCGCCGTTGCCGACCCGGCCTTGGCTGTGGAGACTGCCTTTTCTTCGACTTTTTCTTCTCCAGCCTTGACCTCGCCCACTACCGTCCCGGTATCTGCGCGCTCGTCCACACCATCCGCGAATTGCATCAGAGGGCGTCCCGTCTCCACGACATCGCCGACTTGTGCGTGCAGCTTCGCGATACGCCCACTGCGGGGCGATGGAACTTCTACTATGGCCTTGTCTGTCTCAACAGACACCAGCGGTGCATCGGTCTTGATTTCGTCGCCGACTTTGACATGCCATTCGACAATTTCAGCCTCTGTCAGACCTTCACCCAAATCTGGTAGCAGAAAAGTTTTCATGAAAATTTTAGGGCGGTATGAACGGTGTTTACGATACGCTCGACGGATGGCATATAGTAACCTTCTAGCTTTAGGAAGGGCATTACGGTGTCGTAGCCGGTGACACGCTGGACCGGCGCCAGCAAGTGGAGCAGCGCATGCTCCGACAACTGGGCTGCGATCTCAGCCCCCCATCCGCCACTGAGCGCAGCTTCATGCACGATGACACAACGTCCAGTGCGTTGCACTGACTCTAGGATTGTGCCCATCTCCAACGGTTTGAGCGTGGCGACGTCGATCACCTCGGCGCTTACCCCTTGTTCATCCAGAGTATCAGCCGCCTTCACGGTTTCATGGATCATTGCGCCCCAGCTCACCAGCGTTATATCTGTCCCTGGCCGCAGCACAAAACAAACATCTAGCGGCAAGGCTTCGCCGTTATCAGTCACCTCTTGTTTTATTAATCGATAAATGCGTTTGGGTTCTAGAAACACCACTGGATCGGAATTGCGGATGGCGGCGAGTATCAGGCCATAAGCTCTCGTAGGGGAGGAGGGGATCACCACGCGCAATCCGGGAATATGGGCAAACATCGCTTCGGTACTCTCGGAATGATGCTCCGGTGCGCGAATACCTCCGCCAAACGGCGCCCGTAGCACCATCGGGCAGGTCAGGCGCCCGCGGGTGCGGTTGCGCAACCGCGACGCGTGACTAACCAACTGATCCAATGTGGGGTAGATAAACCCCATGAACTGAATTTCGGCCACCGGCCTCAGTCCTTGCGCCGCCATTCCGATGGCCATGCCGCTGATCAATGCCTCTGCCAACGGCGTATCGATGACGCGCTCCTCGCCAAATCGTTGTAACAAACCAGCGGTCGCGCGAAACACGCCTCCGTTTATTCCAACGTCTTCGCCGAGCACGATCACGTTGTCATCCGCCTGCATCTCATAGGCCAGCGCCATGTTAATGGCTTCGACTAATGTGATCTCACTCATCCGCACCACCCGAGGCGGCTGCGAGCTGCCGTTGCCAGGCCATGACATCAGGTAGTTCTTCATACAGGTGATCAAACATGGCTTGAGGGGCCACGGCCGCGGTGTCGCTGTATTCCCGAACGGCGGCATCTACTGAAGCAGAGCATTCCGCAAGCAAGCTTTGTTCTTGCTCATCAGACCATGCCTCGAGACCGATCAAGTAATTGCGCAACCGTGGGACGGGATCGTACTGCCATTGGGCTTCTACTTCTTGTTTATCGCGGTAACGACTCGCATCGTCAGCCGTTGTGTGATCGCTCAAGCGATACGTTAACGCCTCGATTAGATGGGGTCCACCACCGCCACGCGCATCATTGATAGCTTGTTGTGCTACATGACGCACCGCGATGATGTCGTTGCCATCGACTTGTTCGCATTTTATTCCCGCGGCAATGCCTTTCTGAGCCAGGGTCTGGGCCGCGGTCTGACGGCTGCGAGGAACGGAGATTGCCCATTGATTGTTGGCGACGACGAACAATATGGGTAACTGCCACACACCAGCCGCGTTGATGGACTCATAGAAATCGCCTTTGGAGGTTGCACCGTCGCCCAAGAAGCACACAGCGATGCGCTTTTGTTTGCGCAACTTCATCGCATAGGCGACACCCACGGCGTGACTAGTGTGGGTTGCGATGGGTACGCACATAGGGAAATCTTGCCGCGGTACAGCGAAATCGCTGCCGCGCTCATCACCACCCCAATACAACAGGAGTTCCGTCATGGTGACCCCGCGCCACAACTGCGCACTGTATTCGCGATAAGTGGGCAACATCACGTCTTCATCAATCATGGCACTGGCTACGCCAACGCCAATTGCCTCTTGGCCCAATGGTGAAGCATAGGTGCCTAGCTTGCCGGTACGTTGCAAGTTAATCGCCTTGGCATCAAACGTACGCGTTTGCACCATATTTCGATACAACGGGATGAGGACTTCGCCATCTTTAGCCCAGCTCGGCAGCGGGCCTGCAATGGCTTCGCCGGATGGATTCAAGAATTGAGTGTGTTGTATCTGAAACGTTGCAGAAGACTTTTGCTGAGACACTCGATTTCGATCCTGGTCAAGTTAGGGAATACAGTACTCCGGTGCGCCGCTAGAGTCACAATCTGTTGTCTTTATTAGAGTTAATCCGTGATCTATGTCAAGCAGCGCAAGACAATGGATCCGTCGGATCCGTAGGATGGCCTGCAACTGCGCTACCTCGACTCTATAGCGGTGCCCGGCCACCTCCGTCAAATCTCGGTGGAATCAGTCTAAGTCGTGGCCGCAAGTTCTTCGGGTCGCTTGAAACTTGCCGATACTGACTGTACCGTAACCGACCCGGCGCATTGGCAACACAGTCGGTGGATCTGGGTTATCGATGGTGCACGGTGCACCGGGATACGAATAACCGCGAATGTTGATATCAGGTCGGTCTCAAATGTCAGATTTGAACACTTTTCCTAAATTGTTATTGGATCGTGCCCAGCGCTTTGCCGATAAGCCGGCTATCCGCGAGAAGAACTTCGGGGTTTGGCAGACCTGGACCTGGAGTGATGTGGAAAAGGAAGTGCGGGCACTTGCTTGCGGGTTGGTGGCGCGCGGATTTAAGCGCGGCGACAAACTCGCGATCATTGGGGACAACCGACCACGATTGTATTGGGGTATGGCCGCGGCCCAGGCGATAGGTGGAATCCCAGTACCCGCGTACCAGGATTCAGTGGCGGAAGAGATGCATTATGTGCTGGAACACGCGGAGGCACGGTTTGTGCTGGCAGAGGATCAAGAGCAGGTCGACAAGATATTAGAGATCAAAGACCGCTGTCCGTTGCTGCAAGAGATTATTTTCTGTGATTCACGCGGGCTGCGTCGCTACGATCAAACTCACTTATATGATTTTGAGGATGTACAGAACAAGGGACGTGAGTTCGAGCGCGAGCATGCCGATTTTTTTATTGAAGAGGTTAATAAAGGCAAGGGTGACGACATTGCGATAATTTTGTATACCTCTGGTACCACTGGCAAACCCAAGGGGGTGATGTTGACCCATGACAATATCCTCATTACGGCACGCAATAGCATTGAACGCGAAGGCCTGCGTCAAGACGAGGAAGTGCTTGCTTATCTACCGATGGCATGGGTCGGTGACCACATATTCTCGTTTGGCCAGTCGTATGTGGCCGGTTTCTGTGTGAGTTGCCCGGAAAGCGCGGCGACGGTGATGCATGACCTGAGGGAAATTGGGCCGACCTATTTTTTTGCGCCGCCTGCGATCTTCGAGAATATCTTGACCACCGTGATGATTCGTATGGAGGACGCGGGTTGGTTGAAGCGCAAGATGTTTCACTTTCTTATGGACGTTGCCCGCAGGGCAGGAAACAAAATTCTGGATGGTCGATCCGTACCCCTATCCGACCGGTTGCTATATGCGTTGGGCAAGGTGTTGGTCTACGGTCCGCTAAAAAACACCATGGGCTTTAGTCGCATTCGATTGGGATATACCGCGGGTGAGGCAATTGGTCCGGAAATCTTTGACTTTTACCGGTCCCTAGGTATCAACATAAAACAGTTATATGGACAGACCGAGGCCGCTGTATTCATCACCATACAGCCGGACGGTGAGGTCAAGGCGGACACAGTCGGTACGCCAGCACCTGGCGTAGAAGTCAAGATTTCCGATGATGGTGAGGTGGTTTATCGCAGTCCCGGTGTATTTCATAGCTATTACAAAAATCCGGAAGCCACCTCCGATACCAAGACTGCCGATGGTTGGGTACACACAGGTGATGCCGGGTTTTTCGATACGGATGGACATTTAAAGATCATTGATCGCTCCAAGGACGTAGGCAAGCTCAACGATGGCTCTATATTCGCGCCCAAGTATATTGAGAACAAGCTTAAGTTCTTTCCTCAGATTAGAGAAGCCGTGGTGTTTGGTAATCAACGCGACTACGTGGCTGCCTTCATCAACATCGATTTGGAGGCAGTGGGCAACTGGGCCGAGCGACGCAATATAGCCTATGCGAGCTATCAAGAACTAGCATCTCATAAGGAAGTGTATGACCTAGTGCAGGGATATGTTGAGAAAGTCAACCGCGATCTTTCAAGCGACACAAAGCTTGCTGCCTCACAAATCAGACGATTCCTGATTCTGCATAAGGAGCTAGACGCGGACGACGGTGAGCTTACTAGAACGCGCAAGGTCCGTCGCCGAATCGTTGCTGATAAATACCAACGCTTGATTAGTGCGTTGTATTCCGATCAAGACCGATGTGATATTGAAACGGAGGTCACCTTCGAAGATGGTCGCAAGGGTTCGATCAAGGCACAGGTGGAGATACGTGGCCTCGAATATCTTGAGCCCCTGGCGAAGGCGAGCTAACACCACGAACTAGGATCGTGGGGACCCGCCTAGATATCGCTGGCCAAGCATCGACTAGTGACGCCACACGACCGATATTGTCTGTGAGTGATATTAATCTCAGCTTCGGTGGTGTTAAGGCTCTGCAAGGCGTCGGTTTTGAGGTGCGTCCCACCGAGATCTTCTCGATGATTGGGCCTAACGGCGCCGGCAAGACCTCGATGCTGAATGTCATCAGTGGGTTTTACAAGCCATCGAGTGGCTCAATCCTCTTTGAGGGTCTGGATCGCACCCATCTTAGTCCGTCGGCGGTCGCACGACTCGGTTTTGCGCGCACCTTTCAGAACATTGCGTTGTTCAAGGGAATGTCGACTCTGGACAACATCATGTCTGGGCGATTACTGAAGATGAAAGGCAATGTTCTAACTGATGCGATTTATCTGGGTCCGGCGAAAACCGAAGAGCTCAAACACCGGGAATATGTGGAGCACATTATCGACTTCTTAGAGATTCAATCGATCCGCAAGACCCCGGTTGGCCGCCTGCCTTATGGTCTGCAAAAGCGAGTGGAACTGGGGAGGGCGCTTGCCATGGAGCCCAAGGTCTTGTTGCTGGATGAGCCTATGGCGGGCATGAACCTAGAAGAAAAAGAGGATATGGCTCGATTTGTACTCGACGTCAATGAAGAATGGGGCACCACCATAATTTTGATTGAACATGACATGGGCGTGGTCATGGATATCTCGAATTATGTAGTGGTTCTCGACCACGGCCAAAAGATCTCCGAAGGGCCACCCAATAGGGTTCAAAACGATCCAGTCGTTATCCGCGCTTATCTGGGAGAAAGTGAATAAGGTCGGCCGTGGAGCTTCTTTGATCACATGGACTTTCTGTATTCAATCACCCTTGGGCCGGTACGCGATATTGCGGGTGATCTAGTATTTTTCGCCGAGGTGGTGATTGGTGGATTGATGGCCGGTGTGATGTATTCCTTGGTGGCGTTAGGTTTCGTGCTGATCTTCAAGGCCTCTGGCGTGTTCAACTTCGCCCAGGGGGTGCTGGCGCTGTTTGCGGCGCTGACACTGGTCGGCGTCATGGAATTTCTGGGTAACTATCCGGAAGAACAGTTACCGCTAGTGTTGATCGTGCTGGCTATTATCGCCACTGCGGCGGTCATGGTCGGTGTCGCCTTCCTAGTAGAGCGCTTGGTGTTGCGTCATCTGGTCAACCAGGAGCCCATCATTTTGTTCATGTCCACCATTGGGCTCGCCTTTATCCTAGAGGGTGCCGGCGACATTTTGTGGGGTAGTGACGTCAAGCTCATGGATATCGGCATTCCAGACGACTCCTTCATACTTGGCGGGATCCTGTTGAACCAGTTTGACATCGTGGCAACGGTGACCGCGGCGGTTCTCGTGGCAGTGCTGGCGGTGTTATTCCAAACTACACGAATCGGCCGGGCATTGCGTGCAGTGGCGGACG
>Ga0224508_10001696_pt1 | contig 19531 bp, 23 predicted proteins | sample SF_Jan12_sed_USG_4_FD_170157 | JGI IMG/M metagenome (GOLD analysis project Ga0224508, IMG submission 170157) | Sediment microbial communities from San Francisco Bay, California, United States - SF_Jan12_sed_USGS_21 | ecosystem: Environmental > Aquatic > Marine > Sediment | place: USA... | reverse complement strand
ATGGATTAAATCAAATAATATAAAAAAATCATCAAGGAAAAATGGAGCATACTTCACAACAAATACGACATTCTTTTGGTATTCTTTTTCTGAGTGTGGCCATTTCAGTTGCTGCAGGCTCGATTTTTATCAAAAAATCACAAACCCCAGTAACTCTGTAGATTTCTTCGATCTCATTTATTTTCTTTAGCTTGCAAGTGACTTCCTTTTTGGCATCTATTTTACAATTCAACAAAAAAAGGCATGTTCCAACTGTATCAAATCTTGTTTAAGGAATTTCATCTTATAAAATGAATGGTCGGTTAATTTTACAATTATATAGTAAATAGATTATTTATCTTACAGATATTTAGTTTTCAAAGGCAATGTCTTATATTTTTACATCATAATGAAATAATATGAGCGTTCAGTGTGAGGATTTTTTAAAATGTATAGAATGTGATGAAACATTTCCACATTGTCATTGCACTTGTCAGTATTGTGGCAAAAGGGATCAATGTGAATGCGCTTTGTTTGATGCTGCCACTGGTGGTTAAAACATAACATATTATCATCTAAAAACTACATGTCTTGTACAAGTCAGATTTCTATTCTAAATGATATTTTGATGCAAGCGTCAAACTACAAAATCAGTTTTAATCAAATCATACAAACAACAAATAATTCCAGTATCTGTTTTGGATTATTATTACTGTTGTCATTCTATCAGCGTTTCACAATACATCTCTATAAACTCCTCATCAAAGGCAGGTTTCAAGAATTCGTTGTCGGATTGCAATGAACTTATTGCCTCTTTTAGTGACGTTGGGAGTTCACCAACTTCACGTTTCTTCTTTTCACTTTCTGAGAGTTTGTAAATATTAACATCTACTGGATCAGGTGGCTGAATCTTTTTGTTTATGCCGTCTAGTCCTGCAAGCAAAAGTGCTGACTCTGCAAGATATATGTTAGCAGTAGGGTCTGGCACTCTGTACTCTATTCTTTTTCTTTTACTCATCTGCTTGTGGTGAGTAGGTATTCTTACACATGCAGAACGATTCATTTTCCCCCATGCGATATTGATTGGAGCCTCATACCCTGGAACCAATCTATTGTAAGAGTTTGCAGTTGGATTGGTAATACCACATAATGCTTTGGCATGATCCAATATTCCCCCCACATAGTATAGTGCAGTCTGACTTAGTTCTGCGTACTCGTCTGCAGGATCATAAAATGCGTTAACTTCTTTTTTGTTTTTTGATTTCCACAGACTCTGATTGATATGCATTGCAGAGCCATTATCATTAGGTATTGGTTTTGGGTTAAAACTTGCAACCATTCCACGTTTTGAGGCTACTTCCTTTACAGTTTTCATGGCAGTAACCACATTGTCTGCAGTGTTTAGAAGTTCATCAAATCCTAAAATGACTTCTCCCTGTCCTGCAGTGGCCACTTCATGGTGATGCGCAATAACTGAAATACCAAATGATTCTTCCAGGGTGTCTGCAACCTCATCTCTAAAATCAGTTAATTTGTCTGCAGGAGATGCACCAAAATAACCTCCCTTAATTGGAATGATATTTTCAGGATTCTGTGCACTCCATGGTGCCTCTGTTGAAATTATATTTTCTTTATTTTTTGTTTCATTGGGGCCGACATTATTTCCATTCATTTTATCAAATACAAAAAATTCCATTTCAGCTGACCAGTAACTCTTTGAAAATCCAATTTTCGGTGCAAGTTCGTTTGCTTTTTGTGCGATAAATCTTGAATCCCTTGAGAATCTTCCAGCACCAAACCCGTTATGCACATCAACAAACATCCGAGCAGCTTTTGAAACGTATTGTAAGTGATGTCCACCGTTATTATCATCCTTCGGATTTTTGTCAAAATAGTCCGGCAAAATAGAAAAAGTTGATGCATCTGGAACTAGCACCAGTTCTGATTTGTTGATTTCTGTAAATCCCCTGATTGAACTGCCGTCTACAGGATAGCCTATCTTAAAATATTCTTCTGTGATTCGTTTTGAGGGAACGCTGAATTGATGTAGTAACCCAAACGGATTACAAAATTGCAATCTTACCCATTTTACTTTTGATTGTTTTAGTTCCTTGATGACTTTGCTAGTCTGGGAAGTTTTGACTTTCTGCAAGTTTTATCTATTTTTGATTATGATATAAAGGATCTATTTATTTTGATGGCATTATTCTTGTTCTGGTATTGTTTGTATTGTGTTTGTACTTGTAACGTGTTGAATTTTCCTGATGTTTTGAATCATCTCCTCTGTTGATGCTATATCTTTCCCTTGAATTTTGCAGACAAAGTCAAAAATTCCAAATGTATTGCATACCTCAACAGATATTTCCTGTAGGTCTGATGTTACTTGTTTTTCATGTTCTCCAGTACAGTTGACGAGAAGAAATACATCTACCATTGTACAAAGGAATATCGTTATGACATATTATTGTTGAATTAATTTATTCTAAATCTGGAGAATCTTTCTAGAAAGGAATTACTAAAAGGATTCCTAAAGGGATTTTTGATTCATCAGAAATACTGTATGCAGAAATCCTCAAGGTCTACAAAAAATCTCTCAAGATGAGATGGTTAAAAAATTATGAATAATTGTTGATTGTCTGATTTTTTAATGACGTTAGAAACTATTTTCTCCATTAATTGATTCCTTTTTGCTTTTGTGTGGTTCAATGAAATTACTGTATAGCCCAACAACTATTTCAAAAAATTATTTTTATAAAAACAAAAACAATTCATAAAATCACAACTTGTAAATCATTCATATCAGTTAAGATGAGCATTAGACAAACCCATCATTACAAAAGCTTATTAAAAATTCAAAGAACCAAAAATTTGAAATGGTTCATTTTATCATTGACCAACAAGTCGAAGACATTGAGATGCCTGAAAACCTTAAACTAAATACATTCATGCAAGAGTTTCATCCAAATGATTGTACTCATCCTGAATGCAGTTTTGGATACTATGGATTTGCATTTGGTCAGTCTCCTTTTCCAGTTCCAGAAATAGTAAGACAAGAACTGATAAAAAATGCGCATGAGAACAAATATGCTCCAGTATCTGGAATATCAGATCTAAGAGATGCAATTTCAGAATATACCAGAAAATATTTTCATCATGATGTCCATCCTCAACGGATTTACGTAGGGCCTGGAACAAAAGAGTTAATCTACAACATCTTGGAGCTTCTTCACGGTACTGTGATCTTACCTTCACCAGCTTGGCTTGGATATCTGCCACAAATTCGATTTTTGAAGAAAAACTATCACATGCTACCAACTGGAGCCAATAACAAAATTAATCCTAAAAACCTAAAACATTTGGCCCTACGACTACATGACAGACAAAAGATACTGATTTTAAACAACCCACACAACCCCGCAGGTTTGGTTTATTCCAGACTAGAACTAGAAGAGATAGCAGATGTTTGTAGGGAGCAAAATATCGTGGTTATTGCTGATGAGATTTATGCCATGATCACTTATGATATGAAATCCTTTACCAGTATGGGAGTTATCTATCCAGAAGGAACTTTTGTCATAAATGGCATGTCAAAGTCTCACGCAGCAGGGGGCTACCGTCTAGGTTATGTTATTTTTCCCCCACATTCTTTGAGTATTAAAAACCAATTCAAGAAGATTCTGGCAACTGAATACACTGCAACATCAACCCCAATTCAAAAGGCAGCAGTTGCTGCTTTTAGACCCAGCCAGGAACTAGACGAGTATTTTGAGGTCACTAGAAAAATTCACAGCTTGATTGCAAAATACATGTACTATTCGATAAAGGGAATCGATGGGGTAAAGCCTGCTAAACCACAGGCAGCATTTTACCTATTTGCAGACTTTAATTATTATTCACAAGATTTTCATGCAAACAAAATATTTACATCACAGGAATTTTCTGAATCACTCATAATTCATCCGTACCATGTTGCTATAGTAGGAGGCGATAGTCTTGTTCTTGAGCGAACCAATTTCAGTGCCAGACTGGCATTTGTCGATTATAATGGGGGCAGACCATGAAAAATTACATACAAGATACACCAAAAACACACTCAGAAGAAGAGGAGTTTGTAAAGAAGAATGCACCAAAAATCGTTGATGGTATCCAAGCGCTAAAAAGATACTTTGAGGATCTAAAAAAAGGCAAGATAAAAAAAGCAACAAGAATGCAATAAACTACAAAAATTAGATTTCAATGAATAATAAAATACAACAACATTATCTTAAATTGAATTTACAGTCTTTTGTGACTTGTTTTTTTAGATGACACTAAATGTAATATTTTGTATGATATCCTCAACAAACAAACTACTTTAAATAAAAAATTCAATAAATATAATGGTTAAAAAAAGTCCTAAAGATCTTATTCCAATATTTTTTAACAATACTTCTAATTCGTATGATATAATAGTAAAATGGACTACTTTTGGGAAAGATAGTTTTTGGAAACGCAAAATTCTAGAACAATTATCTAATGAAAAAACTGTGTTAGATCTTGCTTGTGGTACAGGTATCCTTACAAGGCAAATTGCAGAAAAGATTCCACATGCAAAAATCACAGGTGTAGATATTACTAAAAACTATCTCGAAAAGGCAAAAGAAAAATTGATTTTATATCAAAATATTTCTTTTGTAAACCAGGATGCTGAAAAACTTAATCTGGAAAAAAAGTTTGATTGTATTACTGCATCATACTTACCAAAATATTGCATAGCTGATGTTATGGTCAAAAATTGCCTTGAACATCTTAACGTGGGCGGAAAAATAATTTTACATGATTTCACGTATCCAAAAAATAGGTGGATACGAAAAATGTGGAATCTTTACTTTAAACTGCTTTTTTTAGTAGGATTTTTTATCCCTAATTGGAAACAGGTCTTTGTTGATTTACCTATTTTAATAAGAACCATGAATTGGGTAAGAGATTACGAAGAGGCTATGAAGAATTGTGGAATGAAAACATCAAAGCAAGATTTGACGTGGGGTTCTTCAACTATTCTTGTAGGAACCAAGATTGCCTAGTCTTATCTCTTCCATGATTGTAAACCAAACTATTCCATTATGAATAATTTCATATTCTCTTGATACTTTACTCTCATCAGGATTACGATTTAAGGCTATAATATTTCTAGTAGCTTTGATGTCGTTCACGTTAAGAATAGTCCCAATACCGCGTTTTTTCTTTAAAAGATCTGCCATGATAAATCCAGGCAAAGCAGTAGAGTCAAATTTTACGTTAGCTTTTATCACTGGAAATCCCTGGGCAGTAATTGAGACCTTTCTCACAAATTGGTTAGGGGCCACAGAACTCTGCTCTATTACTTCTAATTTGATGTTGCAATTAAGGGTCTCTCCAAGAACAGTAACAACCTGACCCACAGGAGCATCCAATATTCTGTTTATCAGAACTTCAGAAGATATATTCATACAATATTTTTCTTTTTTAATGAATTAAAGGTACCTTAAAGCAAAAAAGAAAATTGTTCCAAATATTACGACAAAACTAACAATCTTGAGAATTATTTCTTTTTTGTAATATTTTTCATAATTTGCGTTTTGTCGTTTTAGATCTTTGTACTTTCTAGATGTGGTTATCAATACATAACTTGCAAAACCAGCTATTGCAGCAAATATCATAGTTTCAACAGATATTGAATTTGATTGAATTGCAGCTCCTGCAAAAACAGGTAAAATTCCCCATGAAATAATAAACGATGCATTATTATGAAATTTACCACGAAATAATTCAAGATTGTATGCTAAAAGAAAAAACCCTTCAGTAATTCCTATTGGAAATAATAACCAAGAATCCAAAAATGCGTAATACAATCCAATAGAAAAAGATATGATTAAGGAAATTATTGATGCTAACCAAAGTTTTGTACGTGATATATTTCCCCAAGGTTTCTTCTTACTTCCCAACGCATCAAGGCAATGTGCTGATATTCCTACAGCTAAAAAATACAACAGACAAATGAATATTAGTCTATCAAGGCTAAATTCTACTGAAAAGGAGCCCCATACGGCAAAGGATACCACCATTCCAGTATAAGGTAAAAACAATATTCCCATAGACAATCTAAAATTTTGAGAACCGAATTTTGGAACAAACCATTCAGATAATCTATCGCTTTGCATTATTTTTTAATAGTAATCTTGCATTAAATGATTTAAATCAAAATTTGACATGCCCATAAAATTTAATCTCCAAAACATAACAATTATTTCTTTTAGGATTGCTCTGGGATGATGTGTATGGTAATTGTATGTGTAATGTTTTCAAGACGTCTTATTTTTTGTAAAGTCTTTTCAAAGAAATCTATATTGTCATAATTTAATTTACAAACAAAATCATACATTCCGTAGGTTCCTTGTATCTCATCACATAACTCTTTGAGTCTTGTAATTGTCTGAGATTCATATCCCATGTCACAATTAACCAAAATGAATGCTATGCTCACACATCATATACGAAATTTTATGTATTAAGTTTAACTTTAAATTTTTTAAATAATTTTTACAAAAAAAGAGATTTTTTAAATAATTTTGAAAAGGGAATAGTGAGAGATAATTGCAAATACCACATCATATGGGATACACATCCAGGTGAACTCTGAAAAATCCGAGAAGCAGAACGAACCCGTAATGGTTTACGGAGTTGATGATGAACCGTTTTCTGCAAATCAAAACAACCTGGCAAGAAAAGAGATTCCTACAAAGCATTTCAATCCATTACTTGGGGTGTTTTTGCCTGCTGCCGCAAGATTGGTTTTGGCAGCAGCTGAAAGTATTGTCACATCGCACAGGGATAGGTACGTGAGTTACATGGACACAGATTCCATCATGGTATCTCCAAAATACGCAAGAGAAGTTCAGGAATTTTTCCAAAAACTCAATCCATATGAAAATAAGGACGTACAAATTTTCAAGATTGAAAAATCTGACGATGGCAAACTATTGGAGAACGTATTGTTCTTCGGAATTTCTTCGAAGAGGTATGTCTTGTTTGAATATGATAATGCAAAAAATAGATTCAACATTCACAAGTTCACGTCTCACGGTTTAGCTCATCTGTTGGATGTGGATGCAGAGAAATGGTGGGACAACATACTTGCAATGCATTATTTTCCAGAAAGAAAGTAGGAGATACTAGACAAGTATGATGACAAGTATGCAGTATCCAAGATGAGCATCACGACACCAAACGTGTTGAAGAGATTTTGCAGCTTGAGACCTTTTAACAAAATACTTGTCGGTGCAGGATGCAAGACAGACGACAGGGACAATATGATATACCTGTACTGCCATATCTTGACGCAAAGAAGAGAAAATGTATCCAATACATGCCATTCACAAACTATTCTACTGGAGAAAAATTCTCAGATTATGTAGATACTGTTCCGTACTGGAAGCCATTGAGTGAAACGTTGGATGGCTATTCCAACCACAAGGAGACAAAATCTGGCGGTAATGTTGGCTTGTTACCCCGATTACGCATGAAAATAGGCAGGAATCAGATAAAATATGTCGGAAAGGAGGTGACAAATCTTGATGCCTCTAACATTCTAGGCGTTACTGAAGATTTGGACAGTTGCACTGCCTATGACAATCTTGAAGAGAAAATCCTTCAGATTAGACCAAGAGATTCCCACAGGTTTGGAATATCACGAAGCAACCTAATCTCGTTGCAAAAGAAGATTAGAGAAAACGGAGTGTTGAGACTCCACAAAAAAACAATCGAGAAAATCATTTCTGGCAACATCATCATGGCCAGAGGAGGTGATGTAATATGATGGAGAAAAACAATGTTGTTGAAACTACAGCTGAAAGTTATGAAGTTGAAATAGACTCAACTGAAAGAAAACCTCGTAGCAGAGAAAGGGGACCAGACAAAAAACCCCGAACATACAAAGCAAATAGCATGAGTAATTTGACACAGTTTAATCAAAGACCTGAAGAATTTGCAAAATATCTCAAAGACGAGAAAGGAGTTGACATTACTGGAAACTCTGGTATTGTGAAGGCTTTGTTGATTTTTGGTGTAGCGATGATTGCAATCTTTGGAGGATTGTGGTTGTACAACCATTACAAGAATGGAAGACATGACAACATCGAAAACAAGTACTAATGTTGGAAAGGCAGTTTGGAATAACTGCTTTTCTAATATTTTTTATCAATTCGGTGAAATGAATTATCAATTCGGAGACAGCAATTATCAATTCGGTTTCGGAGATTATCAATTCGGTATCAATTCGGAGGAATAATTTATCAATTCGATGAAATGTTCCGAGAGTTTCCAAGAGTTTGATCGATTATTCCTATCAATTCGGTATCAATTCGGAGATTTTGTAGAAATTTTTCCGAAACTGCCGAAAAATTATCGATATTGAATCTGATCGTAGATTGTCATTCGTGATGATTTAGTGTTATTGTACAGTAGACAAATCTGGTCATAATATCCAAAAATATCCAATTTGATCCAAATCCATAATTTCATCATCTTGATATTGTGTTTTATCTAACAATAACTCAATCGCAATGACTACAGTCCAATCAATTTCTAAACTCTATCAAGATAAGATGTGGAAATTAAGAATCATTACATTTACTGCTGGTGCAGTTGTGATGGGATTGGAGATCATCACAAGCAGAATTCTAACTCCTGTTTTTGGCAGTACGATATACACCTGGGGAAGCCTGATTGGAGTGGTCTTGAGTGGTCTAAGCCTGGGCTATTTTTTGGGGGGAAAGGTTGCAGACGATCACCCGCAGTTTGAAAAGATCTGCGGAATTATTTTTTCAGTTGGATTGTTCATTGTAGGAATTCCATTTTTTGCATCTCCTGTTGTGGATTTTACCGTTGCCGTATTGCCTGGGACCCAATACACCCCATTGGTTGCAACGTTTTTGCTGTTGATGCTTCCTTCTGTTTTGCTTGGATTTGTATCGCCATATGTAATCAAGCTTGGAACAAATACGCTGCATAAAGTTGGAAACATATCTGGCAACCTTTATGCCATTGCCACAATAGGAAGCATTTTTGGCACATTTCTAACCGTGTTTGTCTTAATTCCAAATATTGCAATGAATCAGATAATTTTTGGGTTGGGAATCGCATTAATTGCAAGCTCCCTAATTGGCCTCAAGGCACCTCCAAAAACAATTGCAGTTGCAGTCGTGATGATTTTGATGCTTCCTTTGTCTTCATTGCCTGTAAACACAATCTCACACAATGGGAAACTAATCTATGAAAAAGAGACACCATTTAGTCATTTGGACATTATTGAATATGGAAACAACATCAGCATGTATCTTGATGGCATGAGACACAGCTCAATGAATTCCAAGGATCCGCTAGATTTGGTAATAGACTATACCGAATACTTTCATCTTGGTATGCTGTTTAATCCTGGAGCTATTGATGTTTTGTTTGTAGGCGGAGGGGGATTTACCGGCCCAAAAAACTTTCTTGAATTGTATCCTGATACCAAAATAGATGCAATCGAGATTGACGCAGATGTGATTAATGCAGCCGAGACATTCTTTGGTCTGCAGAAAAATGATCCAAGACTTCAGGTATTCAACGATGACGCAAGAAAGCACCTATCCACTTTTGAGAAAAAGTATGACGTGATTGTTCTGGACGCATATGCATCAAACTATGTGCCCTATCATTTGATGACTCAGGAATTCTTTCAAACAGTTGAGAAAAGACTGGAACCCGATGGCGTTGTGGTCTCCAATGTCATTGGTTCCATCGAGGGAAATAATTCTCAGCTGGTCAGGGCAATGTACAAGACAATGAAGGAAACGTTTCCAGTATCCTATGTTTTCCCCACAGAAGCCAGAACAACAAACGTGCAAAATATCATGATAGTCTCATCAAACCAGCCATACGAATTTGACAGACTGACTCTTTTGGAGATGGCAAAAAACAGTCCTACAGACTATCTTGTTGATGAGCTAAGCAAGCAAGCTCACTTCTATCAGGGAATAGTGGATACATCAGATGTTCCATTTTTGACTGACCAATACAATCCATCTGAATCTCTGATTAACCCCCTTACCAGCAAAATATACGTACAAGAATTTCAGGACGAAAAAATAGAAAAGAAAGAACATCGGGAGGATTCAGTCAATTTAGGATTGGGTGTAGGGTTAACTGTTGTTGCAGGGATCTGGTTGATCTATTTTAAAAAGAGAATATGGAATTCTGAAATATCCTCTTCAACTAATTAGAAGACTAAAAGGAATTTTACATTTGTAAAGTACAGTTAATAAATAAATCAAGACTTGACTTTTGATATTCTTGGCAGAAATTGAATCATCTGAAAACAATACAGTTGTTCAGAAATCACATAATGGAAAACTGATAATTGGAATTATTGCTGCAGTTGGCATCGCAGCATTTTTTGGAGGTTATGTATTTGCAACTGAGACTGCAGAACCCAAACAGATGATCATACAAGAGTCATCTGAAATTCTTGGAAATACTCAACCGCCGCAAGTAGCAACACAAGGTCCATCAGAACTACCAAGAATCATCTCATCCGATGACGATCCGATAAGAGGAAACTCTGATGCTAAATTTACAATCGTGGAATTTTCAGACTTTCAGTGCCCTTTTTGTGCAAAATTCCATTCAGAAACGCTGCCACTGCTGATGGAAAACTACATCGACAATGGCAAGGTCAATTTGGTGTTCAGAGATTTTCCAATTGAAAGCATTCATCCAAATGCAGTTCCTGCAGCTCATGCCTCAGAATGTGCAGATGACCAAGGAAAATTCTGGGAGATGCACGACATGATATTTGAGAACCAAAGAAACTGGCAGAATATTGAGGTCCTTCAATCATTGGATTTGTTCAAAAAATATGCCATTGAGATAGGAGTTGATGAGGATGAATTTGACTCTTGCATGTCAACTGCAAAGCATATTGACGAGATTAGAAAAGATCTTCAGGATGGTCAAGCCTATGGCGTGACTGGTACCCCTGGATTTTTTGTAGGCAATGAGGATGTAGGATTTACAAAAATAATAGGTGCTCAGCCTTTCTCTTCGTTTCAAAGAGTGATAGAGGGTTTAGAAGGGTAGATGAGCATTGATAAAACTAAACACTGAAAATATCACTTCTTCAAACGTGTGAACTATGAAATTTTCTTGAAACACTTCATCATGTATGTCATGTGAATGTGATTCCATAAGATCAATGGTTGCATGAGGGTGAGCATCTGCAGTAGATGCCATACCAATGACAAAAACAAAAGCAATCAAGATTCCAAAAAATGTAAAATATTTCATAGGTTTCTCATCATTTCAACATCATTTTAACTTTTGAAAATTCTTACCATTTGACTTGAATAATTTACAAATGTAAAGTCCAGATGTTAAGTATCTTGTAAAAACTTGTAAAATAACAACATGGTAAATGTGTGCAAAGGAACCTGCATTAGGTTCAAGGCAATCGGATACAAGGGACGACATAGATATGAAGATGGGCAGAAACTTTGTCCAGTATGTGCAGAATTTCTAACGTATGCTGGCATTCGATGTCCTTGCTGCAGTGTAAAATTACGAAGTACACCCAGAGGCAATAAGTCTAGAAAAGAAATCCATGAAAAAAGAAAATGTGTCTGGCATTGAGTCTTAAAAATATTATTTCATTGATTGGTGTATCTGATGACTTGACATAAGTTCCCGCATCTCAGTCATGTGATTCTGCATTAGTTTTGTCATTTGTAAGTTAAACTCTTCTTCAGTTAATTCTGAAGACAGTAATTGCTGCATTTCACCTACATGCTTTGACATGGTTTGAATCATTTTTTCTTTTGTTTCAGGATTCTGCATCATTTGCATCATCATGTCATGATTCATCATTCCCTGCATTCCAGAACCCATCGTGTCTCCAGTCATGTTATTCATCATCATATCCGTGCCCATCATAGCCATCATCTGCTGCATGGCCTCTTGATTTTCTGTCATGTGACCTAGCATCTGTAATCGTATGGTGGGGTCTTCAATTATTGTAAACATCATTTGCATTGCAAAATCATGATTGTTCCTCATCATAATTCCCATTTCTTCGGCATGTTGAGTATTTTGCATCCATATTCGCATTGCCTCTGGATCTTGCGTGATTGATTCCATCATTTGGTTTCGAATTTCAGGATTTTCTAAAATTTGATTCATCATCTGTTCACTGAATTGAGGATCATTCATCATTGCTTGTTGGTTGCTTATCATCATGTTACCAGAATGTGTTGAACCCGCAAATGCAACATAGCCAAATGCCAATCCTACAAGAAACATTCCAACGGCAATTCCTATCACCATATTCTGACTGGTCAATACGAATTTCACTAACATGAATCCATATTAAAAATAGGTGTTTTACAATTGTAAAGTTTACCTGTTAAGTATCAAAGTGTGTGATATGACACATGTCTTCTCAAGTACTTGCAAAAAAATCCATGGTGATAATTGCATTTGTGTTATTTTCATTAATCTTTATTGGAATAATATTTTCACTAGGAACAACTTTTGCAATTGAGGGAAAAGAGCACACCACATTTCTTTCATGGATAATGATTGCATATATTGCAGGTTTGTCCATGATTATTTTGCCATGCACCCTGCCTCTTGTATTCATAATTGTCCCCCTGAGTATGGGGCAAGGATACAAGAAAGGTCTGTCAATGGCGTTGCTTTTTGGTCTGGGTCTGACAATTACCATTGCATCTTACGGGATTGCAATTGCGGCAATAGGGCAAAGTGCCTCATTGGATCAAGCATCAACTGTAATGTTTCTGATTGCAGGGATTGCAGCATTTGTTTTTGGACTGTCACAGCTTAAACTGATCTCCCTTAGACTGCCATCATATTCTGGTACTCCAAAATTCATACAAAAACGTGGAGAGTACACAAAATCATTTTTCATGGGATTGCTGTTGGGAAATGCAGGAGTCGGTTGTCCAAATCCCTTGTTTTACTGGCTTTTAATCTACATTGCAGGCACTGGCAGCATCGAGGTAGGTGCATCACTAGGTGTCGTACACGGAGTAGGAAGAGCAATTCCTTTGATTTTGATGTCAGTTCTTGCAGTAATTGGAATCAATGCAACAAAGAGCCTAACCCTCAAAAGGGAATCAATTGAAAGGGCATCGGGTTGGATGCTGATTGTCATCGGGGCATTTTTAATTATCAATGGGCTTCCAGAGGGACATGAGTGGTATGAGGAAACATTCATCCATCAAGGATGGAACAGTCTGATTGAAATGACTCCAATTCCATCTGAGTTTGAAATGGATGAGCATGATCATGGACATAATGATGTAGGAAATTTCAAGGTATTTTACACCGCTTTGCTAGCTGTGCTAGTACTAAGCCCAATCTTTGTACGCTCTGTTCGTAAAATCAGGGAGGTGAATGCATGAAAGATCCTGTATGTGGAATGGAAATGGGAGAAAAGGGAGAAGTGTTTTCTCATAACGGAAAAGAATATCGATTTTGCTGCGCTAGTTGCAGATGGGCATTTGAGAACAATCCGGAACAGTTTGAAAATGAATCACAAGATTGAAATCTTGATCACACCTTCGTGTGGAAATTGTCAGGTAGTGGAAAAAATGCTGGATGATATGAAAATATCCTATGACGTAATTGATGTCACAGAGAAACCAGAGTACTTGGAAAAATATCCAATTTTCACTGCGCCAGGAATTGTAATTGACGATAAATTGGAATTCACAGGCATTCCAAAAAAACAAGAATTGCTTGAAAAATTATCAGATAAATAACAATGGCATATTACATTTGTAAATCTAACCTTGTGCTTTTTCTATGATTGATTGTATCCTTCCCTTGTTTTTTTCCTTGTATTGAGTTTTACAAGTGTTACAGCAAAAGAACCTCTCAAAATTTGCAAATTTTAAGACGTGGGGCTTGTCTCCAATTTGACCATCACATAAATCACATTTCATTTTTACATACATACCTGATTTCAAATCTGTATCATGGGATTCACTACAATCACATGTAACTAGTTTATTTTTTTGTTCATTTGCAAGATTGGTAGAATCAATAATCGGGGAGATTGACTTTATCAATCCAATATTGACTAATCTCTGGTATCTTGCCTGTACTGTGGGAGTGCTAATGTTAAGTTCCCTGGAAATCTGTCTAAATGATTTTCTTCCATCCTGTTGCAGTGAAGTCACTATTGCTATGTCTGTATCATCTAGTTCATGAGGCATAAAGTATCTTGTATCCCTTCTGTATTTATTATCTAAACTTTACAATTGTAAGGTACTTTGGTTTAATATGGAGGAATTGGCGATAGAATGAATCTCGATAAAAATGATAAATTCCAAATCTCAGACAAGTGCAATACCAAATACAAAATTTATGTCAAAAAAAAGCAGAAAGTATTGTTCATTTGAATTAAAAAAAACTCGATTTGTGATTGCAATTCTGACAATTTGTATCACATTATTTTCAACACCAGAATCATTTGCACAAGAAGAGGAATCATCGGAATCCTGGAAAACTTTGTCTGAAATACCAGAACGACGAACATCAAGTGCTGCTGCAACTTTGGAGGACAAGGTCTACGTGATTGGTGGGCTGAACAACAAAGACGAGGATACAGACACTGTCTTTGTTTATGATCCTGGCAGTGATGAATGGACAAACGCATCTTCCCTTCCGTTGACATTGCATCACATGGATGCTGCATCACATGAAGGAAAAATCTATGTCGTTGGCGGTTACGTTGGAAACTGGGTTGCATCTAATGTTTTACTAATTTATGATTCAGATAAGGATACATGGGAGTTTGGCAAGACCATGCCAACTGCAAGAGGTGCATTGTCTGCAGAATTTGTTTCAGGCAAACTTTATGCTGTTGGCGGATTTGGCATTGATGGAACATATTCAACAGTTGAACAGTATGATCCTGATACGGATACATGGAAAACAAAAGCCAGCATGCCAACTCCAAGAGAACATCTTGCAATTTCTGTAGTTGATGGAAAACTTTATGCCATAGGCGGTTTTGCAAAGGGGATTGGAAATCTAGATGTCAATGAAGTGTATGACTCACAAAATGATTCTTGGGAGACTCTGACACCGATGCCAACTCCAAGAAATGGTATCACTTCTTCTGAACTCAATGGAGTGATCTTTGTCTTTGGTGGAGAGGATACAGTCAAAACATTTAATGAAAATGAAGTATATGTGCCCCAAGAAGATGTGTGGCATACTCTGCAGCCACTTCCTGTGCCAAGACAGGGATTGTTCTCATCTGCAGTAGGGGATACAATCTATGTGATGGGAGGCGGATTCGTGCCAGGTGCAAGTTACAGCAACTTAAACCATGCATATCAGAACAATGCAATTCCAGAGTTTGGCACAGTCGCAATTTTGGTTTTGATAACATCTGTGCTTACAGCAATTTTTACCTCAAGGTATCTTGGAAAGAAACAAGCAATTCTGCAGGAAAACAATTTGGCATGAAGGCGTAACCAATGAGAAACAAACTTTTGATAGTCATTCCAATTATCGTGGTTACCGCAATTGGAATTGTAGTGTTTGGAGGAAATATCATTTCAGATGCTGCAGATTATGAAATTATTGGTGTGGGCGAGCAGTCATTTTATTCTAATACGATTAAACTAGATGATGCCCTAGTTGATGTACAAATTGCAGATACTGACGTGAAAAGAAACAGAGGCCTGATGTTTGAAGAGCAGATTCCATATGATCAGGGAATGCTGTTTATCTATGAAGAATCTGGGAATTACTCCTTTTGGATGTACAATGTGAAATTTGCACTAGATATTATCTGGTTTGATGACAAAGGAAATGAGTCCATATCAAACAGAACGTTCCCCCATGTACTACCGAACCAGAACATTGTACAGTGTATGATCCCGGAGCAGAAGCACTGTATGTTTTTGAGGCAACTGCAGGGTTTGTAGAGAAATTTGGAATTACTGACAGTTCAAAGTTTTCTTGGGTTGTAGACAAAACATCTTAGAAAAATAACTTGTTCTGAAAAATTAACTTCAGAAAACAAATCCTTTATTTTACAATTGTAAATATCTGTAATTAAATAACTTGTAATTTTCTAGTTCTCTTCTTTTATGATCATTTGGTACTAATTTTTAATATTGGCAAATTTAGCAATATGCGAATGATGAAATTTAAGAAAAAAATTGCAGTGCCGATAGTGATCTTAATTGGAATAATAGTCGTTTTTGCATTATCTTCTGGAACAAATCAAGAGCAAGGTATCACAGATCCGAGAGTGATGGATTGGAGACACATACACGGTTTAGGTTTAGATCCAAGTGATTCAAATCTTCTATTCATAGCAACGCATGGGGATTTTTATCACAGTAAAAACGGCGATCCGCCTGTTAAAGTTGACAAGATAAGGGCAGATTACATGGCATTTAGTGCTCCATATCAGAAAGATGCTCCATTGTATGCAAGCGGACATCCTTCTACTGGAGGCAACACAGGCCTGATAAAAAGTTCGGATGGTGGAATCACTTGGCAGCAAGTTGCAACAGTGTTGGACCCCCACGTAGATTTTCACGCCATGGCAGTTGGCAAAACTGATCCCAATTTGATCATTGGATTTGACAGTGGAAACAGAGGATTATTCAAAACAAATGATGGAGGAAAAACGTGGATTACAATAGACTATCCTGAACCAATTTCTGCCTTGACAATCTCACCTCATGATTCTGACATTATTTTTGCAGGGACTGGAAATGGAATCTACAAGACAAATGATGGAGGAAAAACTTGGAGTCATGTTTCATACAATGGATTGAACGTATTTGCTTTGTCTTTTGATGAACAAGGAACGCTGTTTGGTTCTGTTGGAACGTTTGGACTGGTAAAGTCAGATAATGTTGGCGAATCGTGGGAAAATATCCAAGATATAGATTTGACAGTCACAAGCTTTGCTCTTGATCACTCAAATAAAATAATCTATGTTGGTGGATACTCTTCAGGGGGTTTTCAGGAAGTATACAAAATGTCTTATGATTTAGAATCGTATGATCTAATTGCAACAAATAAGAGAGACTAGTTGTATTATAGAATAATTGAAAATAGATTGGTTTTCATTTTGATTCATACAAATCAAACTTTGAGTGTAAAAATGGAGTCAAATCAAACGCTTAATTGAAAAACCAAAATAATAATTTCTGTTGTTACCTCTAGTCTTAAATTAAGTAGTATGGACATGAACTACATATGATGATAAAGTTACTTTTTGTATTAACCCTAATTGCGTTATTTTCTGTTTATATGATTGCTGAAGTAGATGCATCACATTTTACAATTCCAATTCCTCAAGATGATCACATTCCAGGTCTGAGAAGCGCCATTGACCTCTATGTACCAAGAAGCCATTCTGTAAATGCGGGGGACGTCATAACTTGGACCAATGAAGATTCTTTACCTCATACTGTTACCAGTGGCAAGGGAACGTCTTTGGTCAAACAATTAAAAAAATTTGAAGGAAAGCCTGATGGATTCTTTGACAGCGGAATTATCAACCCACAAGAATCCTGGTCATTTACTTTTTCAGAACCCAGTCAATACACATACTATTGTACACTTCATCCATGGGTGGAGAGAAGTATAACCGTACTAGAGTCCGAACGGAAAGTACCAAGTCCCAAAAAGCAGATAGAAGAAGGAGTAAAGCCCTACGACATCAAATGTAATCCCGATTATTCCCTAGTCTTCAAGTCTTGGGATTTGAAACCTGCCTGCATAAAATCTGAGCATACACAGAGACTGATGGATTTCGGATGGGCCTCCACATATGATCCATATCCTATGATTGTGACCACACCTGATGCAAAAGACAAGGCATATGTCACATTACAGGGAGATGATAAAATCTCAGAAATTTTCTCCTCAGAGACATGGGCGACAGGACCAAGCATGACGTATCTTGCCACATCATCTGATGGCTCTTTGTTACTGGCAACGAGCAGTCAAAGTGACGCGATACATGCATTTGATATGGAATCTGGCGAACACATCAAAGAAATCAAAGTGGGAAAGACTCCAAAAGGAGTAAAAATTCATCATACTAGCATGATGGCATTTGTTGCAAACGAGAATTCTGGAACGATAAGTGTGATCAATCTCGACACATTAGATGTTGTAAAGGACATTCCAGTTGGAGATGTACCGCATAACATAGTGTTTCATCCAAACGGACTGGAGGCTTTTGTAACAATTCAAGGGGAAGATAAAATAGCAATACTTGATGTTAATTCACTGGAAAAAATAGGTTTCATTGAAGTAGGCAATTTACCTCACAATCTCGACATATCTCCTGATGGCAATACGCTATTTGTAACAAACATTGGAAGCAACGACGTTGCAGTAATTGATCTAGATGACAAGGAGATAATCAAACGCATTCCTGTCAGCCAAGGACATCACGGCATTGACATTCCACCTACTGGAAACAAAATATTTGTCTCGGGAATTGGGGATGACAAGATAAGTGTCATCGACACAACATCACTTGAGGTGATAAAACAGATAACTGTAGGGGATGGGCCTCATGGATTAAGAACTGATTCCAGTGGAACCAAACTGTTTGTGGGTGTGACTCAGACAAATGAAGTTGTAGTAATTGATACTGATACTTTGGAAATAACAAATCAAATGAATGTTGGAAATGTTCCATTTTGGGTTGCAATTCCTGGAAATCCATAAAATCCAGATTTCTTTGAATTTAGAGATACCTAATTCAAGTAATGATGTCTAATTAACTCAAGAAACGAAACACATGCACATTTGATGATGATGTCATTACTGGAAAACAATTATCTTTTTTCATATAATAAAGAATTAACAAATTCATTTTTTAATTTACACGTGGGTATCGAATTATCCTTCCTAACTATAACCCCATACACGTTGTGCTGGGGTTATAGTTAGAGGCAAAGATTTTGCACTAACTCTAACAAAGATTTATTGTTGAAATTCTATAATTTCTTAATATGCTATTAAAGAAAATAGTCATTGCAGTAGTGCCAATTATCACTGTCTTGGTTTTAGGAAGTGTGTTATGGCAAAATGATGGATTACAAAATTTCAATTATCCGTGTGCTTTAACAGAAGACAATGCCGAGGGACCATATTATATTGCAGATGTTCCTCAAAAGGAAAAACTCGGTGAATCACTAGAGGGTCAAAAATTGATAATTTCAGGTCATGTGTTTGATTACAATTGTAATCCCATATCAGGTGCAATTATAGACGTGTGGCAAACTGATTCAAATGGAGAGTATTACTTTGAGGGTTTTACACTTCGAGGAAAAATACATGCTGATGAGAATGGAATGTATAATCTTGAAACCATATTTCCTGGAAAATATTCTGAATCAGTGGTAACTAGACCTGCACATCTTCACGTAAAGGTTTCATCTCCCGAAGGAGAACCGCTTACAACACACAGCTCTATTTTGCG
>Ga0224508_10001695_pt1 | contig 19540 bp, 18 predicted proteins | sample SF_Jan12_sed_USG_4_FD_170157 | JGI IMG/M metagenome (GOLD analysis project Ga0224508, IMG submission 170157) | Sediment microbial communities from San Francisco Bay, California, United States - SF_Jan12_sed_USGS_21 | ecosystem: Environmental > Aquatic > Marine > Sediment | place: USA... | reverse complement strand
CAGGGAATCGGCGTGAAAGGTCCATTTGCCGATAGAAACCGGATCGGAGTTGGCCAGGGCTGCCGCAATTTGATCGTTCGCTTCCATGATCCGAGTGCTGCCTATCTATCTGATTTTATTCGGAAAAGAATTCTCGTGAGAAAAAGATAATCTTTCCGTCAGGTGTTTTTAAGGCAAATAATTATAACGAATACCACACTTGGAAGCGATTTGGAGAATCAACATGAACAAGCGGCAAATAATCATCGCGAATTTATGTCGGCGCTATCGACGACAGTTTTACACGCGCGCACTCCGAACAACTCTCGGTATAATTTTCGGGGGCTGCATACCTGTTTATCAACTCCGCCTTTCAATTTGTAACAGGTATACTTCCCCCGAATTCCCGTATGACGATGGTTTTATTTCGTGTTCTATTAGTCGGGAGCATACCTGGTCCCGCTCTTGGAATAGCTACGACTCACTGCAACAGGGAGAAGCGTATGTTGAAGAAACTCATATTGGTATTTTTGGCGGTCACGATGCCCTCGATGGGCGCTGAGGCCGCCGAGATAACGCTCGAATATCGCGATTTAACGTTGAATGCAAACCTGGAGCTGGCGGAAGGCCAGGATTTAGCCGCCGGAGTCGTACTGATTCTGCACGGCATGACTGCCCACAATCAAATGGAAATTATCGAAGCCAGCCAGGCGTCGTTACAGGAGAATGGATACAGCTCGCTTGCTATCAACCTGAGTCTCGACATAGACAATCGCAAGGGATTTTTCGATTGTTCCTGGACGCACACGCATCAGGCAGACGATGCGGTCGATGAATTGGCTGCCTGGGTTCAGTGGCTGCGTCAAAAAGGAGTGAAAAAGATTGTTCTGATGGGCCATTCTCGCGGCGCCAATCAGGTGATGATTTATGCCGTGGAGCACGACGAACCCGAGATAACCCATGTCGTGCTGTTGGCGCCTAATACCACGTTGAATGGTAAGCGGCAATACGAAGCCCGATTCGGAAACAACTTTGACGACAACCTGGCCCGGGTGAAATCAATGGTGGAAGCCGGTCGTGGCGACGAGTTGATCGAAAAGTTCAATTTCTTCTTTTGCCCAAAGACGACCATCAGTGCAAGTTCGTTTTACTCCTACTATCGCTATGACGACAGGTTTCTCGCCTTTGACCGCTACCTGCCGAGGATGCCGAGGCCGACACTGGTCATCGTCGGAACGGACGACGACCTGCAGCCCAATATCCCTGAACACGTGGCGCCGTACGTTGACGGGGAGCGCATTCGTCTCGAAGAAATAGAGGATTCCGGGCACTTCTTCCGTGACCTCAACATCGAGGAGGCTATTGAAACCGCGATCGATTTCATCGATAGCGCAGGGTAATCTTAGTGTTCCTTTACACCGGCCATTCTCAAGCCGTCGATAAAGTGTAGCCGGTTGGCATCTTCCCGGTAGGGCAGTTGATTTTTCACCGAGTCGATCGATAGCGTTCGTATCTTTTCGAGCCGCTGCAATCCGGACACTCGGTTTATAGCCTGTCGAGCGAGTTCCTGCTTCCCCAGGTATCCCAGCGTGGCTATTAACGGGATGTTGGGGCGTGGGTCCTGCGGGTTCATGCGTACGGCTTTGTCGAGAATGTCGGCGGCTCGCTGATATTGCTTCTGGTCAAAGTATATTTTCCCCAACGCGGTTTGATAGGGCGCTGGATAGTTGGGATTCAGGCGCAGGGCGGATTCAGCCAGCTCGATCGCGCGCCGATAATCGCCCGTGTAACTGAGAATCCTGGACAGAACCAACAGCCCGTCGGGATCGTTCTGGCTGAGTTCGATCGCCTTGTTCGCTTCGGCGATGGCGGCGTCAAACTCGTGGTTATATAACAACATTTCGGCGTTAATTGCGTATGCAAAAGGTATCGGGCTGTCCAACGCTCCATCCAGCGCATTCCTGGCCTTGACCCAGCCCGCCCAGACCGGTCCACCTACATTTGCATGCCAGTTCTGCTCCCAGGCCTGCCAGTAGATCAACGCCAGGGCCGCCCGTGCGCGCGTATAGCCGGGATCCAGTTTAAGGGCGAGCCGAAAATGTTTTTCAGCTTCGGCGAAATCGTCCCTCGAAAATCGCCAGTAGTGTTCCCAGCCTTTAAGAAATTCGTCGTAGGCTGCAGAACTCAAGGTGTCTTTTCGAGCAAGATGGGCCCTGTCCCGATCGCTCAGCTGAATAGCCAGCGCGGTCAGGATTTGATTAGTAAAGCTGTCTTGAAGATCGAAAACGTTTTCCAGCGTGCCGTCGTAGCGATTTGCCCAGATCTGCTCGTCTGTATCCCCGTCGGCCAATTGCACGTTGACGCGAAACCGCTCGCCGCTACGGCGGACACTGCCTTGTAGAACATAGCGAACCCCGAGTAGTTTTGAAATCTCTCTAACAGGAATGGCTTTGCCTTTGAATTGAAAAGCCGTTTGACGGGCGATTACGAACAGTCCGGACAATTGCGACAGATCGGTAATCAGATCATCGGTGATACCGTCACTAAGATAGTTGTAATCCTGGTTGTTGCTCGCGTTGATAAAGGGCAGGACTACAATCGAGGGCTTGTTCGGGCGTTGCAAATGTTCACTGGTGGGGGGCGGCTCTTGTCGTGCGACGTCAAGTACGTGGATTCCCCCTACCAGTATCGATACCGCAGCCAGGATCACGAGATTTCGACCGCTCAGTCGGAGCCAAACAGGAAAACGACCTGACCGGGTTATTTCTTTAGACTGACTTGCAGTGGAACTCATATCGGGATCGCTTCTGTCCCCCGTCTTTTCTGAATTCGGGAACTTGACATCGGCAATGAGCTGGTAGCCGACCTTGGGAATGGTCCTGATCACCTCGGGATGGTGCGAATCGTCTCCAAAGGCGTTACGCAGCTTGTTGATTGCCCCGGTCAACGCTTCGTCGCCGACGACCAATCCTGACCAGACGCTATCCATCAGCTCGGCCCGGCTTACCGGAGTCCCGGCTTTTTCGGCCAGGTAATACAGCAGGTAAGCCACGCGCGGCTCGAGCTTTACGTGATTATCGGGGCATTCGAGTAACAGGGAATCGGCGCGAAAGGTCCATTTGCCGATAGAAACCGGATCGGAGTTGGCCAGGGCTGCCGCAATTTGATCGTTCGCTTCCATGGTCCGAGTGCTGCCTATCTATCTGAATTCATTCAGAAATAATTTCCGTAAGAAAAAGATAACCTTTCCGTTATGTTTTAGTCAGGTGTTTTTTCAGGCAATTAATTATAACGAAAGCCACACCCAGAAGCGATTTGGAGAATCAACATGAACAAGCGGCAAATAATCATCGCGATCTTTATGTCGGTACTAGCGATGACACCATTACAGGCGAGCACCCAGGACAGCTACCAGGAACGGCTGCTGTTTTCTCCGGGCCTTGAAACTCTGCAAGCCGAGGCCAGGGGACGCATCATGATTTATGACGGATTGAAAAACAAAACGGTGGAAAAGGCGCTCGACCATCAATTTGATCGAATCGAAAACATGATGTTCGTGCGCACGGTTTACGTTCAGGAAAATGGTGAACTGGAGGTGGAAGATGACTGCGATTAATGATCTGGAAAACGGGGCCACGCGGCAAGTCGAGCTCGTCAGCATAAAGCCTGGGCTAAGCTTGCTGCTCATCCTGGGCTTTCTCGGCTTGACTCTGGTGCAACCCGTCGTCCTGGCGAACGATAACGCGCCCCCGGCCCACGTGGCGTCACCAGAGGTTTACAAGGTTCTGGCCGAAAACGATCAGTTCCGAGTGATCGAGGCAATCTGGCAACCGGGGCAGGAAGATTATTTTCACTCCCATACCCCCGATCGGGTTTCCCTGTATCAGACGGACTGCACGCTGCGCCTGACGAATGCCGACGGCAGCAGCCGTGTCGGTAAACCAAAAGCCGGCACCGCCAAGGCCCGCACCGGCAAGCCGGTGAAATCGCACAAGGCCAAAAACCTGGGCGATCAGGTCTGCATCATCAGGATCGTGGAGCTGAAGTAGCCAGGGATGGATCAGGAGATAGAAGAAGCCAGGGACGGCGATTTCTCCGGAACCCGGGCAGCCCGGACGCGAGTTTTCATGTTAATTCCCGGCCTGGTTAAAAACCTGGCCGCGACATTCGAGCGGCGGCCGCATTAGATTACTGACTCGATGGAAGTAAGATTTCTCTCTGCGCCTTCTTTTTAAAGACGGGATCCTTAATGTCTATTGGTCAGGCGCAGGAAACGACTCGTGCCGGGCGCCCGGGTCATTGCTAAATGTATTCGATTCGCGCCGAGTATTTATGACCGGTTTAGCAAGTCTACAATATCGACAATTTCTCTTGTCGCCTCGAGTAGCCTGATCAGCTTTCCTTCAACCCGAATCGTGAGCAAACCCCTGGAATCTACAGGAATAACCACTTCGCTTTTATTGTAAATGGGTTCCTCGAGAACCTGCCCCTTGACTAACTTTTTTTGCCACCCTGGAGGGAGTGAGCCACCTCTATCCAGCTTCATCTGCAATCCTTGTGGAAGCGGCTTGTTCTTGTCCTTTTCTTTTTTTGCTAAAACCGGTGTGGAGCTCAAACAAATCATAACTGCGAGCGCAATAATGCTTTTCAAATTCATCCCTGGCCTCATGAAATTACCGTTGACGGATTTGAGTATAGTAGATAAGCGGGGGTTCGTTGCTGGCCGAAGATTACCGCTGGCAACCAGTTAACGAGGATCCGCTCAGGGTGTGATGCTGCCCTGCAGATTTCGATCGAGGCCACTGTCCTGCAACGTTAAGCAGCGGTCGATTATCGTTGTCGGCTACGTAAACGGTAAAGATACGGATAATTGACATGGGTCAGGGATAGATGGGAAATCGGCGGCATAGTTCGGCGACCCGTTGTCGATCGGCCTTGACGCCAGCGTCGTCAGCCTGCTCGCATCGCGAGATTGCGCGCAGGATAACTTCACCGAGTTGACCGAAGGCTTCGATGTCCAGGCCGCGCGTGGTTGCCGCGGCGACACCGAGCCGCAGTCCGGCCCATTCGGAGGGCCTGGCCGAATCGAAGGGGATCGGGTTTTTGTTCGACGTCAGGTTGACCTGCGCGAGACTATCCTGCACCTGCTGACCGCTGAGGCCGCGGACCGTAAAGTCGAGCAGCACGATATGGGTATCGGTGCCGCCGCTGACCAGGTCGATGCCGTGATCCGACAACACTTGCGCCAGCGCGCGCGCATTGTCCACCACCTGCTGGCCGTAAACCTTGAAATCAGGCCGCAGGGCTTCGCCCAGGCAGACCGCCTTGGCGGCGATGATCTGGCTGTGCAGGCTGCCCTGGACGCCCGGGAAGATGGCCGATTGCAGCGGCTTCGCCCATTTCGCATCGCGCGCCAGGATCAGCCCGCCGCGCGGACCGCGCATGGTCTTGGTGGTGGTGCAGGTGACGAGGTCGGCAAACGGCAGCGGCGAAGGATGGACTCCGGCCGCAACCAGTCCGGCGAAATGCGCCATGTCGACCAGCAGCAGCGCGCCGACCGCGTCGGCGATCTCGCGCATGCGCGCAAAGTCGATCACCCGCGGATAGGCCGAACCGCCGGTGATCAACAGCCGGGGTTTAACTTCGGCGGCGATGCCTTCGACCTGGTCGTAATCGATCAGGCCGGTTTCGCGTTCGACGCCATAATGATGCGCGTCGAACCAGCGGCCGGATTGATTCGGCGCGGCGCCATGGCTGAGGTGACCGCCGGCAGCGAGGTCGAGGCTAAGAATTCGGTCACCGGGTTTGACGGTGGCGAAAAACACCGCCTGGTTGGCCTGGGTGCCGGAATGCGGCTGCGCATTGACGTAATCGCAGCCGAACAGTTCACGGGCGCGGTCGATCGCGGCCTGCTCGACCACGTCGACAAACTCGCCACCGCCGTGAAAGCGATTGCCGGGATAGCCCTCTAGCGTTTTGTTGGTCATCGCATGACCGAGCGTATCGAGCACCGCGCGGCTGACGATGTTCTCCGACGCGATTAGTTCGATCTGCGTTTGCTGACGCTGCAGCTCGTGATCGAGCGCCTCGGCGATCAAAGGGTCGGTGACGCCGACTTCGCTGTTAAAGAAATCAGACATCGATCGAATGGTGGTTCGCCGGAGACGCCAGCTCGAAGATTTCGATATCGTCGGAGTACTCCATGAAATCATGCACGTGCTTTGGCGGATGGTATACGAAATCGCCTGCCTTGAGCACAAACTCGCCTTCACCTTCGTAGTGCATCTTCACCCAGCCGCGGGTCACGTACATAATTTGGAAATCGTAATTATGATAGTGAGGACCTGTAGTGCCACCGAGATCGTTGGCGCGCGTGACCCAGGCATCGAACTGGCCGTTTGTGGCGTCGCTCAATCCGAGGTCGCGAATCTTGAGCCAGTCGCGGTAGCCGTGCATCGGTTCGAAATGCGCACCCTCGGCGCGGGACAGGCAGAATTTGGGTTGCGGTCTGGACATGAGTGATCTCCGGCAGTGAAGCGGGTTGTTGATTTGGCGAATCTATCAACAGTGGGTAGCGGTATCAAACCAGTTTTGCTATTTTATAGCCGTAGAAAAACTATGCCTAACGAAATGTTGACACCCCCCAGGCCCAAAGCACCGCCACTGAATGCATTACGCGCTTTCGAGTCGGCTGCCCGGCTCGGCGGCTTCAAGGCCGCCGCGGTAGAGCTCGCGGTGACCCCGGGCGCGGTGGCGCAGCATATCAAGACGCTGGAAGCCTGGGCCGGGGCGTCGCTGTTCGAGCGCATGTCGCAAGGTGTGCGCCTGACTACCCTGGGCAAGGCGGTTGCCGAGGACTTCAGTGTCGCCTTCGACCAGCTTGGCGCCGCCATTATCAAGATGCACAGCGACGCCAGCCCGCGCCAGGTTCGAATCGCCGTTTTACCGAGCATCGCCCAGCTGTGGCTGTCGCAGCGGTTGCCACGGATAAGGGCGATCGCACCGGAGGCCAGGATCTCGATTACCGCGCTGGATAGCCCTCCCAACCTGTTGCGGGAACCATACGACCTGAGTATTTTCTTTGCCTCGAAAGAGGTGTCCGGATACGGCGTCGAGGTCTGCAAGGATGTCATCTTCCCGGTTTGCTCACCGGCGCTGGCGTCGCGCTTGAAGCAACCCGCCGATCTTGCCGCGGAGCAGTTCCTGCACGATGCCCGCTGGAGCGGGCACTGGCAGCACTGGCTGGATCGAGCTGCGCCGGGACTTGGCATCGATCCGACGGGCCCTACTTTTTCGCTCTACAGCCTGGCCCTGCAGGAAGCGCAGAACGGGGCCGGGGTGCTTATCGGTCACGAGCCGCTGGTGCGCGCCAGCCTCGACGACGGCAGCCTGATCGCGCCTTTCGAGCAGGCGGTCGAATTGCCTCGTAAGCTTGTCATCGCGACGCCTTATCCGTTGCGTAGCGGTAGCCTGCTGGAAAAAATCGTGCACTTGCTGAGTGCGAGCGATTGACTGAAATCTGTGGTAATACATGGTTATGCACTACACTTGAAAGTATCATCCGATAGCAGTCGCCGACACTAGTGACGGCTTTTGATTAACGGGAATCGATTTAGATGGAAAATGTTTTCCACGACATATCCAAGTATTACGCGGCCAATATAGTCGGCAACGTACTGATCATCGGCAAAATCGTTTACCAGGACGGGGTCTATAGCTTTGCCCGGGACGATGTTCAGGGGCCGTTCAACCTGGTGGATCCCGAAGCCGATGTGACGCGCATGGTGCATGTGATCGGCGAAATACACCCTCGCTCGGCGGTTGAAAAGTATTTTGTAGTTACGGTTAATTCCTGTCTTTATCTCAATGAAAACAGCGAGACGGGAGAAATCGAGGTGCGCTCGATTCACAAGGGCATGGGTACGGCGATTTATTCGAAGCAGGAGTGCCCGTTGATTTTATGGAATCCCAAGTACGAGGAGCATCAGTACTTCGACGTCATCGACATTCAGGGTGTATTTACCGAGCCGCGCCTGAAAAACAGTTTCACCGCGATTCTCGCCGAAAGCCTGCGCGAGTATGAACTGTTCCCACCATTGTTCCACATGAAGAAGTGACAACTGGATTAAAAGGTGCATACGCACCTTTTAATCCAGTTGTCATCCCGGCCCCCGAGCCGGGATCTCAGAACCATCCGTCGATATCCAAGGTGCATACGCACCTTTTAATCCAGTTGTCATCCCTGCGCCTGTGCGGCTTTAGGCCCCGCGGGTCCCGCCCGGACCGAGATCATACAATCGTCGGGGCGTTATAAGATTCCCGCTTGCGCGGGAATGACGCTCGAATTTCTCCAGCGTGTGGATACTGCGCCTCAGGCGGGTAGCAATATCTTGAATTGATCGCGAATCTTCGCATCGACCGTCGCATCGATGTAGTTCGGTCGATGCTGCGCCAGGATCTCGCGGACCTCGGTATTTGCACGCTGCCAGGCGTCCAGCGCGCCGGCCTCGGCCCAGGCGGTGGGTTCGAGGCGGTCGCCCAGTTTTGGATAAAAGTAATCCCGCTCCATCGCTTCCATGGTCTGTGTTTCGCCGATGAAGTGACCTTCGCCGGTGATGACGTTCTTCATCGCTTCGAAGGCGAGCGTCTCCTCGCTGACCTCGACACCGCGGATCATGCGATAAACGTGCGACAGCATTTCATTGTCGAGCAGAAAGGCTTCGAAGGAGGCGCCAAGCAGGCTTGCCATCATGCCCGAGGACTCGTATACCATGTTGGCGCCGGACAGGCCGCAGGCGAGCGACGACAGCGCTTTCTCCATGCCCATTTGCGCGTCGACGGCCTTGGCGTCGGACATGCTCGATGCAACCCCGGAGGGTACGCCGATGTGATTGGCGAGTTGTGCCGCGCCGGCGTTCAGTATCGAAATCTCGCCGCCGCCGCCGCAGAAAGCGCCGGTGCGCAGGTCGATGACGAAAGGCCAGTTGGAAAAAATCATCGGAAACCCGGGTTCGAATATATTAACCATGATTAATCCGGCAATCGTTTCGGCGAAAGATGCCGCAAGCATGCCGTCTATCGTGGCCGGCGAGGTCGCGCCCGACATCGCCGCGACGATGCAGTTGATCGGCATGCCGCGACGAATACAGGCCATGGCGACATCGAAAGCATCCTCGCCGTAGCGCATCGGTGAAATGATCGGGCTGATGTGCGCCTTGCAAAAAGGCTTCTCGGCAAACTTGCCGGTTCCGCCGGCGACCTGGTCGAAGATGTCGACGATCGGATCGACATGCTCGCCGATGGTGAAATTGGTGCCAATCGGTTTTTGCGTGCCGCGCAGCAGGCAATAGGCGGTATTGACATCGAGCTCGAAAATTTCGGGTACGTCGGTGGCCACGCAGCATCGCGTGAACCAGGATATGTTGGGCAGTTTGTCGGCCAGGCGGGTAAATGCATCCAGGTCGAGCAGCGTCGAGGGGCGATAGAGGTGCGTATCGAGATCCAGCGTCTGTACCGCGGCTCCGCCGGTGCCGAAGTAGACGCGCTCACCGCCGACCTCGAAGGTGTACTGCTCATCGCGACCGTGAAATACAAACGACTTGCAGGCGCCGTCGATAATATCTTCGATCATGTCCCTGGAATAGCACAGGCGCCCCATCTGGTTGATGCTGGCGCCGCATTTGAGCGCCTGGTCGATTAGCGCCTGCGGTGCCTCCCCCATGCCGAGTTCGGCAAGCATGCGCAGCGAGGTGTCGTAGATCTGCTGTACCTGGGCCCCGGTGAGGGGCCGGTACTGGCCGCCGACCGGGCCGGCCGGCGCCGGGTTGATTGCCGGCGGTTTGCTGCGTTTGGCCCGCATTACCGCGCGGCTGCCGCCGCCTCTGCGCCTGCGGGGTTTTTCGCTCATGCGCGTACCAGCCGGTTCTCGGGATCGTACAGGATCGGCTCGACCACCTGCGCATCGTATTTTTCGCCGAGAATGCCGAGGCTGAGGCGGGTACCAAAGGCGGCGCTTTGCGGATCGACATAGGCGTAGGCGATGTTTTTCTGCACGCGGTGGCCGTAGCCGGCCGAGGTAACCGAGCCAACCTGTTGCTCTTCGGAGAAAACTGGATCTCCGCTATGCGCGGCGGCGATTTCGCAGTCCACCGTCAACGACACCAGCAACTTGCGCGGGCCGCGCTCGATTTGCTCGAGCAGCGCCGCCTTGCCGATGAAGTCGCCCTTGTCGAGCTTGACGAATCGATCGAGACGGGCTTCGAGCGGATTGTGTTCGTATATCAGGTCCGCCTTCCAGTGCAGGTATCCCTTTTCGAGGCGCATCGATTCAGTGGCATAAAGACCGAAGTAACCCAGCTCGAAATCACCGCTGGCCCCGGTGATCGTATTCCACACCAGGTAAAGCTGCTCGTTGGGCACGTGCAGTTCGTAGGCGAGTTCGCCGGAAAAGCTGACGCTCATCGCGGTGACTTCGGCATGACCGATAAACATCTGTTGCGCGCGCAGCCACGGGAAGGCCTGCGCCGACCAGTCGCAACGCGGCGAAACCGACTGCAGCAATTCGCGAGATTTGGGGCCGGCGACGACCAGGATGGTATGCGAGGCCGCCATTTCGGAAATCGTCACGCCGTCAGGCTTGTGCCGGTTGAGCCAGTCGCGGTCGTGCCACTCGGCCGCCGCGGCGGATCCCCACCAGTAGCGATTGTCGCCGAGTTTGACCAGCGTCGCCTCGCTCAGCACGTTGCCTTTATCGGTCAGCAGGTAACACAGGCTGAGCTTACCGATTTCTGTCGGCAAGCGACCGCAGACCATGCGATCGAGAAACGCTTGCACGCCGTCGCCGCTGATTTCATAACGATTGAAACCGGATACTTCCATCAGGCTGACCTGCTGCTGCAGGTGCTCGACTTCGCGCGCCACCACGGCTTTGGTCGGCGTGAAACGAAAGCTGTGCTGATCGATGAAATCTGCCTCGGGTTTAAAAAACAGCGCGCGTTCCCAGCCGTTGACCATGCCCCAGGCGGCATTCATCTGGTTCAGTACCGGGTATAGCGACGTTGTACGTGCCAGCCGTGCCGCGGGTCGGTGTTCGTGCGGCAGGTGATAGTGGAATTCGTTCTGGTAATCCTCGATTGCCTTCAGGCAGGTGTGCTCGGTGTTGGCGTACTGGGTGAAGCGCCTGGGATCGAGGAACCATGCGTCCCACTCGCTCTCGCCATGCACCATGATTTCCGCCAGTACCTTGCCGTGGCCGCCGGACTCGCCGATGCCGGCGCGCAGGCCAATGGCGCAGTAGGCGTTTTCGATGCCCGGGATCGGACCGATCAGCGGCGCGCCGTCGATGGTGTAGGTGATCGGGCCGTTGATGACGGTATGGATGCCGGCCTCCGCCAGCGACGGCAGGCGTTCGAAAATGCGTTCCATGTTGTCCAGGCAGCGATCGAGATCGGAAGGGCATAACGCCTGGGTAAAGTCGGGGTCGATGCCGTCCATGCCAAAAGTCAGGCAGCCCTGTTCATAGACGCCGACCAGCAGCCCCTGTTTTTCCTGGCGGCTGTAAAAGTCGTCACCGGGATCGCGGATGATCGGCACCCGAAAGTCGAGCGCCTCGAGTTCGGGCATGGTGTCGGTGAGAAAATACATGTGCTCCATCGACGTCACCGGATGGTTGACGCCGAGCATGTTGCCGACCTCGTTGACGCGGTAGCCGGTGGCGTTGACAACCTTTTCGCAGACGATGTCGCCCTTGCTGGTGTGCACGATGAACTCGCCGTTGGCCTTGCGCGTGATGCTTTCGACCGGGTTGAAGCGGTACACCTCGGCGCCTGCCTCGCGCGCCTTGCGCGCCATCGCGAAAGTGATGCCGGCAGGATCGATATCGCCGTCGAGCGGATCCCACCAGGCGCCGAGCAGGCCATCGGTGTTCATTAACGGGTGCCGTTTGCCGGCTTCGGCCGCGTCGATAAACTCCATCTCGACGCCCATGCCGCCCGCCATACCGACATAGTGATTATAGGTATCGACCTGATCCTGCGTATGCGCGAGGCGCATGCCGCCGGTGATGTGGTAGGAAATCGGGTTTTCGGCGTCGGCCGAGAGCTCGCGGTAAAGATCGATGCTGTGGCGCTTGAGCGCAACCATGGTCTGGTTGCCACCGAACTGGGTAACCTGCGCCGCCGCGTGCCAGGTCGAACCCGAGGTCAGCTCGTCGCGTTCTACCAGCACAACGTCGCTCCAGCCCTCGCGGGTCAGGTGGTAAAGGGTCGAGCAACCGGCGATGCCGCCGCCGATCACGACCACGCGCGCGTGGGATTTCATGCCGTGAGCCATCCGTCTTGCAGTTGATTGAGGTTGCCAATCATGCCGTATGAGATCCGTTTGACAATCGAAAAATATAAGATACAGATCAAAAAAATTAAACTGTTTTTGTTACCAGACAATGGCTTTCGAGCAAAGGTTATGATAAATACTCGAAAAATCTGATCTATGAATGGTTTCTGAAGGGGGTTCGAACAGGGAGGATTCAGTTGCCGGCGAATGCGGGCACATCCCTGTGCCCGTGAGATTCGGCTGGCTATCAGGCGAAAGACCAGCGCTCGGCCCAGCGCTCACCGTCCATATCCCAGTTGGAGCCGAAGTCGCCGCCATGATCGATCTTGTTCGAGGTTGCGAACACGTAGGAGGCAAACATCGGTACGATGACGCCGCCGTCCTGGTTGACGATTTGCTGCATCTCGTAGTACATCGCGCGACGCTTGCTCTCGTCGAGTTCGGCGCGTGCCTTAATCAGCAGTTCGTCGAAGCGTTTATTCGACCAGAAGCTGTCGTTCCACGAAACGCCGGTCTTGTAGGCGGTAGAGAACATCGCGTCTTCGACCGGGCGTCCGCTCCAGTAAACGGCTGAAAACGGCTTTTTCATCCACACGTCGGACCAGTAGCCGTCGTTCGGCTCGCGCAGTACATTGAGCTTGATGCCGGCTGACTTGGCGCTGTTTTGAAACAGCACCGCGGCGTCGACGGCGCCGGCGAAGGCCGCGTCTGCTGCCGACAGGCTGACCTCTAGCGAATCGAGTCCGGACTTCTTCAGGTAAAACTTGGCCTTGTCAGGATCATACGGGGTTTGCGGCAGGTCCTTGTTGAAGAAGCGCTGTCCCTGGCCGATCGGGTGGTCGTTGCCGACCACGCCATAGCCCAGCAGGATTTTGTCGACCAGCTCCTGGCGGTTGACCGCATGCTTGAGCGCCAGGCGTACGTTGACGTCGTCGTAGGGTTTCTGGTTGCAGGACATGGCGAAGGTATAGTGCTGGGTGCCGGCCACCGAATGCACGGTTTGCCCGGGCTTGCGCTTCAGCATGGCGACAGTCTTCAGATCGACGCGGTCGATAGCGTCGACATCATCGGTCAGCAACGCGGTGGTGCGCGCGTTGGGATCGGTCAACGCCAGCATTTCGATCGAATCGAAGAAACCGCGATCGTTAGCCCAGTGGTTGGGATTGCGCGACAGCTTGGCGCCGATACCCGGCTTGAACTCGTCTAGCTTGTAGACACCGCAACCGATGCCTGAAGCCCAGTCGATGCTGTCACCCTTGGCCGGCATGACGGGCATGTGGTAGTCCGAAAGCGTGAACGGGAAGTCGGCGTTACCGCCCTCGAGCGTGATCACTACCGTGTCGGCACCGTCGGCCTTGATATCCGTGACCTCGGCCACCAGCGGACCGGCAGCGGAGGTCGAGCCCTCGCCGCGATGGAAATTGAGTGACGCGATAACGTCGGCGGGGGTCACCGGTTTGCCGTTGTGGAAGGTGACGCCCTTGCGCAGCTTCAGAGCCCAGGATGCTGCGTCGGGGGAGGATTCCCAGCTTTCGGCGACGCCGGGTTGAACCGAACCGTCCTTGCCGATTTCAGTCAGGTAGCCGTTATAGGCGAAGCTCATCGCGATGGTAAAGCCGTTCTCCCAGGTGCCGGGATTCAGGTTGTCGGTCGTCTGGCCGTGGCCCTTGCCGATGCGGAAATGGCCGCCTTTTTTCTGCGCCGCCATTGCCGGCCCCGACCATAGCGCGCCGGTTGCGGTGGTGGCGATACCGAGCGCCATCATGCGCGAAATGAATTCACGGCGTGTGATTTCGCCACGCGCCAGCTTATTGTGCAGGTTATCGATCTCTGACATTGTTGTTGCTCCTCGGGTTATGCTGTTCGAATTATAAAAAGTTGTTAACCTGGCGCGCTAATCGATCCGCATCGATTAGCCTGCAGCTAAAGGTACCGTTGTATCGATAATCCTTTACTGAACAGGTCTAATGTTCCGTCATTTCTGGCGGCATCAGACTGGCGCGCAGGCTTTGGTGTTAACGAAATATTATGCGCCTTTGCAGATATTTGGCAAATCCATTCTGTCTTCTTATGGTTTAATAATATTAAACTACAGTACGTCCTGGCCGAATTTTCATGTTCGCTATTAATACCTTTTTCGCGGGAAAAATAATCCATGAAACATAAACTGCCGTCACTGGATGCATTGAAGGTCTTCGAATCGGCGGCCCGGCACCTGAGCTTCAGCCTGGCGGCGCAGGAGCTTTGTCTAACCAAGGGTGCGGTCAGTTACCAGATTCGAAAGCTGGAGCAGAGTCTCGACTGCGCCCTTTTCAGGCGCTCGATTCGGCAGGTTTACCTGACCAAAGCCGGTCAAAGACTGCTGCAGACCACGCAGCACCTGTTCTCCGAGCTAACCCACACGCTTGAGCAGATCAAGCCAGAGGATTCGAGTCATGACGTCATCATCGGGGCAACCACTTATGTGGCAATGCGCTGGTTATCGTCGCGAATTTCCGGTTTCAATGAACAGCATCCTGAGGTCTCGATACTGCTGCAACACTCGGTGAATTCGGATGACTTCAGGATTCAGGATGTCGATTTCGCGATCCGCTGGGATCTGATGACAGGTAGTAACAAGCGAGGTCTTTTATTAGAGTTGCCGATGCCGCTGTTTCCCGTCTGCAGTCCCCAATTGCTGCTGCGATGTGGCCTTCCGGTGATAAAGGAAACCTTCGATGTGGTTGATCTGTCCGCAGCGAAGTTAACCTCGACGCCGCTGCTGTGCGAGGACCGCGCGCTCGATCTGTGGCAGGTCTGGTACGGAAAGCAGAGGCGGCCGCTGGATAACCCGCGCCGTGTCATTGCCGATGCCAATGTCCGTACCCAGGCCGCGATCGATGGTCAGGGCTGGACGCTCGCCGATGCCTTGATGCAGCGTGAGCTCGATAGCGGTGCGCTGGTAGCGCCGTTTGCGCATCGGCTGGATGGCTACGGTTACGCGATCCAGACTTATCCAGGTCGGTTTGTCAGCCAGATTGCTCTGACGCTGCGAAAATGGCTAGTCGATCACGTTTGAGAAATGCTTCCACGGCAGTATCGCTGTCAGCTGCTAAAATTTTAAATTTGGATATTAAATACGGAGATCGAAGATGAGCCGATTCCTGGTGGCATTGTTTTCCCTGGCGTTCGCGAATCTGGCGCTGGCCGACGTCAAACTCGTGGTCAAGGACATGCGCGGCAGCGCGAGCACGATTTACAGCAATGGCCAGCTGGCGCGTGTCGAGGGAGGGAAAACGCCGGGCTACGCGATCATCGATTTCGAGAGCGAAGAAGTACTGGTAATCGACAAGGAGCGCAACGAGGCGATGAAAATGTCGCTTGCCGGTTCGGCCAAGGCGGCGGCTAGCCGCATTGATGTCAGCCTCAAGGATAAGGGAGGCGGTCGTAAAATTGCCGGTTACCTGACCCGCAAGTATGAATTCATCGCTGCCGGGCAATCTTGCGGCATGGTTTATGCCTCGAAGAAATTGCTCGACGATGACAATGTCAGCGCCTTGTTCAATTCGATGACGGCAGTGCAAGGCATGGTAGGCGGCATGAGTTCGCGTCTTTCCGGCATGCTGTCGCTGTGTCAGCGTGCCAATCTGGAGCTTTCCGACGCGATGGCCTCGAGCGGGGTGCCGATGCGGGTGCTCGATGCCGACGGCAAGCTGGTCGCCGAGATAGTTTCGGTGAATACCGACAGCCGGGCCGTCGACTACAGTGTCCCTGCCGGTCTGAAGGTCGTCAGCATGGACGAGAAAATGGGCCAGGCCGCCGAGCAGCTGCAAAACATGCCCGAGATGGGCCAGTTGATGCAGCAGATGGAGGCCGCCGGCAAGCAAATGACGCCCGAGATGAAGCAGCAGCTGGAGCAACTGCAAAACATGATGCAGCAGTTACAGGGGAGTAATCGTACTCTAAGCTCTGATGTCAGATGATCGTGTTACGATTACGATCCGGAATCCAGCAATTCACCAACCTCTTCGTCGATGATGCTGCCGATCAGCGTCATATCATCGACCGTGAAAGTCAGCGGAATGCGCAGGTCGAAAGTGGTCGCCAGGATAGTCAGCGTTTGCGGCAGCGACGGGGCGTCTCCGAGATAACGCCAGCTGTCGTAGCGGCTGGTAAATCCCTGCGGTTCGGCGCCGCCAAACCACTTCAGCTCGACGCCACGCTGCGCGCAGTTGTCCATGAAGACGGGTACCTGCTTTGAATCGAGCGCTTCGACGCGAAACTGTAACGAGCTACCGACATAGTTTTCCTGATCTGGCCTGTGCGCCAACTGAATTTGTGGATTCTGACGCAGGCGTTTTTCCAGTGCCTGGCAACGCTCGTTCCAGCGTCGGCAGTTTTTATCGAGCAGCGGCAGCTGCGCGCGCAGGATGGTCGCGCGCAGGTTATCCATGCGGCCGCTGTAGTTGGGGATGTCGAGCTTGATCTCGGCAAATACTTCCGCCGCCGGCAGCGTACCGTGACGCGGGTATAGCATGTAGGAACCCGAGTAGATGATCGCGCGCGCCATGACTTCATCGTCTTCGGTGGTCAGCAGGCCGCCTTCGCCGGAATTCAGGTGTTTGTAGGTCTGCGTGCTGAAGCAGGCGATTTTGCCGAAAGTGCCGGACTTGCGGCCATTCCAGGACGCGCCCATGGTGTGCGCACAATCCTCGATCAGTGTGATCTCGTATTGCTGGCATAGCGCGCTCACCGCGTCCATGTCGGCGATATGACCGCGCATGTGCGAAATCATGAAAAAACGCGCCTGCGACTGCTTCATCATGGTTTCGAGATGGGCCAGATCGACGCAGTAATTACTGTCGATCTCGACCAGTACCGGCCTGCCGGCGGCATTGTCGATCGCGCCCGGCACCGGCGCCAGCGTGAAGGCATTGCACAAAACCGCGTCGCCGGGCTGGATGCCGGCCGCCTTTAACGCGATCTGCAGCGCGTAACCGCCCGAAGTGCAGGCCAGGCAGTAAGCCTGGCCCATGTAAGCGGCGTATTCCCGCTCCAGTAGAGCCGCCTCACCGATTTCGCCATCGAGCGTGTTGTAGCGATGTAAACGGCCGCTGCGCATGACCTCGACCGCCTGCTCGATGCCGGCCTCGGGAATTGCTTCCTGCTGGGTGAAAGGCTTGCTGAAAACGGTTTTATTCATCGGATGCCATCCCCGCGTAAGCGGGGATCTTGTAAAAAGCTGATGTTATAAGATTCCCGCTTGCGCGGGAATGACCAAAGAGCGCGGGTATGACGGGACTGCATGGGAGTATCTTCAATCCTACACTCAATATTTCACTGGATCGTGGGCCTCGAAATCCCGATCATTTTTCCGTGAAGCACTCGCGCAGGCGTCAGTCGCAGGCGCGCGTGGCCCTGGTCTTATCTCACCGGTAGCCAGGCAGGTCGAAGATTCCCGGGTAGGCAAACAGAGAAACGCTGCCACCGGTGTGCAGGAAGACGACGTTTTCACCCTTTTTGAAATGCCCCTTGCGCACCAGGTCGATCAGCCCGGAGAAGCCTTTGCCGGAGTAAACCGGGTCCAGCAGGATACCTTCGTACTGCGCCAGCATCTTCACCGCTTCGACCATGGCATCGGTCGGCAAGCCATAGCCGGGGCCAACGTAGTCGCTGTTGGCGACGACTTTTTCGCGCTCGACCAGGTTCGGGCTATAACCCATGTAGGCGGCGGTGCGCTGCACCAGGCCGTAGACGTTTTCTTCCTGCTTCTGCTTTTCGGCGCGCACGCTGACACCGTAAACCGGGATGCCGCTGTTCATCGCTTCCATACCGAGCACCAGCCCGGCCTGGGTGCCGGCGCTGCCGGTCGCGTGCACCAGGTGATCGATGTGCAGCGAACGCTCATTCGCCTGGTGGGTCAGTTCGAAGGCCGCGTTGACGTAGCCGAGCGCGCCGATTTCGTTGGAGCCGCCGCCGGGAATAATGTATGGGTTTTTGCCATCGTCGCGCAGCTGCATCGCCAGCTGCTCCATTTCGGCGTTCATGTCGCTGTCGCCCGGACGCACTGAAATGCTGGCGCCGTGTAGTTGATCGAGCAGCACGTTGCCGTTATAAGCATAGGCTTCGTCTTCGTAACCGGTGCGATCCTCGAGCAGGATATGAGACTCGAGGCCGAGTTTTGCGGCAATGGCGCAGGTCTGGCGTGCGTGATTGGACTGAATTGCGCCCTGGGTGATGATCGTATCCGCTTTCTGCTCAACCGCATCGGCCATCAGGAATTCGAGTTTGCGGGTTTTGTTGCCACCGGAAGACAGGCCGGTGCAGTCGTCACGCTTGATCCACAGGTTGGGGCCGCCGAGCGCTTCGGAAATGCGCTGCATTGGCTCTAGTGGAGTCGGCAGATGGGCAAAATGTAGTCGGGGGTAGCGGGAAAGGTGCATAATAGTCTCCAAAATTAGTATCGCGCATGATTACACAATGAAGACCGCAATAAAAATGCCAATAATTTAGTGTAAAATTAAATTATTTAATTATATAGGTCTGACTGCGATATGGAATTGAAATGGCTTGAAGACTTGCTGGTGTTGCTGGAAGAGCAGTCGATCTCGCGCGCGGCGCTGCGCAGGCATGTCACACAGCCCGCCTATTCGCGCAGAATCCGGCAGCTGGAGCAGTGGCTCGGCGTCGAGCTGGTCGATCGCAGCACCAAGCCGATCAAGATACGGGCTAACGCGCTGGCGCTCGAAGACGAGGTGCGCGAACTGGTGAATCGCTTTTACGCGATGCGCAACCGCGTGTATGAATCGAGTGAAAGGGTAACTTTCGTGGCGCAGCACACGCTGGCGATTTCACGCTTTCCAATCCTGATTCGCGAAGTTAAAAAACGCCTGCCGGAGTCGAGATATCGCGTGGTGCCGGCCAACTACGAAGAATGCGAAGCCCTGTTCTACAATGAAGCCGACCTGTTGCTGTGTTATCAGACGTCGCAGCGGCATTTCGACTTTTCGCTTAAAACCGTGCGCAAGCTCGAACTCGGCCAGGATCACCTGATGCCGGTAGCGTCGGCGAGCCTGGCGGCGCAGCTGGGCGAGCTGCGGCCCGGCATGGTTCTGCCTTTGTTGATGTATCAGCAGGGCGGTTTCATGGCGGAAGCGCTGGCTGGCAGCTGTCTACCCGAGTTGAATCGCGACTTTCGCGTCGAATCGATTTGCGAATCGGCGTTTTCGGCGTCGCTCAAGGAAATGGCGCT
>Ga0224508_10001694_pt1 | contig 19540 bp, 14 predicted proteins | sample SF_Jan12_sed_USG_4_FD_170157 | JGI IMG/M metagenome (GOLD analysis project Ga0224508, IMG submission 170157) | Sediment microbial communities from San Francisco Bay, California, United States - SF_Jan12_sed_USGS_21 | ecosystem: Environmental > Aquatic > Marine > Sediment | place: USA... | reverse complement strand
GCAACGTCCGAATTGTGGCGTCGGGACTCCCATACCGGGTCGGCCTTTGTCACTGTCTCGACTGCCGCAAGCATCATGGGGCCCTTTTTCACGCTTCCGCGGTGTTCCCTCAGGATGCGGTAACGATCGATGGCGAAACACGCGGCTACGCTGGGCGGTTTTTCTGTCCCCGCTGCGGATCGTCCATTTTCGCACGCACCGCCGACGAAATCGAAGTAAACCTAGGATCCCTGGATGCCCCTGACCAACTGATGCCAACCTACGAACTCTGGACCGTCCGCCGCGAGTCCTGGTTGCCGCCGTTTCCGCTCACGAGACGATACGACCGCGATCGTGACAACACGGGTCGCTTTGAGGAGTAGGCCGCACGAACGGTGCGAAGGCGCCGTTACGAGGTTACGAGAGGGTATTAGGCGCTAAGGCGAAGCAAGCTCACGTCCATTCACCCGCGAATGCGCGTTAAGAGATAGTCGGTCACCGCCGAAACCAACTCCTCCGCTTCACCAACTTCGGCCCGAGCACCTCCAGCATTTTCCACGTCCGCGCCCATTGGTCGTTTTAAAATGATTGCGCAACGAGGATTTCGAGCATGAGATGATTGATCGCCCTTCACCCGCACCGATAAATCAGCCGCTGGCCAACGACACAGGTTTGTGAGTAGTCCGCCGTCAAACATATGAATCTGGACCAGAATTCTTATTCGGACTGGCTCAGTCTGAAACGATTTTGGTCTATGCTGAGCGGTCCTCCGCCCGGCGCTTTCAATTCAGATATCCGCGCTCCTCGAGCCAAGAGATAATATTCTCCGCGGCCTCCTCGGGGCCGAGGCGCATCGTGTCGACCACGATTTCAGCCCGCCGGGGCGGCTCGTAGGGTGAATCGATGCCGGTGAAATTCTTGATCTCGCCCGCCCGCGCCTTTTTGTAGAGGCCCTTGGCGTCGCGCCGTTCGGCCTCGGCCAGCGGTGTGTCGATGTAGATTTCGACGAATTCGTCGGTCTCGACGATCGACCGGGCCATCTGGCGCTCGGCCCTGAACGGCGAGATGAACGAGGTCAGCACGATCAGTCCGGCGTCGACCATCAGCTTCGAGACCTCGGCGATGCGGCGGATATTCTCGACCCGGTCCACATCGGTGAAGCCCAGGTCCCGGTTCAACCCGTGGCGCACGTTGTCGCCATCCAGCGTCGCCGTGTGCCGCTCGAGCGCATGGAGCTTCTGGCTGACGATATCGGCGATGGTCGACTTGCCGGAACCGGAAAGCCCGGTGAACCACAGGATGGCCGGTTTCTGGTTCTTCTGCCCCGCCCGCGCGCCTTTGTCGATTGCCATCGCTTGGCGGTGGATGTTCGAGGCGCGGCGTAGCGCGAAATTCAGGACGCCGACGCCCACCACCTTGTCCGACCGGCGGTGCAACAGCGCAAACCGCCCTGTCGCCGGGTTCTCGGAATGCGGGTCGAAGGCGACATCGCGCTCGAGCGCTAAGTTGCAGACGCCGATCTCACCTGCCTCGAGCTTGCGCGCCGCCAGCTCCTCATGGGTCTCGAGGTTCAGCTTGAATTTCGGCGAGGCCGCAGTGCAGTAGACCGTGGCCGCGCCGATCCGCATCCGGTAGGGGCGCCCGGGCAGCATGTCCTGGTCCGAGAGCCACAGGAGCTTGGCTTCGAACTGATCCGCCACTTCAGCAGGCGCATCCGCCGCGGCGATCAGGTCGCCTGGCATCACCTTAACCGGCGTTTCAAACCAAAGCGTCATCCGGTCTCCTTCGGACTCTGCCCGGGCAATTTTCGCCTCGCTGCCGCGCGGTAGAATCTTGACCCGATCGCCCGGCGCCGTCTCGCCGCTCAAGGCCGTGCCCGAGGCCTGCGCAGCTGGACCGTCACTTTCCACCGTCTCCGTGACCGCCAGCCGGAACGGCAGCGACGTCGGGTCCGTGCCCACATCGAACTCAGCCGCCCAAGCCTCCAGCGCCGCGCCGAGATTGCCGTCGGCCGGCAAAATAGCGTGATGATCCAAACCGAGGGATCCCACGAAATCCCGGATTTCCGTCTCGATCTCGTCTTTCATGCTTGGCCCACCCTCGTCGCCAAAGTCGCGCTCGGTTCCGCCGCACCACTACATCGTCGGCAGCGGCGGCAAAAGGGGTATTCGCGCCGCACCCGCGGCCCGCGCGCCATCAGCTCGCCATCCAGCCGCCATCGACCATCAGGTTCTCGCCGGTAATATAAGTCGCCTCCGGGCTGGCGAGAAATAGGACGGCCGAAGCGACGTCCGCGGCCTGGCCCAGCCGCGGCCATGGCGTGCGGGCCCGGGCATAGGCCAGCCGCTCGTCGCTTGGCTCATGCCCGCCCATTCCGGTCATGATCTTGCCCGGTGCCACCGCGTTGCAGACGATGCCGTCACGCGCATAGTCCGCGGCGATCTGCCGGGTCATGTAGACGACGCCTGCCTTGCTGACCCCATAAGCCAAATGGTCCGGCGACGAGATCATGCCGTGCTGGGACGAGATGTTAACAATCCGCCCGCGCACCTCGCCCCGCTTCTCCTGGGTCAGCATTTGGGCCATTGCGGCCTTGCAGCCCATGAAGACGCCGCGAAGGTTGACCGACATGGTCAGATCCCAATCGGCCAGGCTGGTCTCGGTCAGCCGCCCACCGGCGCCGATGGCGGCGTTGTTGACGATCACGTCCAGCCGGCCGGTGCGCGCCGCGGCCAGGGTCACCAGCGCCCTGATGTCATCCCAACTGGACACATCGGTCGTCAGAAACTCGGCCGATCCGCCGACCGCGTGGATGGCCTCGGTCGTCGTCTCGCCGCCACCGCGCGGTTCCTCGGTGATATCCGCCAGCACCACATGCGCACCCTCGGCGGCGAAACGGATCGCGACCGCCCGGCCGATCCCGTTGGCCGCGCCGGTCACGATCGCGGTATGGCCCTCCAGGCGGTCCATGGTGCTCAGGCTGCCCCGACGCCCAAACCCAGCCGCCGGGCTATGTATTGGTGCAAATCCAGGATGCAGCCTTCATAGGCCGCACCCGCCAGCGGGCCGGGCCGATAATGGGCGGACCGCAAACCCCGGCCCAGGTTTTCGAGCACCACCTTGTCCTCCGCCATGGTGTTCTGGAACAGCTCCACCGCCCAGTCGACCCTCTCGTCCGGCCAATCGTCACCGTAGAAAAAGAGGCCCAGTTTCACCCGCACACTATCCGTCGAAGCCGGTTCGATGCACAGGAACGAGCTGTAGTCACTCGCGCCCCCTATCACCAGGTTCGGCGGCACCGCGATCATCACGCAGGTATCCAACTCCGCCTCGGTGAGGTCCGGATGCCCGACCTTCTCGCGCTCCATGTCGGGCGTGAAACCCGCAAAACTGCCGAAATAGGCATCCCCCGCCGGATAGTGCGCGCAAAGCTCGGTCGGGTTGACCAAGTGCAGCGTCTCGCGGTGAAGCGCCGACAGATGATAGCCCTCCATGAAGTTCTCGACCAGCGACTTCCAGTTGGTGTCCCAGACCTCGTGGGCCACGTAGCGGGTCCGCATCTCCTCGAAATGGTAGTTGTGGATGATCCGGTCGAGCCCGGCCATCCGTGGCGCCAGCGGGGCCACATCCGGATTGAGGCTCACGAAAATGAACCCCTGCCAGATCTCCGAGCGGAACTCCGGCAGGCGGCAGTCGCGCTTGTCGAAATCCGCGCGCTTGCCGATCAGCGGCGTGCCGATCAGCTGCCCGGTCGTGTCGTAGGTCCAGGAATGATAGGGGCAGACGAGCCGCCGCGCCTTGCCCTGCCCCGAGAGGACCGGCATCGCCCGGTGGCGGCAGACATTCGAGAGGGCGCGGATGGCGCCATCCTCGCCGCGCACCATTGCGACCGGCTCGCCGACCAGGTCGTAGGTCATGTAGTCCCCGGGCTCCGGGATCTCTTCCGCCCGCCCGACGCAGAGCCATTCACGCGCGAATAGACCTGCCCTCTCGGCGGCAAGAACGTCGGGGCAGGTATAGAACGCGCCCGGCATCGCCCGGGCCGCTGCGTGGTCCGAGGCGGCGGACTTGGCCAGGGCTTCGGCGATCTCGGCGGGCAATTCGGTCATCGGCACGTCTCCTCCGACGCAAGGATGCGGCCCGGCGGACCCGCGCGTCAATCCGGGCGGTGACGATTCAGATTGCGCGCGCGCGCCGGCCGCGATATCGCTATTGAACGATCATTCAACAATAACGAAGCAACGGGGCCACCGGTGACCATGAACCCCCGCTATGCGCGCCTGTTCGAGCCGGTCGCCATCGGCCCCGTCACCGCGCCAAACCGGTTCTACCAGACGCCGCACGCCACCGGCATGGGCTACCTGCGCCCAAAAGCCGGGGCGGCGCTCAGGGGCATCAAGGCAGAGGGCGGCTGGGGCGTGGTCTGCACCGAATACTGCTCGATCCATCCCTCTTCGGACGATTCGCCCTACGCCTTCCTGACCCTTTGGGACGAGGATGACACCAAGGCGCTGGCCAAGACGGCCGAAGCGATCCACGAACACGGCAGCCTGGCGGGGATCGAGCTCTGGCATGGCGGCGCTCATTCGACCAACAAACTGACCCGCGAGCCGATGCTCGCCCCCTCGGCCCGGCCCTCCTGCTTCATGCAGCCACCCGCCGCCCGCGCGCTCGACAAGGCCGATATCCGCGCCTTTCGCAGATGGCAGGCGGCGGCGGCCAAGCGCGCGGTCGAGGCCGGTTTTGACATCGTCTACGTCTATGCGGGGCATGATTACCTGCCCTTCCAGTTCCTCTCGCCCCGCACCAACCGGCGCGCGGACGAATACGGCGGCAAGCTCGGGAACCGTGCGCGCCTGCTGCGCGAAATGCTCGAGGAGACCCGCGAGGCGATCGGCCCCGACCGGGCGCTGGCGATCCGGCTCGCGGTCACCGAGCTTCATGGGCCCACCGGCATCACTCATGACGGCGAGGCGCCCGAGATCGTCTCAATGCTGGCCGAGATCCCGGACCTCTGGGACGTCAACGTCGCCGGTGGCAACGGCAAGGATTCAAAATCCGCCCGCTTCAGCCCGGAGGGCTACCAGGAACAGCACGTTCAATTCGTCAAGAGCCTGACCACCAAGCCGGTGGTCGGGGTCGGCCGCTTTACCTCGCCAGACACCATGATCGACCAGATCAAGCGCGGGGTCCTGGACCTGATCGGCGCCGCCCGACCCTCGATCGCCGATCCGTTCCTGCCGGCGAAAATCCGCGAGGGCCGGGAGGACGAGATCCGCGAATGCATCGGCTGCAATATCTGCCGCTCGGCTAACAACGAAGGCGTGCCGCTGCGCTGCACTCAGAACCCGACAATGGGCGAGGAATGGCGCCGTGGCTGGCATCCGGAGCGCATTCCCACCAAGCGCTCGGACCGCCGGGTGCTGGTGGTAGGCGCGGGCCCCGCCGGGCTCGAATGCGCGTTGGCGCTGGGGCGCCGCGGCTACGAGGTGGCATTGGCCGAGGCGGGGCGCGAACTGGGCGGCCGGTTGCTCCGCGATTCCACCCTGCCCGGCCTCGGCACGTGGATCCGGGTCCGCGACTGGCGCGCGCACATGCTGGGGAAGCTGCCGCATGTCAGCGTCTTCCGCGAGAGCGAGCTGACCGCCGAAAACATCCTGGGGCTCGGTTACGAAGACATCGCCCTCGCCACCGGCAGCCGCTGGCGGCACGATGCCATTGGCACTCTTATGGAGGAAGCAAGCGACGTGTCCGGCCTGACGCCCGATGACATCTTCGCGGGTGCCACCATCACCGGCTCCGTGGTGATCTATGACGACGACCACTACTACATGGGCAGTGCCCTGGCAGAGCGGCTTGCGGCCGAGGGCCATCAGGTCGAGCTGGTCACCCCTGCCCCCATCGCCTCGGCCTGGACCGAGATGACGAACGAGCAGGATCTCATCCAGGCCCGCCTGATCGAGGCCGGGGTAAATATCACGCCTCTGCGCCGTCTGATGGCATTGCGCCCGGGCGAGGTCGAAACAGCTTGCGTCTACACCGATGCCCGCGCCACGACCGAATGCGGCACCCTGGTCCTCGTCACTGGCCGCATCGCTGACGACATGCTCTATACTGAACTGACGCTCGACGAGACACGCCTGAAGGATGCCTCGATCCGGTCCGTCACCCGGATCGGCGACTGCTTGGCGCCGTCCTCGATTGCCGACGCCGTCTTCTCGGGTCATCGTTTCGCCCGGGAGTTCGGCGAGAACGCCCCGCCCGCGCCCCGGCGCGAGCGGCCCCCGCATTAGAGCACAAGAGAGGCGCCCATGGCCCGCGCACGCCGCCGCAGCAGGCCGGAACGAATTCCGGGCCGGATCGAGCAGCCGCCGTTCCGCCAGGTGCGGATGCGCTACCGGCCGATTGAAATCCTGAACGCCGACCAGATCGAGGCAATCCACCAGGCGGGCTTGAATATCCTGCAGCGGATGGGAATGCGGGTTCTGGACGACCACGCCCGCGCCCTTTTTGCGAGCGCCGGGGCCGAAATCGACGAGGCGGAAATGCAGGTCCGCCTCGATCCGGCCCTCACTGAGGAGCTGGCCGCCAAGGCGCCGGAGCATTTCACGCTGCGTGCCCGCAACCCGGCCCACGACCTAAGCGTAGGGCGCCAGGACGTGATCTTCACCGCGGTCGGCGGCCCCGCCTATGTGGAGGATATGGAGCGCGGACGGCGCCAAGGCACATACGCAGAAATGTGTAATTACATGCGCCTAGTGCATAATCTTAACATCGTGCACCAGGAAGGCGGTGGCCCGTTCGAGCCCCTAGACCTGCCCGCTGCGACGCGTCACATGGACATCTGCTACGCCGCGATCACCCTGACCGACAAAACCTGGCAGCCCAATGCGCTGGGTGCCGCGCGCACGCTCGACGGGCTCGAGATGGCCGCGATCAGCCACGGGATAGCGCGCGAGGATCTGGTCGACCGTTGCGTTTTCAACGGGGTCATCAACACCAACTCGCCCCTGCAGCTCGACATCCCCATGGCCGAGGGGCTGATCGCCCTGGCCGAGCATGGGCAATGCAATGTGATCACGCCCTTCACGCTGGCCGGCGCGATGTCGCCAGTGACATTGGCGGGCGCGCTGGCCCAGCAACATGCCGAGGCCCTGGCCGGGATCGCGCTGACCCAAATCGTGCGCCCCGGCGTGCCGGTCATGTATGGGGGCTTCACCTCGAATGTGGACATGAAGTCGGGCGCCCCCGCCTTCGGCACACCGGAATACGCCCAGGCAGCTCAGATCTCGGGCCAGCTTGCCCGGCGGATCGGGGTGCCCTTCCGATCCTCAAACGTCACCGCCGCCAACGCCAACGACGCCCAGGCCGCCTACGAGAGCGAGATGGCCCTCTGGGGCTCGATCATGGGCGGGGCGCATATGATCAACCACGCAGCCGGCTGGCTGGGGGGCGGGCTGACCGCATCCTTCGAGAAGCTGATCATCGACGCCGAGATGCTTCAGATGATGGCCGCCTATCTGGAGCCGCCCGAGATCACGCCTGAGACGCTTGCGCTGGAGGCGATCGACGATGTCGGGCCCGGCGGCCATTTCTTCGGCACCGAGCACACGATCGAACGCTACGAGACGGCGTTCTACACTCCGCTCGTCTCGAATTGGGACAACTACGACACTTGGGTTCAGCGCGGCTCGGTCGAAGCGGTCAAGCGGGCAAATGAAATCTGGCACCAGTTGCTCGAAGAATACGAACAGCCCCCATTGGACCACGCGATTGATGAGGCGTTGCGTGACTACATGGCGCGCCGCAAATGTGAGGGCGGGGCGCCCATGAACTGATTACCGCGATGTGCCTTAGGTATAAAAATGACGTTAATTCCAAAAAATTATTGATTATTTACAGTCCACTACAGAGATTCTCACAGTGAGCGCCTGCCCATCTCACACCTTCAGCGGCCCCAGATGCGCGCCCAGCATCGCCACCGCCGCGGCCTTCGCCCGGACCGGATCGACCGCCGTCTCGTCCAGCGACCATTCCAGCCACAACCCATCCGCCAGCGCCACGAAGCTCTGGGCCAGGGCGGCGGTGTCCACCTCCCTGCCCCGCATGACCGCGACCCCGGCGATCGCCTCGGCCACCCTGCCCCGATAGCCGCCGTAGAGCTCGCGATGGACCTCACGAAGCGCCGGGTTGCCGGCGATTTCATCCCAGAGCGCGAGCCAGACCCGCACCATCTTCCGGTCGAAGAAGTCCGGCGCGAAGGTGGCGTCGACAATCGCCATAAGTGCCACCTCCGGCGCCTCGGCTTCCTGCCCGGCGCCGGCGCCGCGCTGCGCGACGCCGCCATAGAGCGAGCCGCGATAGACCTCGGCCAACAGCCCGTCCTTGCCGCCGAAATAGTGGCCGATCAGTCCGCGCGAAACGCCGGCCTCGCGGCAGATCCGGTCGATGGTGAACCCGCCGATCCCATCCCGCGCCAGGCAGACCAGCGCCGCCTCGACCAGCATCTTGCGGCGCACGTCGGGCCGCTCGCGCCGGAAGCGCGGCACCGATTGCGTATCGCCTTGGCCAGACATATGGCGAGATTTGGCTGAATGTGGATTATGTGCAAGGGTTTCCCCAGCCCCTGCACGACTCACGCACCAAGTTGCGCCTCGGGGACCAGACCAGGCGCAGACCTACTGCGCAGAACAGGGAGGATTCGATGTCGAAATTCATGATGAGCGGCCGGTCGCTCCATCCCATGGCCGAGACCTTCGCCAAGGCCTTCCGCCACGGCAAGATGGATCGGCGCGAGTATATCGCCTCGATGATGTGCGTGGGCGTGACCGCGGCGGGCGCCTACACGCTGGGCGGCATCGCCCTGCCGACACCGGCCAAGGCTCAGACCCCGAAGGTCGGCGGCACGCTCAGGATCGCGACCCCGGTCCGCGCCGCGGGCCTCAAGGATCCGCGCACCTTCGACTGGGACGCCCATGTCTCGCGCCAATCCTGCGAATACCTGGTACGCTGGGAGCGCGACTCCTCGTTCACGCCCTGGCTCCTGGAGAACTGGGAGATCAACGACGACGCCACCGAATACCGCTTGAACATCCGCAAGGGCATCAAGTGGCAGAACGGCGATGAGCTGAACGCCGAGGACGTGGCCTTCAATATCACCCGCTGGTGCGAGAAGAAGGTCGAGGGCAATTCCATGGCCGCCCGCATGGGCACGCTTGTCGATGCGGACACCAACGAGGCGATCGAGGGCGCGATCGAGATCACCGGCAGCCATCAGGTGACACTCAAACCCTCGACGTCGGACATCTCGCTGATCGCGGGCATGACCGACTATCCGTCCTTGATCGTCCATCGCAGCTTCGACCCCGAGGGCGACCTGATGGAGCAGTTCAATCTGGGTCCGGGGCCTTTCAAGATCGTCCATTGGGAACCGGGCGTCCGGGCCAGGGTCGAGCGGCGCGAGGGGTATTGGCGCGGAACCGATGCCTATCTGGACGCGATCGAGATGATCGATTTCGGGACCGATCCGACCGCGATGATTGGCGCCTTCGAATCCGATGAGGTCGACACCAACGAGCAGAGCCAAGCCGACCAGATCGAGCAGCTCGAAGCGGTGGGGTTGATGACATCCGAGATCGCCACCGGCGCGACCATCGTTTGCAGGTTCAACAACTCGGTGCCGCCCTATGACGATCAGCGGGTGCGCCGCGCCGCCCAGCTGGCGGTGGACAACGCCATCGTGCTGTCGCTCGGCATCAATGGGCGCGGCGCGCTTGCCGAGAACCACCATGTGGGTCCGATGCATGTGGAGTATTTCCAGCTGCCGCCAGTCGCGCGCGATGTTGAGCAGGCCAAGGCGCTGTTGGCCGAAGCGGGACAGAGTGACCACGAATTCGAGCTGATCTCGATCGACGACGATTGGCGCCGCAACACCACGGACGTGATCGCGGCCCAAATGCGTGACGCGGGCCTGAACGTCAAGCGCACGGTCATCCCGGGTGACACGTTCTGGAACGACTGGACCAAGTATCCAGCCTCGACCACCAACTGGAACCCTCGCCCGTTGGGTGTTCAGGTGCTGGCCCTGGCCTACAAATCGGGCGAGTCCTGGAACGAGTCGGCCTTCGCGAACCCGGATTTCGACGCGGCGCTGGACGAAGCGCTCGGCACCCCGGATCCGGACGCCCGGCGCGCGATCATGGAACGCGTCGAAAAGATCCTCCAGGATTCCGGCACGCTGATCCAGCCCTACTGGCGTTCGGTTTTCCGACACATGAATGACCGGGTGCGCAACTTCGACTCGCACCAGGCCATCGAGTTCCACACCGAAAGCGCTTGGCTCGATAGCTAAGGACAATGACCGGGCCGCGACATGCGGCCCGGTACCAGCTTTATGTTTCCCAACGCATCGAGATATTTTAGGTTGGCATCATACGTCGGCAGAACTGTCAATGAGGGTCGCTCTCGTCCATGAAACTGTCCGTCGTGATCCCTATCTACAACGAGCACGAGAATATCGATCCCCTACAGGCACAGCTTGAAGACGCGCTGGCCGGTTTCGGTGATGGATACGAGATCATCTATTCGAATGACGGCAGCCGCGACGGCTCGGCCGAGGCACTGGATCAGATTGCCGATGGGAACCCACAGGTCAAAGTGATCCATTTCCGGCGGAACTTCGGGCAGACGGCAGCTCTGATGGCCGGCTTCAATCATGCGAGTGGCGAAATCATCGTGGCATTGGATGGCGATCTTCAGAACGACCCCAAGGATATCCGGCGCCTAGTCGAGGAAGCCGATAAGGGGTTCGATGTTGTTTCTGGCTGGCGCGTCGACCGCCAGGAGGGGCATCGGCGACGCCTGCCCTCGCGGATCGCCAACTGGCTGATCTCGCGGATTACTGGCGTCAAGCTGCACGACTACGGTTGTACCTTGAAGGCTTATCGCCGCGAGATCCTGGACGGGGTCTTCCTCTATGGCGAAATGCACCGTTTCATACCGGCCCTGGTGGCCTGGCAAGGCGGCAGCGTGACCGAGGTGCCGGTGACCCATCATCCGCGACGCCACGGATCATCGAAATATGGAATTGACCGGACAACGCGTGTTCTGCTCGATCTCTTCCTGGTCAGTTTTTTGGGCTATGGGCTGGATCGGCCGATCCAATTCTTCGGACGCGCAGGAGTCTATAGCGTTCTCTTCGCGATCCTGGTTGGATTTTGGGCCATCTATCTCAAATATGTGGATGGCATTTCGTTCATCCAGACACCCTTGCCGATTCTTGTCGCGCTGCTGTTGCTTGCCGCGCTCATCTTCTTCCTGATGGGCCTGCTGGCGGAGATGCAAACCAGAATTTATTATGAGATTCAGGATAAAAGGCCGTATATTATAAGGGGCACGCGAAATATCGCGGTTGATCTGACTGAAAGAGAACGCAAAAAGACTCATGTCTGAAAGCGTGTACGACGACTCGTTCTTCGATTACACCGACGGATTGTCGATCACCTCGGCGCGGCGGATGATTCCCGCGGTGCAAAGCTTGCTTCCCCGTGTCGACAGCGTCGCAGATTTCGGCTGCGCTCGCGGGGCATGGCTGCGGATCTGGCAGGATTGCGGCGCCTCGCGGATTTGTGGCCTGGATGGCGATTATGTGGACCGGAGCAGTCTGCACATCGCGGACGAGGCGTTCATCATCCACGACCTGACCCAGCCAATTGACCTGGGCCAGAAATTCGACCTGGTGCAAAGCCTGGAAGTGGCGGAGCACCTACCCCGGGCATCGGCCGAAATCTTCGTCGGCTCGCTGACCAGCCACAGTGAAATCGTGCTGTTCTCAGCCGCGCCTCCAGGACAAGGCGGGGCGCATCACGTCAACGAAAGGCCCTATGAGTTCTGGCGGGACATCTTCGCGAAGCAGGGATTCCAGCTTTTCGATTGCGTGAGGCCGGTGCTCCTGAGAGACACGGCAATCCAGCCTTGGTATCGATTCAACAGCTTCCTCTACGTCCATGCGGACCGGGTCAAGGATCTGTCGGAAACAGTCCGGCAAACACGGATCTTGGATAGCGCACCGATCGCGGATGTCTCTCCCTTTGCTTTCAAACTGCGCAAAGCGGTTGCGTCCTGCCTTCCGGCCCCGGTGCAGAACCGGATCGCCTCGGCGCTGAGCCGCTGGCGCGCCCAGGGATGAACGCCGCGGCGGCCCGAGCAATTCTGTCCTGATGTGCGGCATCGTCGGATTCACCAGCCCGGGCGGCAATCCAAAGGCCATTCTGTCGCCCATGATGTCCGCGATCGCCTATCGCGGTCCGGACGAATCCGGCACCTATGCGGATGACCGGATCGCCGTTGGCCATCTGCGCCTGACGATCATCGAGCCTGACGGCGGCCACCAGCCCCGCGTCGATGATCAGACCGGCGATCTGTTGGTCTATAATGGCGAGATCTACGGCTATCGCGCCCATGCCGACTGGTTGCGTGGCCGCGGCGTCGCCTTGCGCGACGGTTCCGACACCGAAGTCCTATTCCAAATGATCCGGCATCTGGGCATTGACGAAGCGCTCGAACGCCTGGACGGCATGTTCGCCTTCGCCTATCGCGACGGCGCGACCGGCACGCTTTGGCTGGCCCGCGACCGGTTCGGCGAGAAGCCGCTATTCTACGCGCGGCGTGGTGATCGGCTGATCTTCGGCTCTGAGGTAAAGGCGTTGCTGGCCCATCCGGACCTGAGGGGTTGCGACTTCGATCATGCCGCCTTGGCGCAATACCTGGCCTTCGACTACGTGCCCGCGCCCGCCACTGGGCTCGACGGGATCGAGAAACTCGCGCCTGGCGAGGTGCTGACACTCAAATCGGGTCAGGTCGAACGGCGGACCTATTGGCTGCCTAACCTGCCGAGCGCTGGTGGCCCCGCCGCCGCGCCCAGCTCGATCGACGAGCAAGCAGATCGGCTGACCGGTCTACTCGACCGGTCAATCGAGTCGCGTCTGATCGCCGATGTACCGGTCGGGCTGTTCCTGTCCGGCGGGCTCGACAGCGCGCTGATCGCGGCCCGAGCCAGCAAACTTGCGCCCGAGATCACCGCCTACACCATCCGCTTCGAGGGCGGCGGCTATGACGAGACGCCTTTTGCCGCAGAGGTGGCGAACCACTTCGGCCTGCGCCATCGGATTTTTGACGTGGGAAAAGACGAACTCTTTTCGGCGATCGGCACGATCGAGGCGCGTATGGACGAGCCCTTCGCCGACAGCTCGATCGTGCCCACATATCTGCTTTGCCGTGCCGCACGGCAGGACGTTACCGTCGCGCTAGGGGGCGATGGGGGCGACGAGTTGTTCGCGGGCTACATCAATTTCCAGGCCCAAGCGGCGAGCCCTCTGCTTCGGGCGATGCCAAAGGCGCTCAAGGGCCTCCCCCGCGCGGCCAGCCGGCTGCTGCCGGCGCACGACGATTATATGAGCAGCCGGTTCAAGATCGACCAACTGCTGAACGCTTGGGGCGAGCAGACGCGCTATCAGTCCTTCCAATGGATGTCCGCCTTCGATGCGGCCGAGATTGGCGCGCTGATGAGTCAGGATGACGGGCTGGTGGCCGCAATCGACCGCGAACTGGCGCAGTCCCATCCAACCAAAGGCTTGGAACAGCAGCAATATCTCTTCTGCCGGCTCTACCTGCCGAACGCGATCCTGACCAAGGTCGATCGTGCATCGATGTACAACAGCCTCGAGGTGCGCGCGCCGTTCCTCGCCCGGCCCTTGGCGGAGTTCGCCTTCTCCCTGCCAGGGCCGATGAAGCTCCGGCGGCTCGAGACCAAGCGGATACTGCGCCATTTGGGCCGGCGCTTGCTGCCGACATCGGTCACCGAGCGGGCAAAGCACGGCTTCGCCCTGCCGGTCGCCAGCCTGATCCGGGGCCCGCTGTCCGAGCTCGTTTCAGATACCCTGCTCGACGAGTCGAATCCTTTGGCCGATTTCGTGTCGCGCGCTGGCATCGAACAGACACTCGCAGACCACCGGGACCGCCGCCGCGACAACCGGAAACGTATCTGGGCGCTTTACTGCCTGTTTCAGTTTGCCCGCAACGTGCGCACGTTGCAGACGGCACCTACCGCCTAGAAATCACGTGCCGCTGTCGTACTAACGACGACGATGCCTCCAAGGATCAGCGCCATGCCCAGCCAGCGCATTGGGCCGATCGGCTCGCCAAGAATGAATGCGCTGGACACAATGACGGCGACGAACTGGATCGAAAACATCGCCTGCGCCACGTTCAGCGGCAGGCGCTGGAGAAGCGTCGCATAACCAATGAAGGCCAGACCGAAGCTGAAAGTCCCAATCATCGTATGCAGGTTGATCAACGAAACCGGCCAAGTTTCGGAAATGCCAGGGCGCCCCGCGCCGACCTTAAGGAACAGATTCCCCGCTACCGTGAAGGACGTGATCAACAGCACGACCAAGAACGTCATATGCCTACCCCCGTGCGCCTGCTCAGGTCGCCTTCGGTCATTAACGCAGATTGCAAATCCGGTCCAGAACGCCGCCGGGCCCGCCTTTTCAGTCCAGTGGAATATCGAATCCGTCATGCCACTGAATTTGACGGGAGAAGGCACCATCCTCATAGCCTAAGCACACCGCCTCGATGGAATAGCGGTATTGCTGAATCCGCCGCTTATCGAGCGTCCGAAATGCGCGGTATTTCCACGGCACGCTGAAAATGTGGTGCGGATAAAAGTCATATGCCAGCAGACCATCTTCATCGACGTTCTCCAAGACATGAGCATGGTAGCGCCGGAGTGCGTTACGGATCCGTTGCTTGGTTACGAAATAGCGGTTCTCGGCACCACTCTCCGCGATCCGCTCTAGCTCGCATGTCTCGCTGGCCCGCATCTCGGCCCGGTTACGTGTCGTGCCCCAGGTCCAGGTTGGGAACGGGCCGTGTTCAGGATTGATCAGGCGCTGTTGGTTCATCGTGACCGATATGCCCAAGAAATAACTCGCGGGCACACGATACTCCTGCCCTTCGTCGTCGACCGCCCAGAAGCGCACGCTATTCATTGAGCGGGTATCCAACCAGTAGAAGTAGTTGATGTGGAAGAGCGCGGGCGAGACGACGACAAGCCCGATCAAGCTCACCGCGAAGAGTGGAGGGATCCGCCGCCCGATCATTCGGCGCAGCCCCAGGACAATTGCCAAATTCAACAGAATAAACTTCCAGAAAAATATGCCGGTCAGAACAAAGATCCCAATATGCATCAGATCGAAAAACGCCGTGGTCAGCATCGCGAGCCTTGGCCTGACAACCAGGACAACGCAAAAAAGTTGACCCGCAAGCGTCGCAAAGTTGAAGAGCGGGGAGGCAAGGCTAAACCACTCGTATGCGCTACGCAGTAGACTGTCCGAAAAGCTTAGTGGATTTACTCCGGCCTCGCTCGACGCAAGAATGAGATACTCGGTCCGGTTTTCGAAGACCCAGAACATGAGATCACCGCCAACCGCGATCTTGCCGAGCGCGCCAAAAAAGTAATTTCCGAAATGCAGCGAAACGCCGGCCAGCAGGACCGCCTCCATCAACCCCAGTTGGTCCGGCCGGTTCGGTCCCAAGCTCAAAGCGGCCGATCTACGCTGGATATTCGCAAAGAGAGGCAAAAGGAGCGATGCGATGATCAGCAGGCCCGCGGTATCGATGATCGTCATATAGTCGACCGAGGAGATCGGCACTCCAAAGACCGCCGCAAGCGCCTGCTTCTGCATGTGGATGTAGTAAAGCGGCAGCAGTCCAAAGCTGGGACGCACGAGCGCGATAAGACCGAAGAACGCAGCGATGACCCAAACGTAGTTCACGATAAGGCCCAGATCCCCGGGCCTGCCAACCACAGCGGGCGACAGAACCATCCGACTGGTCACCAAGTAGAAAACCGAAAACGCCAACGTGATCCGCAGAACGATACTGACTGCGGGTGGGACGTCACGGTAGCTCACCCGTGCGCCGATTAGCCCAACCAAGATCAGTAATCCGATGCTGCTCAATGGCACGCCGTTCGTGAAGAGAGAGAGCGTCACGCCCGAGAAAGCACGGTTCGCGGCGGCGCAGAGCGCGACGAATGTCAGATAGGGCAGCGCGGACCAGAGGACTGAGCGCCAGTCCGGCATGGCCTCTCTGCTCATGGTCGCTTCCGCGCGCATCCCACCCCTCGGACTTTGCGTATTAATCTCTGAGCCGGACGACTTCGAAAAAGCCGTGGCTTTCGAGATCAATGACATGCGGTGTAAAGCTGTCGGGCAGGCCCACCGGGTTGACCCGCACCAGGTAGTCAAACGTCTTCGGCCATTCGGACCAATAGAACCGGCCGCAGAAATCGATCGTCGGCTCGATGAAATCAGGATCGAGCCCGTTCTCGACGTCGGGCGTTTGGATTATTGGCCCGCACGGCGCATCAATATCGCGTGTCAGTTCAGTGGGGCGGAGTTGCGTCACGCCGGTGAAAAGGAGCGGCACGAATGCGTTGGCCTCAATGATCGCAACACTGCCCCAATGCCAGTACGAGCGCAGCGGCATCGCCATGCGGCCATTGACATAGTCGAAACTGCTCAGCACGCGCGCGCCATCCGGCAGCTGCGCCATCGCCGCCCTAAACTCCACGAATTCGCGATCCGCCCGTTGATAGGGTTCCCAAAGCGTCATCGCACGACCCGCGACCAGGAGGCAGATCGCCAAGGCGAGCGCCGAGCGTGGCATTCGCGACATCGCTTGGGGCTGTGTCGTGGCAACGCCGAGCAGTGCCAGGATCGGAGGAAACCGAAAATCTATCCCATAGACCCCCAACAGCTGGGTCGGCATCGCCACGCAGAGCACCGTCACCGCGATCAAAGGCAAAGCCATCGACTCAGCAAGACGCAGCATTCGCCTTTTCAGCAGGACCATTGCAATGCCCAGCAGGGCGAGAAAAATGACGACATCGCTGAAGCCTTCTGTCGCCAATGTCGGCGACAGAAATGCCATCAGCTTTTCCTCCGGTTTTCCGTATTTCGTGATCTTGTCGCCGATCACATCATCGCTCGCAAACCAGACTAGAAAGGCCGCGAACATGACCAGAAACGGAGCGGCGATCGGGGCAATTTGCGTCAGAATTACCCGCAAGTTTCGACCGTGGCACCGAAGGGCAATCGAAAACGCATGCATAAAAAGAACGAGCCCGTAGAGGCCTAGCACAAGAATATGCGCGAAATAGAGCAGGACGCACTGCGCAAATAGCAATGCGATGCGCGTCCGTACCGGCCAATGCTGCACGCGCAACCAAATGCCCAAGCAAAGCAGCATCAGCGCGGTGCCGAAATAGAAATTCAGAAACCCCCAAAGAAAAGCATGGTTGTAGAGGACGGGTAGCGCGAGAGCGGGCCATAGTGTGAAATGCGTGAACAACGCACGATGTATCGCGATGACTCCCACGTAGATCAGCGCCATATTTGCCGCGACGAAGATGCGCCCGGCGTCGTAGACACCGAAAATCTCAACAAGTGGCGCCGTGACAAGATCGACAAGCAGATAAGGCGAGAGATGTGAAATGGTCCGGTAGCTTTGCTGAAGCAGCGGCTCTGTCTCAAGCCGCGCCAGGACGTGCCACCGGGCCAAATGGTTCGGCAGATCGACCAAAGGCGCCATCTCGACGGAAAGCACCGGCACGAGCGTGAGCACTAACAGGCCCAGATGCGCGGCCCAAATCAGCAGCCGAGACCGAGTCTCGGCAAGCTGATCTGGGCTCGCCTCCCCCATATCGGCGCGCACCAACATCACCGGTCGCCGCCGCCCCGCGCAGGCGGCGTCGGAACACGGTCGAGCCGACCAACAATCTCCGTGTCGGCGGTACGCCGCCGCCGGCACTTCCCAGACGAGGACTGCATTTGATCTGCTCTGGCTGCCTCGGCGCCATTTGTGCGCGGGTCGCCAGAACGTTGCAACGCCTTTGTCGGCCCAAGCGCCAATATCGCGGCGACCGGTGCCATTTGTGACACGGCTGGGGGATCGGTTCGAATTTCTTTGCGGGTGAAGGCTCGAACCTACGATCCTGAAGCGATAGCCTCTCAGGGCTTCTATATAAATAACTGGAACGAAATGTTTTTATAGCTGAATTTGGTATTGTGCAGGATTGCCCATGTGGGCCGGTGTCAATCCCTATTGTAAATTACACCCTGCGCGTCAGGTCGATTGTGCACGCCGAACGAACTCGAGCATGTCCAATCGAATCCCGCGGCCCACCGTTATCTGCACTGCTGGATCCCAACGGTGATTGGCCTCAACGAGATAGATCCCGTCCTTCGAAATCGCAACATCCCAACCAAGAGTTCCAAACTCCGAAAATGCTCTCGCCCCTCGTCTGACAGCATCGATGACCTCGCCCCAGCGGGGGATTTGAAACCCAGTGATAAAGTGTCCTGTCGTCGGATGAAATTTGCAGGTCGCTATCCGGTTTATAGACGTCTGAGACGGACCATAGGCTTGGCCCAAGGTGCCCGTGACAACGTCAAGGGCTGCGATCAGGTTTTGTGTTTTCCCACCCGCGAAGGAATCGGCGATGTTGTCGCCAACCGGGATCTTCAAGAACGCGAACGGAAAGCTGGGCTCAAGGTCAACAAGAACGCTGATGATCCGGGCCATGCCAAATGCGTGGTGCGGCATAAGATCGTGCAACGCCGGATCAGGCTCGAGCCATGGCTGCACCAGAAAGCCACACTTGTCTTGTCGACAATGGTCAAGAACCTCGGACGCCCGCCAGCGGCGCCCAGTGTGATCCGAGATGCGCCCTTCATTTGTGGTGAGGCAGAGCAAGCCTCTCGCGTAGGTGCCGATGATGGGCTTTAAGGCAAGGCGCGTCTCAGGCGGCAGCGATGCAAGGAAATCCGCTAACTCGGTCTCCGTCGTTATCCGCCGCGCGCCGATTGCGGCCACTCGCCCGTCGTTCATCTCGAAATCAACAACCGCAATCACCTGCGGTGCGGCAATGCCCCGAGAAGCACAGGTGGCATGGTAGTCGAGTTTGTTGACAACGATCTTGTGATGCTCACGCGGATTGAGAATATCCTGCATCCTGACGAGAGTTCGTTTGGAAAGAAATTCGGACGACTCGGCCCATGGCCGCCGATCGACGTCAAATAGAATCGCGTCTTTCGGTTTCATCTTCAGGAGCACCGCCGCCAGCGCCAATCTTGTCAAGGCTTTGACTGAGTAGTCCGACTCTGCAATCGCCTGCGTCGATGCAGAAAACTGTGTCAGTAAGTCGGTGATATCGATCGGGACCCGCATCAAATATATAGCATTCCATTGGCAAATTCCCCCAAGATGGGGGCATCCACAAGTGCACTAACTAGATAGATTACACAAAACGAATACGAACAAAATAGACGGGCCGAAGAATCATTATTCTTCAATCTCGGAATCATCGGAAGTTTGGTTGCGGGGGTAGGATTTGAACCTACGACCTTCAGGTTATGAGCCTGACGAGCTACCGGACTGCTCCACCCCGCGGTGGGTTTGGGTGTCAGTTGTCAGATATCAGATTGGCCGGTGGTTG
>Ga0224508_10001693_pt1 | contig 19545 bp, 19 predicted proteins | sample SF_Jan12_sed_USG_4_FD_170157 | JGI IMG/M metagenome (GOLD analysis project Ga0224508, IMG submission 170157) | Sediment microbial communities from San Francisco Bay, California, United States - SF_Jan12_sed_USGS_21 | ecosystem: Environmental > Aquatic > Marine > Sediment | place: USA... | reverse complement strand
AAGAGCTACGTGGTTTTCACGAGCCGGGACGAAAATGAGGAAGTAGAGGAATGGAAAGTCGGTTTCGCGTTCTTTTTCTAATTGCTGCATCGATTAGCTTGTCGGGCTGCGCAGCGACCAAAAATCTTTTCGGTTTCGGCAACGAATCGGCACCACCACCGTCGGCCGAAGGGCCCGGTCAGGTTATCGACCCGGAGGTCGAGCGCCGTGAAGTCAAAGAGCCGGCAATCGACCGCGAAGATTTCGAAGTTGGTGCCTTCGTCGGTATCATGAGCGTCGAAGATTTCGGTACGGATTTCGTCTACGGGGCAAGGCTTGCGTATCACATCACCGAGGGATTCTTCGTCGAAGGCACGTTGGGCCAATCAGAAGCCGGCTTGACCAGTTTCGAGGAATTGTCGGGCGGCGCACGACTGATCACCGATTCGGAGCGTACATTCACTTACTACAATCTGAATCTCGGCTATAACATCCTGCCGGGTGAGGTGTTCCTCGGCGAGGGGCGTGCATATAACACGAACCTGTATCTGATCGCCGGCCTGGGTTCAACGCGCTTCGCCGGCGATGATCGCTTTACCGTAAATTTTGGCGCCGGCTACCGGTTCCTGTTGACCGATTCGGTCGCACTGCACCTCGATTTTCGCGACCACCTGTTTGATATTGACCTCCTGGGCGAGGAAAAGACGGCCCATAACCTCGAGGCCCACCTGGGCTTTACGGTGTTCTTCTGAGGAAGAGGTCACGGATTGTGAGCATTCTTACGCGATATGGTGATGTTATGAGGCCAAATTTCCGCCAGTTTTTCCAGGTATTGCTGATGTTGCTGTTGCTCGGCGGAGCAGCCGGCTGCAGCAATATTGAACCCTGGGTGAAGCCGTACGAACGCGACCGACTCGCAGATCCCATCATGGCGCTCGATGGCGATCCGGTATCGTCTCAATACCTGCAGCATGTCTACGAAGCGCGTGAGGGCGCCCGTGGTGGTGAAGGCGCAGCCGGCGGCGGCTGTGGCTGCAACTAGGGCTGTACGTTGAAGTCTCTGTATCGCGGAATCATGCTTGCAGCACTGCTGCTCGGCCTTGCGACGGCGCAGGCCGGCGTATTGCCTGAGGATCGCGCTGACATCCTCTACCATCTGTACGACGGGGGCGGGGTTGAAATCGATGGACCTTCATTGCTCGTACGCAAGAAGGCCGGCAAAAATCTTTCCCTCGTCGGCAACTACTACGTTGATATGGTCAGCTCGGCGTCTATCGACGTGGTGACAACGGCGAGCCCCTACACAGAAGAGCGCAAGCAATGGTCGTTGGGTGCGGACTATCTCCGGGGTGACACGACGATGCGAGTCGGCTACACGAGCAGCAAAGAGTCGGACTACGACGCTAACACATATAGTTTTTCCGCTAGCCAGGACATGTTCGGCGCACTCACGACGCTAACGCTCAGCTACGCGCTCGGTGACGACACGGTCGGCAAATCAGGCGACCCCACTTTCAAGAGAGAACTCGATAAGCAGACATACGGAATTGGCCTGACGCAAATATTCACGAAGAACCTGATTGCGACTCTGAACCTCGAGACAATGACTGACGAGGGTTACCTCAATAACCCCTACCGCAGCGTTCGTTATTTCGACGCGTCAGATACGTCGGGGAGAGGTTATTCGTTTGAGGAAGAGTTGTATCCCAACACGCGCACGAGCAACGCGCTCGGCATACGGGCGCGATACTTCCTTCCTTACCGCGCCGCCGTGGAGGGCGAGTATCGTTTCTTTACGGATACGTGGGACATCCAGAGTCATACGGCGTCGATCACGTATGTGCATCCGTGGCGCGACTACACGTTCGAGAGCAAGTTTCGATATCACGACCAGACCGGCGCACACTTCTACCGTGATCTGTTTCCGCGCGCCGGGGCCACTAATTTCCGCGGGCGTGACAAGGAACTCAGCCCGCTCACCAGCTACACTTTTCGACTGAAAGCGTCGTATGCGTTCCTGAATGACAACGAGAGCTGGGGTTTCATCAAGAAAGGCACAGTGACGGCGTCGATCGATATGCTGTATGTGGACTACCACGACTTTTCCGACTTAACGGCGCTTGCCCCGCTCGGTGCCGAGCCGCTCTACAGCCTGGATGCCAATATCTTCCAGCTCTATTTTTCTTTCTGGTATTAAGACGCTCCGACATCGACGCGGGACTGACCTCGACTTGCACCGCGCGCCTGTTATTCTTAAGGGTCCCGAGAGCGATCATGTACCGCCTTATCGATCGACATTTAAAAGACAGAGGATTAAATCATGAGAAACCTGCTATCAATTATCGGAGTAGTTGCACTGTTGTCCATCGCTGCCCCCGACGCTTTCGCGCAGAAGAAGGCCGACAAGGCCAACGCGAAAGGTGCCGCCAAAGCTGAGCAAATGCGTGATCAAGCCGAGAAGCGCGCACAGGAAGACGTCATGGACGAAGATGCCGCCGAAGAGGCGCGTGAACGCGCTGAAGACATGCGCGAACAGGCCGAGGAGCGCGCGGCAGAGGGACGCGAGCGCACTGAGGAGAGCGCTGAAGGCGAAGGCATGCGTGGTCAGGACAATGCAGCCACGCGTGGCAGCGAAAAGTCGCAGGAAATGCGGGCCCGCCGCGATGAGCGCAAGGAGATTCAGGAAGAATATCGTGAAGGCCAGGAAGGCGACGATGATGCACTCGTTGCCGACGAATCTGCTCCACAAAAGAAAGCGAAAAAGCCCTGGTGGAAGTTCTGGGGCGAGTAAGTTCGTTTGCGCCATGGCGCAAGCCTGAACCCGCTGATTGAGCGGCGAAGCGGCCCCGGCATGATGATACGATTAGCCTCCGAAAAGCGAAGGTAATCGTCTGTGACTGCTTTGATTCTGGTGGTGGCGGCACTGCTCGTGGCTGGTGTCGCCATATACAACCGCCTGATTCGTGCGCGTAACCGTGTCGATACCGCGTGGAGCGATATCGACGTGCAGTTGCAGCGCCGCCATGATCTCATTCCGCGCCTGGTGACAGCGGTTGACCAGTACGCCAAGTACGAACGAGCGACGCTTGAGGCGGTTACCGAGTTGCGGGCGGAAGCGATGCAGATCGCGGAGGTCGGCGCCCGCGGTGAGGCCGAGGAAAAACTCAGTGCCGGCCTCGAACGAATCATCGCGCTGGCCGAGAACTACCCTGACCTCAAAGCCAACGAGAATTTTCTCAATTTGCAGAATGAGTTGGTCGAAACCGAAAACTACCTCCAGTTTGCACGTCGCTACTACAACGGGTCCGTCCGTGACTACAATACGATGACGGAAACCGTTCCGAGCAACCTGGTGGCAGGCTGGTTCAGTTTCATCCAGCGTGAATTCTTCCAGAAGAGCTCGGACGATGCGGCCAATGTACCGCTGGTGAAATTCGGTACTGTCGAATGAGGTGGCTCGCGCTGCTGGTTCTGTCGCTGCCGTTGTCGGGACTCGCCGACGAACGAATCTTGAGTTTTCATAGCGAAATCCGTGTCATGACGAGCGGCATGATCGAAGTCACCGAAACCATCACGGTTCGCGCGGAAGGCAACCGCATCCGGCGCGGCATCTATCGGGACTTTCCGACCGAATACTTCGACAAGTTGGGCAATCAATATTCGGTCGCTTTTGAACCGTTGGCAGTATTGAGGAATAACCGACCGGAGGCGTTTCATACGAAGTCCCTGCGTAATGGAGTACGAACGTATTTCGGCAGTGCCGACCGGTACATCGAACATGGCGAACATACGTATACATTCCGCTACCAGGCCAGCCGAATGCTGGGGTTCTTCGAGGATCATGACGAGCTTTACTGGAATGTCACGGGTTTCGACTGGATGTTTCCGATTGACAAGTCCAGCGCCACAGTCGTCCTCGAGTTTGACGCACCGCTCGCAGGGATCACACATGAGGCCTACACAGGTCCATTCGGCGGGAAGGGCCGCGACTTTCGTTCGCGCCTGGAATCATCCCGGCGCGTGATTTTTGAAACGAGCCGTTCGCTGTCGCCCGTCAACGGTCTGACGATCGTCGTCGGCTGGCCGAAAGGCTTCGTTACCGCGCCGACCACGCTGGATCGTTTCGTCTGGTTACTCAAGGATAACCGTAATTTGCTGGCATTATTTATCGGCTACCTGCTGATGCTGGCGTATTACATTCCGGCGTGGCGCGCCCGCGGAAAAGACCCGGAAGAAGGTGTGATCGTCACGCGCTACGAACCTCCGCAAGGCTACTCACCGGCGTCGCTGCGTTACATTCAGCAGATGTACTACGACGACAAGGTGATGACGGCCGCAGTCGTCAATCTGGCGGTCAAAGGCTACCTGGAAATCCAGGAGCGCGATGATTCGCACTGGTTAAAGAAGAAGAAGCCAAGTCAGGCGATGATGGATCTGGCGGCGGGCGAAAAGGAGCTTTACAACGGGTTGTTCAAGGATGGCGAAAAAGTCGAGCTCGACGACGAGAATCACGAGGTGCTTGGCGAGGCACGTAGCGCGCATCGCAAGTCGCTCAAAGCGGACTACAACAAGCAATATTTCCGGACCAACATGTCCCTGAACATCCCGGCAATCATTATCGTATTCATCAGTTCGCTGATTGCGCTCAATATCGGGCGCGGTCCAGGTGTTCTCGTCATTGCTGGCATCGTGCTGTCTGTCCTGACCATCGGTTTCTTCGCCGTCATCATGCGCAGACCAACTATGCGCGGTCGCAAGCTGCTGGATGAGATGCTCGGTTTCAAGGACTTTCTCGAAATCGCGGAGAAAGATGAGTTGAACTTGCGCAACCCGCCGGAAAAGACGCCGCAATTGTTCGAGGCGCTATTGCCGTTCGCGCTCGCGCTCGGCGTCGATCAACAGTGGTCGGAGCGCTTCGCGTCGGTGCTGGCGGAAATACGCAATCGGGATGGCGGCGCGTACCAGCCCCGTTGGTACCACGGCGACTGGAACAGCGCCAATCTGACCCGAACCACGAGCCAGCTGTCCAGCGGGCTGCACTCGGCGATTCGATCCTCGGTATCGCCGCCGGGCTCCTCGTCGGGCGGCGGTGGCGGCGGGTTTTCCGGTGGCGGAGGCGGCGGCGGAGGAGGCGGCGGCTGGTGATGCGCGCGCCTATCGTGTGTTTCGCCTGTCTTGTATTACTGGCGGGCTGTGGCGCACCGTCCTCGGATGAGACGACCGGCGAGACAGCCGATCGCGTATTTCTCAACGGCGCAATCTACACGGTCGACGCGGAGCGCAGTTGGGCCGAAGCCGTTGCCATCAGGGATGGCCGCATTATTTTTGTCGGTGACAATGTTGGTGCCGCACGATTTATCGATGACGACACGATGGTGACCGAACTCAGGCAACAGATGATGTTGCCGGGCTTTCACGATTCACATATTCACATCCTGACCGAGGTTATGTCGGACGAGGAGTGCGATTTGCTGCGGATTCCGACCGTGCAGGAGGTTGCGGAGAAGCTGAAAGTCTGCGCTGAAGAGCGCGGCCGTGGAGAGCATCGCTGGATAACGGGCGGCGGTTGGGGCGAGTGGCTGTGGCCCGAGGCAAATCCGAAAAAAGGCTTGTTGGACCTGTTGTTCCCGAATCGCCCCGTATATCTCACTTCCAGCTTCGGCCACGCTGCGTGGGTCAACAGCAAGGCACTCGAGATCGCAGGTATCAGCGCCGATACCGAGGACCCGGAGGCGGGCATAATTGAACGGGATCCGGAGACCGGCCACCCGAGCGGTACCCTGCGCGAGACGGCGATGGCGTTGGTCAGCTCGAAGATCCCGCCGTTCACGCTCGAACAGCGTAAGAAACGTGTTCGTTCGGGCATCGCCTTATCGCACGCGAACGGCATTACCGCCGTGATCGAACCCGGTGTTGGACCCGAACACATCGAGCAATTGCTGGCGGTCGATGATGATGGTGACTTCGACATCCGCGCTGTTGCGTCTTTATCACCTATCGGTTGGCATGCGGGTGTATTCGACGACGAGGTATTCGATTTCATCGCGGACCGGGCGGCCTGGCGCAGGCCGAATATCGATGTCAATTCGGTCAAGATCTACATGGATGGCGTCATCGAGTACGGCACCAGTCCGTTGCTGGATCCGTATGCCGATCCTGCATACGGATCGGGCGAGTTCTTTTATTCGCAGGATCAGGTCGATCAGTACCTGACGCGATTCGATGCGATGGGCCTGCAAGTGCACGTGCACGCAATTGGCGACGCGGCAGTTCGAAGGGCGCTCGACGGATTCGAGGTCATGCGCGAGGCGAACGGCATGTCGGACAATCGCCATCAGATCGTACACCTGCAGCTAATTCACGAGGATGACCGGCCTCGGTTTGCCGAACTCAATATTGGCGCTGTGTTCCAGCCGTTGTGGGCGTATCCTGATGAGGCTGCACTGAAACTGGATATTCCGATGCTCGGCAAGGAACGCACCTGGCAGATGTACCCGATTTCGAGTTTGAAGAAGGCCGGCGCGCGCATCGTTGGCGGCAGTGACTATTGGGTAACGGACCTGAATCCGCTGCAAGCGATCGAGACCGCGATTACCCGACAGGATCCCTACAGTAATGACGGGCCTATTCTGAACGAGGACGAGCGCGTGGACCTCGAAACCATGATCGACGCCTACACGATTAACGGCGCGTACCAGATGGGGCTGGAGCAAGAGCAGGGTTCCATCGAGGTCGGTAAACGCGCCGACATGGTCGTAATCGATCGCAATTTGTTTGAACTTGAGCCTGCCGAAATCAACGAAGCTAAGGTAACCATGACTATTTTCGACGGCAGGACCGTGTACGAATGAACCAGACCGTGTATCGCCGGCGCTCCGGCAGCTCGATACCGAACGTGATTTTTGGCCTGTTGATTGTCAATGGCTTGGTGTACGTTCTGCAGCAAGCCAACGCGGAATTTTTGTTTATCAATTTCGCGCTTTGGCCGGCAACCGACCCACGCTCGCCGTTTATGCCGTGGCAAATACTGACGTACGGTTTCCTGCACGGCGGCACCACACATATTTTCTTCAACATGTTCGGGCTCTGGATGTTTGGTCGGGAAATCGAGTTGCATATGGGCTCGCAACGCTTCCTGATCTACTACATTGTCTGCGTTGCCGGCGCTGGCGTCGTGCAACTCATTGTGGCTGCGCTGCAGGGAGGGCTGTATCCAACGGTCGGCGCGTCGGGCGGCGTTTTCGGCATCCTGCTCGCCTACGGATTAACATTTCCGAATCGTATCGTCGTACCGCTGTTTCCGCCGATCCCGATGCGCGCAATTACTTTCGTAATCCTGTTCGGGCTGTTGGAGTTATATCTCGGTTTCAGCGGCAACGCGCCGGGCGTGGCCAATTTCGCGCATTTGGGCGGCATGCTGTTTGGCTTCCTGCTGTTGCGCCACTGGCGTGGCCGTCGTCGTTGAACAGCCTGATCGCACTTGTCGCCGCCACGGCGATCCTCGTCATCATTCCGGGGCCTAACGTTGCCCTGATTGTCGCCAACAGCGTGCGCTATGGTTTTCGTATGGGTGCGGTCACAGTGCTCGGGACAACGGCCGGCGTTGCGCTGCAGCTTGCACTGGTCGTCGCCGGATTCGCCGCCGCCATCCAGGTAACGGCTGACGCTTTGACATGGATTCGCTGGATTGGTGTCGGTTACCTGGTCTGGCTGGGGATTCGTAGCTGGCGTGCACCGGCTGATGAGCTGGCCGCCGTGAAGGCGGCGCCGACGCTGTTCTCACAGGGCTGCTTGCTGGCGGCACTGAATCCCAAGACCCTGCTTTTTTGTGCTGCTTTCATTCCGCAGTTTGTACCGGCGGGTGCGGCAGCGACCGATCTGGCTCTGACGGCTGTCGTCTACCTGGCCGTCGTGCTGGCCGGAGATTTGCTGTGGGCCGCTTTCGCCACCACAGCGACTCGCTTGCTTGGTGGTGCAGGGCAGTGGCGCAACCGCCTGACCGGAGCATTCCTCGTTATCGCCGGTGTCGGGTTGGCGCTGGCCCGCCGTTGACGACCGGAGGTGGCGAGTTTTTTGCTCCAAATTGCAACTTTTAATGCCCTTGCGGCATCTACTATCTAACGTCTTACAGGGGAGAAATAATGACGATCCGACGCAGAGATTTCCTGGGCCACATGGCTGCCGGCAGTGCGGTCCTGACGATACCCACATTCCTTTCGGGCTGCGGGGTTCAGACCGCCACGGCGATCAGCCAGGCGACGCCAGAGAACCCGTTTATGACCTGGTTTGGTGTCGATCAGCCGACCGCATCCCGCGTGATGGCGGAGCTGACGGCAAGTGGTGCGGACGCCGCAGACCTGTATTTTCAACACACACGTAGTAATTCGCTGAGTCTCGAAGACGGCATTGTCAGCAAGGCAAATTCGAGCATCCGGCAGGGCGTCGGCTTGCGCGTTGTGATCGGCGAGCAGACCGGGTATGCGTTCACTGAAGATCTGACGTTGGCATCAATGCTCGCAGCTGCGCGCACCGCTTCGGCAATTGCGTCGGGAAGCCGAGTAGCCGCACCGCAATCTTTCGATCCACTGTCTGCGGGCAATCTGTACACAACCAGCGTGCCGTGGAGCGATGTCGGTATTGACCAGAAGCTGCCGATCCTGAAGTTCGTCGAAGAAAAGGCGAAGTCGAAGGATCCGGCCATCGAGAAGGTCGCCGTCTACTGGGCCGATGCAGACGAGCGCGTCATGATTGCCACGCTCGATGGCAGACTGGTGACCGATCACAGGCCGATGACGCGAGTGACCGTAGTTGTGACAGCGAAAAAGGACGGCGAGTCGCAGACCGGTTACTCGAATATCGCCGCCCGACAGGAGTTTGCCTGGTACGGCGAGGAGCGCCTGACGAAGATGGTCGAGGAAGCCGTGGATCGCACGATGATCCAGTTCGAAGCGCGCCGGCCGCCGGCGGGCGAGATGCCGGTGATACTGGCGTCCGGCGCGAGCGGTATCCTGCTGCACGAGGCGATCGGACACGGCATGGAAGCCGACTTCAACCGCAAGGGCACGAGTATTTACTCCAATATGATCGGCAAGAAAGTCGCTGAGCCATTCATCACCGTTGTTGACCAGGCGACGATTCCGAATGAGCGCGGCGCCCTTAACTACGATGACGAGGGCAACAAGGCCGGTCGAACCGTCTTGGTTGAGGACGGAAACCTGAAGTCCTATCTACACGATGAGATCAGCGCGAAACAGTACGATCTCAGCCCGACTGGTTCCGGACGTCGTCAGTCCTACAAGTACGCGCCGATGCCCCGGATGAGCTGTACGTTCATGGAAGATGGGCCGCACACCAAAGACGAGATCGTCGCGGCCGTCGACCACGGCATCATTTGCGAAACCTATACCAATGGCCAGGTGCAGATTGGCGCAGGCGACTACACGTTCTACGTCAAGAACGGCTGGCTGGTCGAGAAGGGCAAAATCACGGCGCCGATCAAGGACGTCAATATCATCGGCAACGGACCAGAGTCACTGAAGCGGATCACGATGGTCGCCAACGACGCGCGACTCGACACCGGCGGCTGGACTTGTGGCAAGAACGGTCAGAGTGTGCCCGTTTCGCAAGGTATACCGACCGTACTCGTCTCGAAAATGACGGTAGGAGGCGAAAATGCTAGCTGATCTGAAGAGTCGCGCGGCACAAGCGGTCGAGCTTGCGAAGAGTGCCGGCGCCAATGATGCCTGGACGACAGCGAACCAGAGCCGTGACGTTGAATTCGAACATCGCGATGGCGCCCTGGAAAAGGTCAAGGATACGACGTCCCGCAGCCTCAACATCCAGATTTACGCCGATGGTCGCTATTCGAGTCATCAAACGACGGACCTCAAGCCGGAGCGGCTGAAAGGCTTTGTCGCCGAAGCCGTCGCGATAACGCGGGCGCTGGAGCCTGACGAAAATCGCGAGATCACGTCGAGGGAGTTGTTCGCGAACCGGCCCGAAAATGATCTCGACCTGATCGATACGGCGGTAACGGCTATCGATCGCGATCGTCGCCTGGAGTGGTGTCGCGCGCTGGACGAGGTTGCGACGGGTCACGAACGTGTCATCTCCGCAACGGCGGGCGTCTACGACGGCTCGCAATTGTCGGTGTCAGCGAGCAGTAATGGATTTCTCGGCTCGCAGGAATCGACCTACTGCTGGTATGGCGCCAACGTCACGCTGAAAGACGAGGGCGAGCGCCGTGCTGCGGCCGGTTATTACGTCGGTGGGGTGCACGTTAGCGCGTTGCCGGACGCCGCCAGCGTTGCGGGCGTCGCGCTCGAGCGAGCGTTGTCGCGGATCGGTACGGCGAAAGGTCCGACTTTGAAAGGAGCAATGCTGGTCGATGCGCAGGCGGCGGGCTCGCTGCTGGACCGCCTGTTGCGACCTGCGAATGCACGCAGCGTAGATCAGGGCCAGTCGTTCTGGTCGGATCTGGTGGGTAAGCAGGCGTTCAGCAAAGCGCTGACGATCGTCGATGACCCGCTGATAGCACGTGGTCTCGGCTCGCGCCTGTACGACCGCGAGGGTATCTCCGCGCGACGTCTGCCCATCGTGGAAAACGGTGTCGTACGAAACCTCTACGTCGATACCTATTACGGCCGTAAAGCGGGCATGCAGCCGACGACGGGCTCCGCGTCGAATCGCGTGATTGGCCTTGGCCAGCACTCGCGCGACGCGCTAATGGGTGAGGTCGGCGACGGCGTCTATGTCACTTCGTGGCTCGGCGGTAATGCCGATCGTACGACCGGCGATTTCTCACTCGGCCTGCGCGGTCATATGATCGAGAACGGTCAGATCGGCCGACCGGTTGGAGAGATGAACGTGACCGGAAACCTGCGCGACCTGTTCAATCGGCTGGAACTGGTTGGCAACGACGTTTATCCGTATTCGACGACCTTGGCGCCGTCGCTGGTGTTCGCAGACGTCGATTTTTCGGGAGCTTGATCGGAGGCCGCGTCGTCGCTTATTCAGGCTGTGGCGCCACCGTCGATAGGGATCGCAGCGCCGGTGATATGCGAGGCAATATCGCTGGCTAGAAACAGCGTCAGCGCTGCGACTTCCTCCGGGGTGGCGACCCGGCCGTTCGGGCTCTCCGCCGCCGCGGATTCGAGATACTCATCGAGGTCGATTCCCTGGTCATCGGCGTCGGCCGCGAGCATCGGTGTATCAACATCACCTGGGCAAATAGCGTTTACGCGCAGGCCATCTCGCGCGTGATCCTTTGCCATGGCTTTCGTCAGCAGCACGATGCCGCCCTTGCTGGCGCAATAGGCGGCCGCGCGCTCGCCGCCGTTGACTCCCCAGTCGGAAGCAATATTGACGATGCAACCTTCTGAGCGCAGTAGATACGGTATGGCTGCGCGGCTCAAAAAGAACGGTACGTCGAGATTGATCGCCATCGTATAGCGCCACTCTGCATCGGTCGTTTGCCCGACATCCGCACGCACGAAGACGCCCGCGTTATTCACCAGGCAATCGAGCTGCCCGAACTCGTCGATGGTGTCGGCGATCAGTTCGTCACAATCTTCCGATTCCTGCAATTCGCCCGACCAGGTCACGATTCGCTCGGAAACGTCGGCCACTTCTTCGAGGCGGCCCTCGTCTCGCCCGGCCGCCATGACATCCCAGCCAGCTTCCGCAAAGGCAATGGCAATTGCCGCGCCGATGCCGGAACTTGCGCCGGTGACCAGTACAACGCTCATGTTGATTTTCCCTGCGGGCGATTACGTGATATCCAGTGTATATCATGAGATCAGAGGATTCGTTACAAAGCCTCGGTTGGCGACCTTTCTTCCAGTCGCAGATGATCGACAGCGATGCGCGTCCGGCGCGCGTAATCAACGTGCATCGCGGTCGTATCGATGTCGCGCATAAAGGTGGCGAGGAATCAATCGAACTATCGACCCGGGCCGTCGCCATGGAGATTACGGTGGGCGACTGGGTGCTGATCGATAAGGACCCGCCGCAGGTAACGCGACGGCTCGATCGCCTTGGTCTTTTCCAGCGGCGGGCGGCCGGAACAGGTGGCGCTATCCAGTTGATTGCGGCCAATGTCGATACACTTTTCATAGTCACGTCTGCGAATCGCGACTTCAATGTGGCCCGGCTTGAACGTTATCTCGCGATAGCGCATGACGCAGGGGCATTTCCCGTCGTTGTAGTCACGAAAGCCGACATCGCGGACTCTGTCGACGAGTTCGTTGCCGCGGCGGGCAGCCTCACGCCGGGATTGCTGGTTGAGGCACTGGATGCGCGGAGGACCGACCAGGTCGAGGTTCTGAGGCCCTGGTGCGAGGAGGGGCAGACAGTCGCTCTGCTGGGGTCGTCGGGGGTCGGCAAATCGACATTGACCAACACGTTGACGGGTGAGCATCTGGAAACAAGAGAGGTGCGCGAGGACGATCAACGCGGCAGGCATACGACGACGTCCCGTTCGATGCATCGCTTGCCGCAGGGCGGCTGGCTTATCGACACACCGGGCATGCGTGAGCTCCGGCTTGTCGACATCGGCGATGCGCTCGATGATGTGTTCGCGGAGGTCGCAGCATTGGCCGATAGTTGCCGCTTCTCCGACTGCGCACACGAATCAGAACCTGGTTGTGCCGTGCAGGCTGCGATCGCAGGCGGCGCGCTGGATCCGGAAAGGCTGCGTCGCTATCGAAAGCTGCAGTCGGAGGATCGTCGCAATAGTGAATCAATCGCCGAGCGACGCGCGCGCGACAAGTCGCTGGGGAAACTGTACAAGACAGTTCTGACCGGGAAGCAAAATGAAAAGGGCGGCAAACAATAGATGAGCAGCATCGACTTGAACGCGGACCTTGGTGAGGGCGGCGCTTACGACGAGGAGTTAATGCAGATCGTCTCGAGCTGCAACGTGGCCTGTGGCGGACATGCAGGTGATGCAGAATCAATGGTACGAACCGTGCGCGCTGCGATTACCAATGGTGTGGCGGTCGGCGCACATCCGGGCTTTCCCGACCGCGAGGGTTTCGGGCGCGAGAGTGGTTTCATGGCGGGCGACGCGTTGTACGAATCGCTGACAGAACAAGTCACGGAGCTGGCGGTTATCACAGCCCAACTGGGCACCAAACTGGCGCACGTCAAACCGCACGGTGCGCTTTACAACGACGCTGTCAGCGAACGGGGTTTGGCTGACGTCATCGCGCGCGTCGTGGCGGAGGCACCCGGTAAGCTGGCGTTCGTCGGCATGGCCAGCACCGAACTCGAATTTGCGGCGCAGCGTCACGGTCTGGATTTCATCGCCGAAGCTTTTGTCGACCGGGCGTACGAGCCGGACGGCACGCTCGTGTCTCGCAAGGAGCCTGGTGCCGTGCACGAGGACCTGAACGTCGCGACCACGCAGGCCGTGCGCCTTGCCGAAGACGGGGAAACAACGGCCAGTAACGGTGACGTTGTCAAGGTTCGTGCCGACACGCTGTGCATTCACGGTGACACGCCCGGCGCGGCTGCCGCCGCGCGCGCGGTGCGCGACGTACTGGAAAATCATGGGATCGAGATACGTGCAATTACATTGCGCTGACGATCAGCTGTCTATGACCGCCGAGAGTCCGGCCGATGCACAGGCGCTCGCAGCGGCATTGCGGGCGAGTGGTGAATGGCTCGACGTTGTGCCGGGTATCGATTCGGTCGTCGTACGATTTGATGCCGGGGCTATCGATGCGAGGGACGCACAACGGCGCGTAACCGAACTGCTTGCCGACGGCGTACCGGCGATTCGAGACTCGCAGCAACTGGTCGAAATACCGGTTGTCTACGGCGGCACATTCGGCCCCGATCTTGTCGATGTATGCACGCAACTGAACTTGTCGACAGAGGATTTCATCGCGATGCACACGCAGCGGAACTACCGCGTCGAGATGCTCGGGTTCACGCCAGGATTTGCGTTCGTGGGCGGCCTGGACGAGCGTCTGCATGTTGCGCGGCGCCAGCAGCCGCGACAACGCGTTGCGCCTGGCTCTATCGGAATCGCAGACGCCTTTACCGGACTGTATACGCTCTCGAGTCCCGGTGGCTGGACGCTGGTGGGGCGCACGCCCGCAAATCTGTTCAGGCCGCGTTCTGAGGAGCCATTTGTATTGCAGGTTGGCACCAGAATTCGTTTCGTGCCGATAGAAGTTGCGGAGTTTGATACTTGACGATTACCGTCGTGAAACCGGGGCTGCAGACCACGGTCCAGTCGCGACCTCGGACAGGTTTGCGTCACCTGGGCGTACCGGCCAGCGGCGCGGCGGACCCGTTGTCGTTGGCGACGGCCAATTGCCTGGTCAGTAACGACTGGGATGCGCCGGCACTGGAAGTAACTTTGCTGGGTCCCACGCTGCGCTTTAACACGGATCGCGCGTTCGCGGTCACGGGCGGTAATTTCGCATTGACTCTTAATGGCGAGACTTTGCACCCTCACGAAACCGTTCGTGCGAAAGCAGGTGACACGCTCGCCATCGGTGGCAGCGGTCAGGGCGCACGGTGCTACGTCGCGTTCGCCGGCGGCCTGAGCGCGGCAGAGGTGCTGGGATCGTCGTCGACATACCTGCCTGGTGAGCTCGGTGGTATTGCCGGCAGGGTCCTGGAAAAGGGGGACGAACTGCGGTTGCATGCTGATACGCCGGACGTCAACGAGCTCAGTACGCCAGCCGAATTTCGTCTGCCGATGTCCTCCAGTTGGGCGCTGCGGGCGTGTGACTCGTTCGAGACCAACCGCCTGACTGTCGAGAGCAGGGAGCGCCTGTTCGACAGCAACTGGACGGTCGGCCGACGCGCGGATCGCATGGGGCTGCAGCTGCAAGGCGCGCGGCTTGACGTGTCATCGGATGGCCACATGCCCAGTGCGCCGGTTTTCCCCGGAACGGTGCAGTGTCCGGAGAGTGGCTCGCCGTTTGTGTTGTCGGTCGATGCGGGAACTGTCGGTGGTTATCCGCGTGTCGCGCAGGTCTCGCGAGCCGATCGGCATTTGCTCGGGCAGCTGCAGCCCGGTGATCATGTGCGACTGCTGTACCGCGAGGTGGACCATGCTGCCGTGGATCTGCGCGCCAAACTCAGCTACTGGCGAGACTGGCTGCCGGATATCGAACAGATTGTGTAATTCGATCTGGCCCTCGAACGCTCGATGCCAAACTGTCCGCTTTACGCAAACTGGACATTCGCTACGAGCAAAAAGAAACCCCACCGAAGCGGGGTTTCCAATGTCACAAGATTGATTAACCGTTAGTCTTCGTCCGTCGTTCTTAGGGTCACGGAATCAAGGGGCACGCGAAATAGAAATTAGCGTCCATGATGTCGATATGCCCGAGAGCATAGTGCGCCAACACAGCGGCCTCACTGGTTAACTCGAAATTTACGTTTCCGTCTCCATCTGGATCGTGTGCCGCAATACCTGCGGTAGTGAAGATCACCAATTGCACACTCCAGCGTCCGCCGTTGTAGTCTCTGTCTCCGGGCGCGCTTGAAGAAACCGCCCGTTGGCCCATCAAGCCGCTCATCCCAAAATTATACAGAGTGTCGGTACTGTGTGGTGGAGGCGATCTAAAGCTCGTATCCGTCAGGACAGTGCCATATATTTGGTCGTTGGCCCATATCGCATTTTCGACTTTTTGCGCTCTATCCGCCAACGACGTCGCGGAGGCAACCAAACCGAAAAACATAATTGTTACAGAAATTGAAAGGATTCTACGTGACATGATGCGCTTCCTTATTTGACCTTCGTGTGAAAATTTCTTATTAGTCGACATCAACTTTTAATTGCCTGTCGATACTTTGGTTTAGATGATTCATCGAAGTTCGGGTCTTGTATTACCCAAATCTACGGAGCACAGCATAACCAGAGGACATCACGAAATTATCACGAAGCTGTGTGATTTTGATCCCATGCAAACACGTTGCCATCAAAGAGGAAAACCTGCATCCGATACAGGTTATTAGGATGAGATCGGGTATTGGCCGAGGCTGTGTGGAAACTCGGAATCGACTTCATGAGTTTCGATTGATGCGCCATCTACTGCATTGACTCTTGGTGGAGAGTTCTCGCTCGGAGACGGTGAGTTTCAGCCAGACTCTTGCCAACGATTGCCGGAGAGGTTTTCACACAGCCTCGGCCGTAAGCAGCCCCTGGACTGCTGATCTAGCGGCTGACTGCTACTGACCCAAGGGCTCGACCATCATCTCGCGCAGCACGGCACGGGCTTCGTCGAAGCGGGCCTGCAGGCGAGGGGTGGGAACATCCCCATAGGCCTCGCGGGCCTCGCTCTCGGCGGCGTCGATGGCCCGAATGAGGTCAGCGGCAGATTCCGAGCGCGCTTGTTGATCGGTGCTGCCAACGGCATCGATCCAGATGGGTGATGAGTGTGCGAACGGCCGCGCATGCATCGTCGGCCACGCATCGTCCGAGCGTGATGAAGCGTAGGCCCGCGCGGCTATCCAGCCGCCTTGTGGCAAAGTGACTGTGCCGTTATAGGTGGAAGTATTCCCAGCTGCGACACCATCGAGTCGGGCAGCGACCTGGCCGTTGACGATAATCTCGAGGACATCCACCTCGGAGGTGCTGGCGAGTGTCGCCTGCCATGTTTGTTCGCCGCTCTCGATTGTCTCGCCGGGCCGTACGGTATCGTTCATGGTAAAGACCAGTGCAGGGCCGGTAGTAACAAAGCTGCGTCCGACAGCCGCAGCTGCCAAGACCTTCTCGGTCGTTGCCTCGCCGTCGATGCGCACATAGCTGCGCCCTGTACCGACCGCGGGTGTGCGGTGGAAATCCACCCAACCGTCCGTGCCCGACATGGCTGCAATGGGTCGACCGATGTTGAGCAATCGATACCAGACGTGCGCATTGCCAAGCGGGCTCGTCCAGGCGCAGACCATCTCAATGCCCAGACGCTGTGCGAGCACCCCGTCGGAGACCAGTTCAAGGGGGATCGGATTTTCTTCAAGTCGCGAGAACGGGTCGTTGTCATCGCTGATGGGATGAACGTAAGTCGGGAAAGCGCCGTTGGCCTCAGCAAACGCTAATACATCGCCGTTGGTCAGATCCGGATTTCCCAGCGTTGGGTTATTCGGCCCGAAAAACCAGGGTGCGAATGTGTTGTTGCCGCCAAACAGGCCAATATGACCGTGGAAGTGCGAGCGCACCTCCTGACCCTGTTGCACGATGCGATCACCCACAGCGGTTTGCTGCCCCATGACAGCCTCGTCGATGCGTCGCTCCCAGCGATTCCAGGACATCGGTGTCAGCTGATCAAGATCTTCGCCCGCCATCAGGCGCAGGGCATCGTCATGCACGGCGCGATGATGGCCATCCCCATTGAGATGAACGTGGTAATCGGCGGATACATAGCCTGCGGCGCCAGCGTCCCAAACGGGCGCCAGCACGGCCGTCACTTCCAATTCGCGGTTCTCTCGAACGCGAAACTCCTTTTCGACCAGGGGCGCCATGGGGCCCCGTGCGATGAGAGCGGTGTAGCGACCGGCCGGCAGGGAAAAGTCCGCCTTGCCTTCAATGTAAAAATAGTAGCGACCGGTTTGCGAATCGAAATAGGTGGCATCCTGACGGGAAGCGACCGGATGGCCGTCCTCACGCGTGATGGAGATACGCGCCGTCACCGGCTGGTCCGATGCATCCAACACTGCGAGCGAAACGCTTCCTGCTGGCGAGAGTCCCGACCACTGCTTGACGTTTATGGTCTGTGGCTTACCGCCATAGGTGGCAATACGGCGCAGCTGGAACTGGCGAGCATCATCGGCTTCCACGTAGTACACGTGCTCGCCATCGGCGCTGAAGGCCGGCGTCAACGCGAACGGGTCGCCGTTGGTCAATCGGTGGGTGACTCTCGGGTCGTCCAAATCCATGGTCCAAAGATGGTAGGCGTTGTCGATCGGCGCGCTGTAGACAATCAAGCGTTCGCGCGGATGGGTATCGGCGGTCAGGTGATAGGTGAGCGTTTCGCCATGCACTATGGAATCCGTGCCCGCGACAAAGTCGCGCTCACGCAGTACGCGGTGCGGGCCATCACCGTGCAGATAGACCAGTCCGACTCCGGACGGCAGGCGCCGTGAGTTGCGTTCAACCTGCGGTAAATCCGTTAACGGCGTATCGGTACCGGAAGCCAAATGGCGTTGCCATAGGCTCAGATTGTCACCCACACCGGAGGTGTAATAGAGCGACTGGCCATCGGCTGAAAACTCGGGGTCCAGTTCAATCGTCGGCGTATTGATGACCTGTTCTTTACCGTTTTCCATCTCAAGGATGACGATGGCCGTATCGCTGCCGTTATCGCGGACGATAGCCAGCTTTTTGCCATCGGGCGACCAGCGCGGACGCGAATCAACGGCAGGGCCGTTAGTGAGCTGCGTTGCTTTTCCTGTGGCGAGATCCAGCTGCCAGATCCAGCCCCTTGCCGCCATAGCCAGGGTTTGACCGTCGGGTGCCGGCGCGGGATCTGTGATTCCGTGGGCGAGTATCGGCAGTTCATGCTGTTCCAGATAAATGTGGTGATTGAAATCCGGCAGCTTGGAGTAACGGTTTTTCCACTGGGCGGCTGCCGGGTCGGCAAACACTAGTCCAATAAAAAGGATACCCGGAACCATGAGACTCTTCTGACAACAACGCATAACAACTTCCTAATGTGAAAAGCACCAACGAAAGGTTGAACCCCGCCTAGCATACCTCAGGATTTTTCCTGAGACTCCATTCATGATAAACGTCCGCTATTGGCCGAACTGAGAAGTTCACCAGGAAGAAGAACTGGGGTCCGCTTAGCTTCGCAAAGCAGCCTGCCGCAAATTGTGAGCTATAATTTCCGCCACTGACCCGATGTAGACATTGGTTGCTTCGAGAGCCGATGTCTTCTAGCCACAGTACGAGCGTAGACTGAAACGTCGATGAGCTTCTTGAATCTATCACTTCGCAAGCGCCTACTTTTGGCAGCAGTACCGACCATCACATATATTTTCCTAAATCGGATTTACTGCCTAGTTGATGGCGCAGCTTGCACAGAACCTTATGGCATATGGGTTTGGTGGGCATGGGCTGCATATGCTGGGCTGTTCGGAGCGTTCGTTTTAGCACCATTCATTATGGCGAAGAGTAACGTCGTCTTGAGAACGGTGATATTAGTTCTAGCGAGTATCGTTATACCGTCGGCTTGGATCCTGGTTGAGGAGTGGGCTGATTGGTCGTTGGATGCCGGTATATACTTTCTCATGCTCGGAATAGTCGCCACGACTGTTTTGCTTTCAGTCATTTTGGTCGTCACCGCACCATTGAGAGTCTCTTGGAAGTATTGGCTATTTGTTGCACTTGTAGGCGTTTTGAGCTCATTCATTGTGTTTTACGGGTTTGTCGAATCCTTATGTTTTTGGGGTCCTTGCGTTTGGTGGAAAGGCTATGTTCCTGTCGTTTCAGTCTTGGTGTGGCAACTACTATTTTGTACCGCCATACATTTTGGCAGAAGTAATGGAACACTTGGCGACCAAATAAGAAAACGATCCGAAGTAGAATGAAGCATGAACCCGACC
>Ga0224508_10001692_pt1 | contig 19546 bp, 18 predicted proteins | sample SF_Jan12_sed_USG_4_FD_170157 | JGI IMG/M metagenome (GOLD analysis project Ga0224508, IMG submission 170157) | Sediment microbial communities from San Francisco Bay, California, United States - SF_Jan12_sed_USGS_21 | ecosystem: Environmental > Aquatic > Marine > Sediment | place: USA... | reverse complement strand
ACCTCCCCGGTCGTCACAACTAGTGCACATAGCTGCACGATCTTTGAACCACCGATCCGAGATCGAGCCACTGCTCGCACAGAGCCAGAGGCTTGGGCCTGCCGCCACACAGCCGAGCGGCGAGGCGAGCCCGCGACGCCAGCGTCGTCTGACGAGACCCGAGGCCGAAGAGCTGGGCGAGTTGTATACGGCCGGAACGCCGATCGCGGAGCTAGCGAACGGGTTTGGAATCCATCGGACGACCGTCGTTGAACACATCACCCGGCTTGGACTTCCCTTCCAGCCTCGGAAGCCGAAGCTCGCCGGAGCCGACCTGCAGCTTGCTGCCGAGCGATACCGCCGTGGCGACTCAGTGCAGGACATCGCTGCCGCCCACCAGGTCCACCCCCAGACGATGAGACGTGCTCTGAGGCGAACCGTTCACGGTGACCGTTAGCCGCGGCGTCGCCCGCTCCGACATCCAACACACGACTTCCATGACTCAACTCCACCGGCGACGAGGCGAGCCACCTAGCGCATAGAGCCGGCTATGTGGCTGGCTGACCGATGTGACATCGGGCTCTGGTAGGCCCCGGTGTGCGACGGGATGGTGGAAAGAGAGACCTGGAGAGATGATGCATCGTGTCGGTTCGCTCATGCTGGTCGTGATACTCATCGCCGCGGCCTGTGCAGGCGATGTCGAGGACGACAGCGCACCCACGATTGCCATGGCGAGCTCGGAGCTGCAGGCGTGGGAGACCGCCTCCGTAGCGTTCTTCGACCGTTCGCATGAGGCGTACCCCGATCTGGATCGCGTCTTCGCGGAGTATGCAGCCGATGCTGTGTTCTACGACCCGACCTTCGGGGACTACTTCATCGGACCGGAGCAGATCGTCCGAGGTTGGGCCCAAATGCCGGGAGCTTTCCCGGACCTGGACACAGATATCCAGTCGGCTTTCCTCGCGACCGACGGGGCCGCGATCGTCGCCGAGTGGGTCAACCTCTGGCTGGGCGAGAAGCCGCCTGAGCTCCCCTGGCCAGCAGGCCTGGAGGTGTTCCGATTCCGCGGCGACGAGATCGCCGAGAGCGAGATCTGGTACACCATCGAGACCCTCGAGGGACCCATGCACAGCTGCGCCGGCTGTGCAGTCGATCTGCGATCCCTGGCGGATTCGTATGTCGCGAGATGGTCGTCTCGGGATGCGGGCGAGATCGCTGCGCTCTACTCCGAAGACGCGATCGTGCTCGACAGCATGTTCGCCATCGAAGCCGACGGAGCCGTCGAGATTGGAGAGCTGGCTGCCGTCAGGTATGGCTCCGGAGACGCCATCGCGCGAGCCGGCGAGCCATTCGGCATGCTCCTCGATGCGCGTCTGATCGGGGCCGATTCCGGGGCAGCGGCCGGGGACATTGTCGGGGTTGGCGTCCAGTTCAGCTGGAGCGCGGCGAAAGGCGCCCCAACGGTGGATTCGCTGGCTCTGCTGTACTTCGGGAGGGTCAACGACGGGGTGTACGAGGCGCATCCAGCGAACCTCATCGTCGAGGAGTCGGTCTTCCACGACCCGACTTCCCTCATGGCTCTGAATGCTGGGCGCCCATGAGGGCACCGCTCGCGCACCGGCCAGCCGACCCGAGACTTACCGCAGCGATTGTTGCGTTCTCCACAACATCCGTGCGCCAGGTGGGACTCGAACCCACACGTCCTTGCGGACACAGGGTCCTAAACCCTGCGCGTCTCCCAATTCCGCCACTGGCGCGACCCGACCGACGCTATCGGGATCAGATGGTGGCCAGGAGAGCCCGGAAGGCGCGACCACGGTGCGAGATGCCGTGCTTGGCACCGTGCGACATCTCGGCGAAGGTGCGCCCGTCGCCCTCGGTCGGCACGAACACGGGGTCGTAACCGAAACCGCCGTCGCCGCGTCGCTCGGCGAGAATCGTGCCCTCGACCGCCCCCTCGACGACGATCTCGTCGCCGTCGGGCCAACGAAGCACGACCGCCGTACGGAACCGGGCCGTTCGCGATGGAGGGTCGACGTCACCGAGTGCCGCGAGGAGCTTCGCGACGTTGTCCTCGTAGGTCGCATCGGGCGCGGCGTAGCGCGACGAGTGGACGCCGGGGGCACCGCCGAGCGCATCGACCTCGAGTCCCGTGTCGTCGCCGACCGCCGGGAGCCCGGTGGCCGCCGCGATGGCCGCTGCCTTCAGCCGAGCGTTCCCGACGAGGGTGTCGGCATCTTCGACGACCTCGGGAATGTCGGCCGGACGGGGTACGAGCTCGAGCTCGTCGCCCACGATCGACTCGATCTCGGCCAGCTTGTCGGGATTCGCCGTCGCGACGACCACCCGCAAGCGTCCGCTCACGGCCGCGGAGACGGCGGTGTTACCAGCATCGACTTCTGCATGTCGATGATCTGACCGATCCCCAGCGTCGCGAGATCGAGCAGCTCGTCGAGGCTCGTCCGACCGAACGTCAGACCTTCCGCAGTCCCCTGGAGCTCGATGAACTCGCCGGACTCGGTCATCACGACGTTCATGTCGACCTCGGCGTTGGCATCCTCGATGTAGGGAAGGTCGAGGCACGGCGTGCCCTCGACGATTCCCACCGAGATCGCGGCGCACGCCTCGGTGAGCGGGTGCGAAGGGATCGAACCCGCCTGCACCAGCCGGGTGCACGCGTCGTGGAGCGCGACATAGGCCCCGCAGATCGACGCAGTGCGGGTCCCGCCATCGGCTTGGAGCGTGTCGCAGTCGAGCACGACCTGGCGCTCGCCCAGCACCTTCATGTCGCACACGGCCCGCAACGACCGGCCGATCAGACGCTGGATCTCGAGCGTCCGCCCGGACTGCTTCCCCCGGGCCGCTTCACGGTTGGCACGCTCCGGGGTCGAACCCGGCAACATCGAGTACTCGGCCGTCACCCAGCCCTTCCCGGTGCCTCGCATCCAGCGAGGGACGTCCTCCTCGACCGACGCCGTGCACAACACACGTGTCTCACCGAAGCTGACCAGGACCGAGCCCGCAGCCATCTGCGTGAAGTCGCGGTCGAAGCGAACGGGGCGAAGCTCGTCGGTCTGGCGTCCGTCTGGTCTCATCGGTGGTCCCGGTGTGGAAGGTCAGGGCGTGTAGGTCGCACCGACGGAGGCTACGTCGACCGGGCCGCCGAACGTCGCGGCCGCAGTCGCGGCGTGTGCGGCCGGGTCGTCGCCGGGCTGGATGTGGGTCAACACCAACCGCTGGACCCCGGCCCGACGAGCGAGATCGCCGGCCTCGCCGGCGCTCATGTGGAGGACACCCTCGTGGTCGGCGCGATCGAGGAACGTCGACTCGCCGAGCGCCAGATCGATCGGCTCTCCGAATTCGGAGAATGACCAGCCAGGACCCGTGTCGGCGCTGAATGCAAGTGAGCGACCGTCGGCCACCACACGCACCGCGAGCGTCTCGACATAATGATCGGTGCGGGAGAAGGACCAGCGTTGGGTGCCGATCCGTACCTGATCGCCATCGGCGACCTCGTGCGGCTCGAACGGTGCCGGAGACCCGTCGTGGGTTCGGCACATCGTCTCGATCACGGCGAGCGTCGGAGCCGGGGCGTACAGCGGGATGTCGTCGACATCGTGCAGGTAGTGGCGGAGGGCATTGGCGACGACGGGCAGCTCCAACCAGTGGTCGGGATGCTCGTGGGTGATGACGATGGCATCGAGGTCGGCGAGCGGTACTCGGAGCTGGAGGTTCCCGAGGGTGCCGGGTCCGGCGTCGAGCCAGACGTCGGTGGCGTCGTCGGCGACGAAGAAACCCGTGCAGGCACCGCCGGCTGCCGCATAGGTGCCCGAACAGCCGAGAACGGTGACGCTCAGAGCCATCGGTGCGCCGCTGCCTTCGCGAGCTCGGGACCGAGGAGCCGCCGGCCCAGATCCTCGAACCAGGTGATGTCGCCGGAGGAGATGAACTCGTGTCGGGCCGGCATGTCGCCCGGTCGACGCATCGACCCGTGGTCCTCCAGCCGGCGACGGATGTCGAACGCGGTCTCGTCGGCCGACGACACCAGCACCACATCTCGTCCCATCACGTCGCCGATCGTACGGGCAAGGAACGGGTAGTGGGTGCAACCGAGGAGCAGCGCGTCGACGTCGGCCTCACGGATGGGAGCGAGCAACCGTTCCGCGAGAACACGAACCTGTTCGCCGTCCGTCTCGCCCCGTTCGACGAACTCGACGAAACCGGGGCATGCCGCCGCGACGAACCGGACGTCGGAATCGGCGCGTTCGAGAGCGTGCTGATAGGCACCCGAGCCGACCGCGCCGACAGTGCCGATCACCCCCACGCGGCCGGTCGTGGTCACCTCGACGAGCGACCGGACGCCGGCCTCGATGACCCCGACCACCGGGACCGACGTTTCGGCGGCGAGAACCTCGAGTGCAGCAGCCGACGCCGTGTTGCACGCCACTACCACCATCTTCACGTCGTGGCTGTCGACGAGGAACCGCGTGATCTCGCTCGCGTACCGCCGGACGTCGTCGAGCGGTTTCGACCCGTAGGGGTACCGGCCGGTGTCGCCGAAATAGACGACGTGCTCGTCGGGCAACAGGTCGATGACTGCCCGGGCGACGGTGAGACCGCCGAACCCGCTGTCGAACATGCCGATGGGGCGCGGGTCCATCGCCAGAAACTACCGGCCGGGCACGGCGATGGTGGCGATCGTCAGTAGTAGATGAGGTCGCTCGCGCGCTCGGCGACCGTGTCGATGTCGTCGGTCCACGCGCCGGTGGAGAGGTACTTCCACCCGAAGTCGCTGACGATGAACACGATGAGCCCTTCGTCGAGCTTCTCGGCCAGGCGCACGGCTCCGGCGAGGGCAGCACCCGAGGAGATCCCCGCGAAGATCCCCGCCTCGTCGGCGAGGCGCCGGGTGTACTCGATGGACTCGTGGGGACGAACGATGCGCTTGCCGTCGAGCAGCTGATAGCCGCCCCATTTCTCGAACACCGGCGGGATGTAGCCGTCCTCGAGGCTGCGCAGCGCCTCGACCTGTTCACCCGACGGCGGCTCGACCGCATACACCTGCACGTCGGGCTTGTTCTCCTTGAGGTACGTGCCAACGCCCATCAAGGTGCCGCTCGTGCCGAGCCCGGCGACGAAGTGGGTGATGTCGGGGACGTCACGGAGTATCTCGGGTCCGGTCGTCTCGTAGTGCACCGTCGGGTTCGCCTCGTTGCCGTACTGGTACAGGAACGCCCACTCGGGGTGTTCGGATGCGAGCTCCTGGGCGAGCCGGACCGCGCCGTTCGAGCCCTCGCTGGCCGGCGACGGGATGATCTCGGCGCCCCAGACCTCGAGCAGCTGGCGACGTTCGATCGAGACGTTCCCGGGCAGGACGATCTTGATCGGGTAGCCCTTGAGCTTGGCGATCATCGCCAGGGCGATGCCGGTGTTGCCCGACGACGGCTCGATGATGGTCTTGCCCGGCGTGAGCCGGCCGTCGTCCTCGGCCTCTTCGATCATGGCCAACGCGATGCGGTCCTTGACCGAGCCGGCCGGGTTCATGCCCTCGAGCTTGGCGAAAAGACGGACGCCGGGATTCGGGCTCAGCTGGCTCACGTCGACGACGGGTGTGTCGCCGATGAGGTCGAATACCGATGCATACACAGCCATTGCGGGGGATCCTGGGCTCGCGAATTCGTACAGCAGTGACAACAACCGACAATAGTCGACTATTCCGGTAAGAATTCTAGCCTTTTGGATCGTCCGTGCCAATCGCGGATGTCGCGACGACCTCCTCCGTCACCTGACCATCGAGAATCCGGTACGACCGCAGCGATGGCTCGACGTGTTTCAGCGACACGATGATGAAGTGCCAGGTCCCCAGCGGATCGAAGTTCGCAGCATCGCGGATGTCGGTCGGCGACGGGTAGTTCGTGGTGTGGGTGTGCGAGTGCATCACCCCGACCACCAACAGGCCGGCCTCATCGGCGGCCAGCTCGGCCCGGGCGAGCTCGGCACCATCGATCTCGTAGATCCGACTCGACGCCGCGGTGTTCGTGAGCGGGAAGAACCGAACCACCGTCCCGGAGCCGGAATCGCGACCGGTGGTCGCGGCGAAGACACCGCACGCCTCGTTCGGCAGCCCGGCGACAGCGTGGGCGAGCATCTCGTCACGGACCTCGGGAGTGAGCTCCAGCACGAGAGCAGATGGTAGTAGCGGTCGATGCCACGGCTGCACGGATAGCCTCTGTCCCCCATGGCGTCGCACGATCGCTCCTCGAACACACCGGCGAACAGCGCCGGGAACGCGACGGTCGTCGTCGCCACGAACCGTCGCGCTCGCCACGATTTCGACATCATCGACACCTTCGAGGCCGGGCTGGTCCTGCACGGCAGCGAGGTCAAGTCGCTGCGAGAGTCGAAGGTCCAGCTCGCCGAGGCATATGCGAGGGTCCGCGGCGGCGAAGCCTGGCTCCACTCGCTCCACATCGCCCCGTACTCGCACGCCGGCGTGTCGACCAGCCACATTCCCGACCGTCCGAAGAAGCTGTTGTTGCACAGGAGTGAGATCACCAAGCTCGGGGCACGGCTCGACCAGGAACCGCTCACCGTCGTCGCCCTGGCGCTGTACTTCAAGAACGGCCGGGCCAAGGTCGAGCTCGCGCTCGCGCGGCGCAAGCACAAGGGCGACAAGCGCCGCGACATCGCCACACGCGACGCCGACCGCGAGGCTGCCAGGGCCATGAGCAGGGGCAGAGCCGGCCGACCCGATTGAATCCCGCCGCGCGCGACCGGCTGACGTCGGTACGCTGGAGCGACGTACCTTGACAAGGGGCTGATCGGTTTCGACGTTGTGGACCGAGAGGCGAATCATGCGACCGGAGTTGCTCAGACTCCTGAAACGGGGCACCAAAAGACACGGCAGTACTCGTGTCGCTCTCGCTGCCTAACACCTAGGTTGTAGAGAGTCATAGGGACCAGCAATGGCTCCCGGGGCCAGATCACTGCAGCCCGGCAACAGAAGCAGTGGTGGACGGCAGGGAAAGACCGCTGACGGCGAGAAAGACCGCTGACACCAGAGAAAGATCTGGCGGCGTGGCCCTCGTGGCCCACCTGACCCGGCAGGGTGGCGACCGCAAGCCACATACGCGGGAATGGTCGTAGCGTGAACGTCTCTCCCATGGCGGACGGGGGTTCGATTCCCCCCAGCTCCACGTGATCATCCCGAGCGATTCAGCACGAGCCATCGAGCTCGTCGGCATGATCCGCGCCGGCGACGTCGACGCACTCGCCGGAGCGCTCGCTACCGATTCGACCCTCGCCGTCACCAGGGTCGACGACGGCATCGCCGTGCGTTCGACGCTGCACCTCGCGACCGACTGGCCGGGAAGACGGCCAAATGTGTCCACCATGATCTCGATGTTGGTCGACGCCGGATGTGACCCGAACGTCCGGTGCGAGGGGCCGCACCGGGAGACACCGTTGCACTGGGCGGCGAGCAACGACGATGTCGAGGCCATCGACGCGCTCGTCGCCGCCGGCGCCGACATCGAAGCCGACGGCGCAGTGATCGGCGGCCTCACACCGATCGCCGACGCGGCCGCATTCGGGATGTGGGCTGCGGCCCGACGGCTGCTCGACCACGGTGCCGCGGTGAACATCTGGCAGGCGGCCGCACTGGGCATGGTCGACGCGTGCGCGGCCGCCCTTCCGGGGGAGACGCCGGAGTCGATCACCAACGCCTTCTGGTCGGCCTGTCACGGCGGCCAGATCGCCACGGCGCAACTCCTGTTCGACCACGGCGCCGACCCGACGTGGGTCGGCCACGACGGGCTCACCCCGCGGAACGCGGCCGAGCGCGACGGCCACGACGCACTGGTCTCGTGGCTCGACACCGTGCTCAGCGATCGCAGCTCCTGACTCCGCCGTCACGTCGTGGCACCGACATCGACCGGCGTGGAGCCCTCGTCGACCGTCGAGCTACGGTTCGACGATGGCCCTCGCAGCTGACTCCACTCCCGACGCGCTCGATGTACGCCCCGTCGCCGGCTCGATCGGTGCCGAGGTCCGCGACATCCGGATCGACTCGCTCGACCGCACCGTGGCAGCTCGACTGAGCGCACTCCTCGCCGACCATCTGGTGCTGTTCTTTCCCGGTCTGACGCCGACGGTCTCCCAGCTCCGAGATCTCGGCGCGCTGTTCGGGCCGCTCGAGGAACACCAGTACATCGAGAAGGTCGACGCCGACACGCCCGAGGTGTGCGTGCTCGACACATCCCGCACGCCGAAGGCCGACGTGTGGCACACCGACGTGACGTACTCGCCACATCCACCCGTCGCGACGGTCCTCCACATGGCGGAGGGCCCAGAGTGCGGAGGCGACACGATGTGGATGAACACCCAGCTCGTGTTCGAATCGTTGTCCCCGCCCATGCAGGAGATGCTCACCGGGCTCACGTGCATCCACGATTCCGGACGACAGGGCGACGATCAGGCGGAGCACCCCGTCGTGCGCGTCCATCCCGTCACCGGGCACCGCAGCCTGTACGTCAACAAGCAGTGGTCACGACGCATCCCGCAACTGTCTCGCCCCGAGAGTGAGGCCCTCCTGACGTTCTTGTTCCGGTGGCAGGAACAGGTGCGGTACAGCTGCCGCTGGCGGTGGTCAGATGGCGACGTCGCCATCTGGGACAACCGGGCCACGCTGCACGCGATGGTCGCCGATACCGAGGAGCGTCGCGTCCTGCATCGGGTCACCGTCCTCGGCGACGATCCCCAGCCCCCCGAAGGGGCCAGGGAGTGGCCTCGATACCGCAGCGACAAGACCGCATCGAGTGGGTACTACGGCGTCGCAGGCTACGAGTTCTAGCCGTCCGAGCGAGCTGCCGGCTCGGCTCAGACCGGGCTGCCGCCGCAGACCCAGGCCGTGACCGCAAAGCCGTCGAAGCCTGCGCCGTTCAGGTTGATGACGCTGGGGACCGCACTGCCCAGTGCGATGCAGATGTCGCCTGCACCGGCCGCATCGTCGGCCTCGACGAGCGTGCGCACCATGCCGGGCTCACCCGAGCAGGTTCCGTCGGTCGAACCGACGAACACCACGTTGCCGACAACCGATGCCTCGCCACTGAACATCAGATCGAACACCCCGCTGTTGTTGTCGTAGCAGCCGGCGGGAACGCCGCCAGGGTCAGCCTGCACCAGGGTGCAGGTCTCGTCGAACTCGTAGCCGTCCATGCCGGCAACCGCGCCGCCGGGGACACCGTCGCCGTGACCCTCGTGGGCATCGACCGCAGTGGGTGCGATGCTGACGAGCTTGGCAACTCCTTCGCCGTTGACGTGACACAGCTCGACCTTCGTCTTCCCGTCGAGCCCGGAGCTGGCCTTCGGGCCACCGTCGGGGCGCGCCGATGCGGCTGTCGGAACGAGAACCAGTGCCAACAGGGAAATTGCAGTCGCGAAACTCACTCGTCGCATACTCAGCCCTTCGAATCAGGTATTCCAGAAACGTGCTGGAGGCATCGGCTCGCAGACGACCGCGGTCGACCCGGGTGGGCCGCTCGACCCGGCGGGTTGAGCCGGCAGACTCAGGGCTCGAGCCGGCCACCGGCCGAATCAACCCACCTCGGCCTGCTACTCGGCCGTGCGAGCGACCGGTTCAGCCGGCGTCGACGGGCGCGGGGCGACCGGCGCCGTCCGCAGGATCAGCGCCGCGACGACGACCAACAACCCGACGGTCGCGGCAACGCTCCACCAGGCCGCCCGAGCACCCCATGCGTCGTAGGCCGCGGCCGCGAGGAGCGAAGAAACGGCGGCGACCCCCACCTCGGTCGCGCCGACCAGGCTCTGACCGGCGGCCTGGCGATGCTGGGGCAGCGCCTCGGCCATGACCATCGGCACCGCGGGAAACGACAACCCTTCGACGCTCCCTCCCACGGCTGACAACACGATGAGGGCGACGACGCCGGGCACGATCCCGTACGGCACGATCACCACGGTCACAACGGCCAACGACCAGAGGGCAGCCCGACGTGCGCCGATGTTCTGCGCCATTCGGCCGCCGAGCGGCGCCAGCACGGCGATCGGCATGGCCACGAGCGTGAGTGCGAGCGCGACGGTGAAGTTCGAAGCACCGCGATCGGTGAGCTGGAGCACGAACACCGATTCGAATGCGCCGATGAACACGAAATAGGCGGCGGTCAGCATCATCGCGCCGATCACGCCCCGGTTGGCGAGAAGATCTCGCGGCGAGCGCCGTCGATCATCCTTGTCGGCCTGGTCGACCTCGATGGTCCCCAACGTGGAGAACAGGAGGAGGTAGAGGATGGCGAATCCGAAGAAGACGCCGTCGATGCCCGCAATCTGGCTGAAGAGCGCGGCGATCATCGGGCCGACCATGAATCCGCCGATGTCGGCCGCCCCGAACCGACCGAGATTGACGCCGACATTGTCGGGATCGGCCACGATGACGGCCCGCCGAACCGCGATGCCGATCAGTCCGAGACCGGTACCCAACAGCACGCGTCCGACGACGAAGTGCCAGAGCTGATCGCCGAGGCCTGCCGCGGCGAGGCCGAGGATCGACGTCACGAACCCGAGACGGATCATCGCGACCGCATGGCCGCGATCGGCCAGAGGTCCCAGGTACACGAACGTGAAGAATGCGGCTGCGAACCCCGCAGCGACGATGAGCCCGATACCGGTATCGGTGAATCCGAACTCGTCCCGCAGCTGGCCGAGCACCGCGACGACACCGCCCAGTGACGCCGAGGCCAGGGCAACCACGGCGAAGTAGGGAATCAGACTCGGCGAGTCCTCTCGGCGCATGCTCACCTCCAAGCGGCGTCGTGAACGGTAACGGTGCGGCTCCTGTCCCGGGTACGAATTCCGATCAGTCGCCTGCGCCGGGAATCCACCCGGCGTCGCGGCGGTCGAGGAACGCGGCGATTCCCTCGGCGGCCTCGTCGCTACCGAACAGGCTCGCCGAGAGCGCCGACGTCGACTCGAATGCTGCGGCCCGGTCCATCAGCGGGACCCGATTGATGAGGTCCTTGCACGCCGCGAGCGCGTTGGGCCCGCCCCGCACCACGTCGGCGAGCACTGCGTCGATCTCGTCGTCGAGCGAGTCGTCGCTGACTGCCCCGGTGATGAGACCCATCTCGGCGGCGCGATCGGCGGAGAATCGGCCGGCCCGCAGGAACAGCTCGCTCGCATCGACACGACGGAGCTTCGGCAGGCACACAACGCTGATGACGGCCGGTGCGACACCGATGCGGGCCTCGGTGAATCCGAACCGGGCCGACCGGGCCGCGAACGAGATGTCGAACGCAGCGGCCAGACCGACGCCACCGCCCATGCAGTGCCCGTGGATCCGGCCGATCATCGGCTTGGGGGCGTCCATGATCTGGGTGAGGACATCGCTGAGGCCGACGGCGGCCGCTCCGTGTCGACCCTCACGTGCCCCCTTCAGGTCAGCACCCGCGCAGAACGTGTTCCCCTCGTTGGTCACGACGACGGCCCGGACGGCCGGGTCGACCACGGCCGCATCGAGATGCTCGACCAGGCTCTCCACGAGCGAGACGCTCAACGCGTTCTTGTTGTCGGGCTCGTCGAGGGTGACCGTCGCGACACCGCCGGCAATGAACAGCCTGGTGCCGGTCACTGCACGACCTCGGCGTACGGCCCCCGTTCGCGACCCGGCCCCGGCCCGCCCGCGAACGCCTGGGCGATCGACATCCACTCGACGGCCAGGGGGCCGGTTGCCTCGATGGCCGTGTCGTCGACGTGTCGACGTTGCGTGACCACCTGACAGAAGTCGACCGCAGGTCCGGTCACACGATCGCTGCTGTTCTCGGGACCGAAGGTCCAGCGGTCCCCGCCCGGGCCGGCCAGCTCGACCCTGACGTCGCCGGATGCGACCTCGCGCCCTCGCACGATGTAGGAGAAGGCGCGGGTGAGTACCCCCAGATGGCAGATGTGCAACAGCCGATCGGTGGGCTCGACTTCGACGCCGATCGTGTCTGCGATGTCGAGGCCGTGCGCCCACGTCTCCATCAACCGGGCAGTGAGGAAGGACTTCGCGCCCATGGGTGGGCCATACCACGGAAGCCGGGTCGACTCGTCGAGGGACGCCGCGGCCTCCTGCAGCAGATCGCGCCCGGTTCGCCACCACGCCACCACTTCGCCGGCGTCGAGAGAACGGGGTTCGGCGAGCGTCGCGTCCATCGCGGCGACGTCGTCAGAGGTGCTCATCAGGGACGCCACGGTCTGTTCGAACGCCTCGGGGTCGATGATGGCCTGGGTGGCGGCGCGGTCGAAGTAGCCGAGGTGCCCGAGCTGATCGGCGACGTCCCAGCCCTCGGCCGGCGTCGCCATCGCGAACTGGTCGGTGCCCACCGCAGCGACGAGGTCATCGAGTGCCCCGTGTTCGGCCGCGAGGTCGGCGCGGATGTCGGCAAGCGTGGGCACGGGGCTCCCAAGGGTCGGCGTCCACCAGTGCGCCCGACACTAACGCCTGGCCGGCCAGGTCTCCCAAGCCGCCCGACCACTCCGAAACCGTCGGGAAGGCGGTCCGTCACCACCCGCCGAGGTCGAGTCGCTGACGCCTGCTCGCATGTTCTAACGTCCGGCCGATGATCACCCCCGAGAGCATCGCGGCCACCCCGGTGCTCTCGTCGCGAATCGACACGGGAGGCGCCGACTACGCGTCGAACCGGGCGGCGATGATCGCGCTCGTCGACGAGGTAGCGGCCCAACACCAGCAGGCCACGGTTGCCGGCGGCCAGAAGTACATCGACCGGCACAAGTCCCGCGGCTTGTTGCTGGCACGCGAGCGCATCGCGTTGCTCATCGACCAGGACACGCCGTTCCTCGAGCTGTCTCCTCTCGCCGGCTGGGGGACCGACGACCCGCTCGGCGCCGGCACCGTCACCGGCATCGGCATCGTGTGCGGAACCGAGTGCATGATCCTGGCGAGCGATCGGACGGTGCGGGGCGGCAGCGGCAGCCCCAGCACCATCCGCAAGGGTCAGCGTGCCGACGAGATCGCCAGGGTCAATCGGCTCCCGGTCGTCAACCTGGTCGAGTCGGCCGGGGCCGACCTTCCGAAGCAGGCCGAGATCTTCGTGCCCGGTGGTGCCGGCTTCAAACACCTCACCCAGCTGTCGGCTGCCGGCATCCCGACGATCGCGCTCGTGTTCGGGCCCTCCACCGCCGGCGGAGCCTACGTGCCCGGCATGTCCGACTACACCGTGTTCGTCAAGGAACGGGCCATGGCGTATCTCGGCGGTCCTCCCCTCGTGAAGATGGCGATCGATGAGGACACCGACGAGGAGACGCTCGGCGGCGCCGAGATGCACAGCCGGGTGTCGGGCCTCTCGGACTACCTCGCGGTCGACGAGCGCGACGCGCTTCGGATCGGCCGCCAGATCGTCGCCCACCTGAACTGGCGCAAGCACGGACCATTGCCGTCGCGGCCCGCGGACGACCCCATCCACGACCCCGACGAGCTGCTGGGAGTCGCCTCGGCCGACGTACGGATTCCGTTCGATTCCCGCGAGGTGCTCGCACGCACGCTCGACGGCTCACGGTTCGATGAGTTCAAGCCGCTGTACGGAACGCAGCTCGTCTGCGGCTGGGGCTCGCTCTGGGGATACCCGATCGGTGTGCTCGCGAACAACGGCATCCTCTTCGGCGAGGAGGCGCAGAAGGGCGCACAGTTCATCCAGCTGTGCAACCAGCTCGACGTCCCGCTCCTCTTCGTCCAGAACATCACCGGCTTCATGGTCGGCACGCAGTACGAGCGGGCCGGCATCATCAAAGACGGGGCCAAGCTCATCAACGCCGTCTCGAACTCGACCGTCCCGCACCTGACGCTCATGATCGGCGCCAGTTACGGGGCCGGGAACTACGGCATGTCGGGCAAGGCCTACGATCCGCGCTTCATCTTCACGTGGCCCAATCACCGCATTGCCGTGATGGGTCCGAAACAGCTCGCCGGAGTGATGGAGATCATCGGTCGGCGCGCCGCGGAGGGCCGGGGTGAGGACTTTGGCGACGCGCAGATCGCGGGGATACGCGCGCTCGAGGAACAGGTCGAATACGAGTCGACCGCGCTGTTCGCCACAGGACATCTCTGGGACGACGGCATCATCGATCCACGCGACACCCGCACGACGCTCGGCATGGCGTTGTCGATCGTGCACAACAACGAAGTCGCCGGTGCCCCCGGCTTCGGCGTGTTCCGGATGTGACGGCGATGACCATCCGAACCCTGTTGATCGCGAACAGAGGCGAGATCGTCGGCCGCGTCACCCGGACCGCACGAAGACTCGGCATCACGACGGTTGCGGTCTGCAGCGAAGCCGACCGAGACGCCCTCCACACCGCCCAGGCCGACCTCGTCGTCGCGATCGGTGGCGACACACCGGCGACGTCCTATCTCGACATCGACAAGGTCCTCGATGCCGCGGCGAGAACCGGCGCGGACGCGGTTCACCCCGGTTACGGCTTCCTGGCCGAGAACGCAACCTTCGCGAGGCAGGTGATCGAAGCGGGGCTCACCTGGGTCGGTCCGACCCCCGACCAGATCTCGCTGATGGGCGACAAGGTGCGGGCGAAGGACGCGGCCGCACGCGCCGGCGTCCCCCTGCTCCCGAGCACATCGGTCATCGACGACCTCGACACCGCCGGCACATCGGTCGGCTTCCCGCTCCTGGTCAAGGCGGCAGCAGGTGGTGGCGGCCGAGGGATGCGCCTGGTCACCGAGCCGGCCGCGCTCGCCGACGCGGTCAGCGTCTGTGCCCGTGAGGCCACCGCCGCCTTCGGCGACGGCGCCGTCTACCTCGAGCGATTCGTCGAAGGCAGCCGCCACGTCGAGGTGCAGATCGTCGGCGACACCCACGGCACGGTCGTGCACCTCGCCGATCGCGATTGCTCGGTCCAGCGCCGTCATCAGAAGGTCATCGAGGAGGCGCCCGCGACAGGCATCGCGGCGACCACCAGGACGGCCATGTTCGAAGCAGCGGTGGCGCTCGCCCGTTCGATCGACTACGTCGGGGCCGGAACGGTCGAGTTCCTCGTGAAGGGCGAGGCATTCCACTTCCTCGAGATGAACACCCGCCTCCAGGTGGAGCACACCGTCACCGAGGAGGTCTGTGGCGTCGATCTCGTCGAGCTCCAGCTCGACGTGGCCGAGGGTCGTCCCCTGCGTTTCGGTCAGGCCGACGTGACGACGAATGGACATGCCATCGAAGCTCGGCTGTACGCCGAGGACCCGGCCGCGGCATTCACGCCGACCTACGGGCCGATGCACCGTCTGGAGCCGGCCGACCTCACCGCGATCCGATGGGAACCGGGTGTGGCGAGCCCTGGTCTCGTGTCGACCTTCTACGATCCCATGCTCGCCAAGGTCGTCGTTCACCGCAACGACCGGTCGCGCGCACTCGCCTCGCTCGTTCGAGCGCTCCGTACGATGGCCGTGCACGGCCCGATCACGAATCGCGACATGCTCGTCGCGGTGCTGAACCATGCCGACTTCGCAGGTGGCGATGTCGCAACCGACTTCCTCGAGCGACACCCCGACCTGCTCGACGCCGCACCCGGCGACCACACAGCACGAATCCACCTCGTCGCCGCTGTCGCCAGTCACGTGCAGACCAACCGGGGCGACGACCCCCACTGGCGGCTCGCCCCGGCCGGGTGGCGCAACGTCCCGAGCCCGCCCCAGTCGTTGACCTTCCAGGGTGGCCGCGAGCTGACCTACCGGATCGATGGCAGGCGCCTGTCGATCAGCATCGATGACGAGGAGATCGAGGCCGAGGCCTCCGTTGTCGGCGAGATCGTGCAGGTCACGTCCGGTGCCATCCGCACCGAGGTCTCCGTCCGTTCCGCCGCCGGAAGTCTCTGGTGCAACTCCGCGCTCGGCCAGCACGTCTTCTCACCGCAGCCTCGATTCGTAGTCGTCGATTCGGAGCTCGCGGCTGGTGGTCCCACCGCGCCGGTGCCCGGAACCATCGCCGCGGTCACGGTCGCCGTCGGCGACCGCGTCTCACCCGGTCAGGTGCTGGTCGTGATGGAGGCGATGAAGATGGAGCACCACATCGAGGCGCCGGCCGAGGCGGTCGTGGTCGAGGTTCGCGTCAGTCCGGGCGACCAGGTCGACGCGGGAGCAGTGCTGGTGGTGCTCGAGGCATGACCGACGGTCCGATTCGCATCGCGAACTGCAGCGGTTTCTACGGCGACCGGCTCTCGGCCGCAGCCGAGATGGTCGAGGGCGGTCCGATCGACGCCCTCACCGGCGATTGGCTCGCCGAGCTCACCATGTTGATCCTGTCTCGGGTCCGATCGAAGCGTCCCGGCGGCGGCTACGCGCGCAGCTTCGTGACGCAGATGGAACAGACCATGGGCCGCTGCCTCGACGACGGCGTCAAGGTCGTGTCGAACGCCGGCGGTCTCGATCCCGCCGGTTGTGCCGACGCGATCCACGAGGTCGCCGACACACTCGGGCTCTCCCCATCGATCGCGATCGTGACCGGCGACGATCTGCTCCCCCGTCTCGACGAGCTCGTCGCTGCCGGCGTCACGTTCGATCATCTCGACACCGGTGCGCCGCTGGCCGATCGGCGCAGCCAACTGGTCACCGCCAACGCCTATCTCGGCTGCTGGGGCATCGTCGATGCCCTCGACCGCGGGGCCGACATCGTCATCACGGGCCGGGTCACCGATGCCGCGGTGGTGATGGGGCCCGCGGCCTGGCATCACCGGTGGGAGCGCACCGACTGGGACGCGCTCGCCGGCGCGATCACCGCCGGCCACGTCATCGAGTGTGGCGCGCAGGTCACCGGCGGCAACTACGCGTTCTTCACCGAGATCGCCGACATGAGTCATCCCGGCTTCCCGATCGCCGAGATCGCGGCCGACGGTTCGTCGGTCATCACCAAACATCCGGAGACGGGCGGCGAGGTGAACATCGGCACGGTCACTTCCCAGCTGCTGTACGAGATCGGTGGTCCGCGGTACCTCAACCCCGACGCCGTCGCTCGCTTCGACTCGATCCAGCTCGAACAGCTCGGGCCCGATCGGGTCCGCATCGGGCCGATGCGCGGCGAGCCTGCGCCGGCCACGCTCAAGGTCGGCGCCAACCTCGTCGGTGGTTACCGCAACGGCACGACCCTCTGCCTGACCGGACTCGACATCGACGCGAAGGCCGCGCTGATCGAGGAGCAGCTCTGGTCACTGGTGCCCGGCGGGCGCGACTCGATCGCCGAGGTGTCCACCGAGCTCATCCGAACCGACAAGGCCACCGCGTCGCGCAACGAGGAGGCCACGGCGCTGTACCGGATCACCGTCAAGGACCCCGACGAGCACAAGGTGGGTCGCCGGTTCTCGAACGCCTCGGTCCAGATCGCGTTGGCGAGCATTCCGGGCCTGTACGGGCTCGGGCCACCCGGTGGGGCGACACCGTACGGGGTCTTCTGGCCTGCGCTCGTGCCGTCCGAACACGTGCCGCAGACCGTGACCGTCGACGGTGTCACCTCGGTGGTCGACAACACACCGTTCACCGCGTCTTCCGAGCCGACGATCGATCTGCCGAGCCGGGTGGCGCCGCCGACGGGCGCCACGGTCGAGGTGCCGCTCGGTCGGGTGCTCGGCGCGCGATCCGGCGACAAGGGTGGCACGGCGAACCTCGGGGTGTTCGCCCGATCGGCGCCCGCCTACGCCTGGATGGCCGAGTTCTTGACCATGGACCGGCTTCGGGAGCTGCTGCCGCACGAGACCGGCGGCCATGCGATCGAACGCCACGAGCTCGCCAACATGTGGGCGCTGAACTTCCTCATAATCGGGTTGCTCGACGAGGGGGTCGCGGCGAGCACCCGACTCGACGGACAGGCCAAGTCGCTCGGCGAATTCCTCCGGTCGAGGACCGCTCCGGTCCCGGCGGTCCTGCTCTGAAGAGCCGCGCTGGTCGGCGAGCAGAGCGAGCATGACTCGCGGGCTCCGGGGCCCGAGCGGCCCGGCGCAGCAGGCGACAAGGGCGGGCACCGAAAACGGCCGTCGACCTGTCCGCTGAAGTCCTGAGCCGCTACGTCACGGCCGGGAGGTCCAGGTCCACCACCGAGACGGCCCCTCCGACGCGCGGGGGGCGAATCTGGCGGGCGTCCCCCGACGCAGTGCCCACGAGGATCGTGTCGATGATGTCGGTTGTGGCCGGTCGGGCCAGAAGGAAACCCTGCAGGGAGTCGCAGCCGCTCTCGTCGATGATCCGGCGCTGTTCCGGTGTCTCGATGCCCTCGGCCGTCACTGCGGTTCCGAGCCGATGCGCGAGCCCCACGATGCTGTCGACCAGCGCTCGTGTGCGGCGGTCGCCCTCGATGTCACGCACGAAGCTCCGGTCGATCTTGACCACGTCGACATCGAGTGTCCGGAAGATGTCGAGCGATGCGGTTCCAGTCCCGATGTCGTCGATGGCAACTCGAAATCCTGCGGCCCGGAGGGTGCTCAGCTCGCCGGCCGCCGAGTGCGCGTCCGTCACGACAGCCCGTTCGGTGAGCTCGATGCCGAGGTTGCCGGCCCGCTCGGGACCGGTTCGATCCATCAGCCGGTCGACGAGGGTCCCGGCGCCGAGGTTCCTCACCGAGATGTTGACCCAGACGATGAAGCGCTCGGCGATCTCGGAGTGTGCGTCGAGCCATCGGTGCATCTGCGCGGTCGCAGCATCGAGCACCCAGGCATCGAGATCTCGGCTCAGGCCGGCCGCATCCGCGGCGTCGATGAACTGATCGGGCCCGAGCTGGCCCCATTCCGGATGGTCCCAGCGCACCAGTGCCTCGACCCCGATCAGCGAGTTGTCCGACACGTCGACCATCGGTTGGTAGTCGAGGAAGAGCTCGTCGTGGGCGAGCGCCCGCGCCAGCTCGCCCGCGACGCGGCGCTGGCGGCGCTGTTCCATGGCGAGCCGGTCGTCGTAGTAGCGAACGCAACGGCCTCCCGACTTCTTGGCGTCGTACAGCGACGCGTCGGCGAGCGCGAGCACATCGGACGGCTTGGAGCCGGCGTCGCCCGTCGCGACGCCGATGCTCATGCCGAGATGCCGCGACAACGGACCGATGTGCACCGGGAGCGAGAATCGATTCGCTATCGACTTGGCCAGGGCGATGGCACGCTCGGGTTTGGCGAACTCGTCGCGGAGGATGACGGCGAACTCATCGCCACCGGTTCGGCACGCCACAGCCCCGGTCGGCAGGCATGCGAGGATCCGCTCGGCGGCCGCGGTGATGAGCCGGTCACCCGCTTCGTGCCCGAGGGTGTTGTTGATCCAGGAGAAATCGTCGATGTCGATCACGACGCAGGCGATCTCGGCCAATGGTCGGTTGAACTCGGCCGTGAGCCGGTTGCGGTTCCCGAGGCCGGTCAGCGGATCGATGCTCGCCATCGCCGTCAGATTGGAGTCGTACTGGGACCGCTCGATCAACAGCGCGGCAATACGGGCCACCAGCGAGTGCAGCGCCCATTCGTCGTTGGCCGGATTCACCGTCGTCGCCCGGTAGACCTCGAGGAACCCGAGGTTCTCCCCACCCATCGCCGGAAG
>Ga0224508_10001691_pt1 | contig 19547 bp, 21 predicted proteins | sample SF_Jan12_sed_USG_4_FD_170157 | JGI IMG/M metagenome (GOLD analysis project Ga0224508, IMG submission 170157) | Sediment microbial communities from San Francisco Bay, California, United States - SF_Jan12_sed_USGS_21 | ecosystem: Environmental > Aquatic > Marine > Sediment | place: USA... | reverse complement strand
GATTACTTCCCAGCGTTTCTTGGTGATGTCTTCCACCGCGCCCATCTGCGAGAATCCGCTGCTGGCGCCGAGCGTATTGTGGTCGCCGAAGGATCCCGGGTCGCGCATCGCGGCGGTGACCACCATGGGTGAGCCGTCGAAATAGGCGTTCTGAAGCTGCCCCGAGCCCTGGCGGGTTCCCGCCGCCAAATGGACATTCACGAAGGCCGTTTTGTTCGCCGCTTTTGCGTAGCCATCGGCGGCGGACAGCACCAGCGATTCCGCGAGCAGGAGGATCGGCTGCACGCCGGGAACGGTGAGAAACGCGTTGAAGAAGCCGGCCTCGGCGCTGCCCGTATTGGTGAAGGCGTATTCGACATTTTGCGCCACCAATTGATGCATGAGCAGTTCTCCGCCCGTGCCGACGACCTTTTTCTTGCCCATGCGAACGATCCTCCCGATCTGAATTATGAAACCGCTGTCTATGGTCAGGATACCGCTATGACGCGTTCGCTGTCACGGGGACGGCGTGGCGCGCCCGCGTGGGATCGAGCGCGCCGCGTCGGGTTAGGGCGGGTGCGGCGGGCATTCGCCGCGAATGGCGAGTGCGCGCCGAAACCGATCAGATGGTGCGCAGCGAGCCACCGACGGGATGCCGTGCCGCTTGGCGGAGATGGCGGACCTTCAGCAGCACGCTCAGGTGCAGGATGATGAAGGCCGGAACGATAAAGCTCGGGAAGAGATTGAGCGGCCATACGTCCATCGGTGCGCTGGTCGCACCGTTTGCGATCAAGGCGGGATAGGCGCCGGCCGCGAGTCCGGAGGTTATGATGGCGACGATAAAATCGGTCAGGCCGAGAAGATTGAAGCCAACGAAACCCGCAGACGTCGCGTAATTGGCGTCGCGGTCCAGCCGCCTGATGACGAAAAACGCGGTGATACCGACCGCGACGTCGCCCAACCCTGCGGGCCAGGCGAACAGGCCCGGCAGCACGCCGAAGGCGTAGAGCGGCAGAAACGTGAAGCCGATCACGCGCCAATGCTGCAGCATCGTCAGGGTCCGGATGTCCTGCGACAGGACGAAACGCCGAAAGCCGGTCGATAGCGCATAGAAGCCGAGAAACAACGCTACGGGAAGCACCACAGTGGCGCCGATCGGGCCGATCAGGCTTTGCTGGTCGTTGGTCAGCAGATGACTCGATCCGGTCGCGTAGGTGGCGGCGAACCATATCAGCAGGATGCCGCCGAGGGCGACCTTGCGCGAGGGTGTCCATTCGGTCGTTTGGGAGTAGGGCGTCATGTTGAGTTCTCCGGATGAAAGTGCATATGCACCTATTGTGATAAAAAATATATCAGCTCTGTAGTGCGACGACCGTCGCTGCGAGATCGTCGAGGAGGCCGGACCAACGGTCCTGTCCCAGTGTGCCGACAAGCCGCGACTGGGCGTCTTGCCAACGGGGGAGCGCGTCGTTCAGAACGCGATTGCCGTGATCGGTCAGGCTAATCCGCCGCACCCGCGCATCCTTTTCCTGGGTCACGCGGATCAAGTCCTGTGCGACCAGCGGTTTGAGGTTGCGGGTCAGGGTCGTGCGGTCCATCACCAGCGCTTCGGCCAGCCGGGTCAACGGCAGGTCGCCGCGCCGCGATAATGTCGCCAACAGCGTAAACTGGGTCGCCCGTAGCCCAGACGGCTGCAAGGCGGCGTCGAAAGCTTGCGTCACCAGACGCGTCGCCTTGCGCAAATTCGCGCAAGTGCAGGTGGCGACATCGGTGGCGCTGCGTAGAGGATTTGTGGGTGTGGCGATGCTCATAAAGTGTATATGCACCTATCTTAAAAGACTGTCAATACGACGTGCAAATTTTTTAAAGTCACACGGTGAACCGAAACCGAAATGCAAGTATATTGTGAAGGGGTTGCATTCACGGTCCGCTTAAATTTTTGGCGAAATATGAAAACCATTGGACCTATGGATCTACAAGTCGAAACATCGGCGCGCGCGCTGGGACTCGATTGCGGTGCATTAACCGTGGACGAGATCGTCGCCTGGGCCGACTCAGTTATCCTGAACGAGCCCGACTACGATCTCCGGCTGCTTGACCTTTCCTTGGCGAAGACGAGGCACGCGGCCATGTCGGCCCTGGAGGCATTCGGGCGGTCGCAGGAGGCGTCGCGGGTCGCCCGTCGTGCATTCGGGTTCTTCCATGCGGCGCTGATGTCCGGCCAGGCCGATTGTAGGAAGATCGCCTTTGCGCTGTATTTGATGACCAGTATTTCCCATCCGGTGCTGGGCCCGCAAAATGACGCGCAGATGGAAAGCTTCTATGCAGCGTTCGACCCGGACGAGGGAGTCGACGTCGATATCGAGACCGTCAAGGCGGACATGCTGGCCTATCTACACGCCAACATGGAATAGCCGCCCCGCCTTTCCCTCGCCTGCATGAATGTGCTGCAATGCCGGAAAACAGGGGAGGCGGGCCGATGCCATCTGTCGAAAACCAGGCGGCGAAGATTTACTACGAGGTGCATGGCGCCGACGGGCCGGCGGTCGCCTTCGCCCATGGCCGTGGCGGCAACGCCGCAAGCTGGTGGCAGCAGGTGCCGCATTTCGCTGGCCGCTACCGCGTTATCGTATTTGATCATCGGGGCTTTGGCCGCTCGGTCTGCGAGCCCGGCGGGTTCGATCCGAAATATTTTGCCGATGATCTGGCCGCCGTGCTCGATGATGCGGGCATCGGCTCGGCGTCGCTGGTCTGTCAGTCGATGGGCGGCGTGACGGGGATGGGTTTCGCCCTCGCATATCCGGAACGCACCGATTGCCTGGTGCTCGCCTGCACCTCGGGCGGCATCGTGACCGAGGCGCTTGGCGCGTGGCGCAAGTCGCGCGGATCGCTTCTCGAAAATACCGGCTTCTCGGCGGCGCTGGCGCCCGACTACGGTGAGCGCGAGCCGGTAATGGCGCATCTGTATGGGCAGATCCGCGCGTTCAATACGGGCGAGGGGCCGGCGGCGCGGGCGCGAAGCCGGAGCTCCGTCTCGGAGAACGATCCGGCGAAGTTGACCGGCTATACGACACCCACCCTGATCGTCACCGGCGAAACCGACCAGCTTTTCCCGCCGCCCTTGCTGCATGAGGTCGCAACCCTGATTCCGGGATGCGAGGTGGCGGACATACCGGTAGTCGGCCATTCCGCGTATTTCGAGGATGCCCCCGGCTTCAATCGTATCGTCGGCGAATTCCTTGGCCGCCACGCGGGATCGGACTGATGGCGGATCCGTCGAACGGTTTTTGCCCCTATATCGACATCCGCATCGCCGGCGCCGCGTCGGGGCCGCTGTCCGGCCTGACCTTCGCCGCCAAGGATCTGTACGATATTGCGGGGCATGTCACGGGCGGCAGCAATCCGGATTGGCTGGCGACCCATCCGGCGGCGGAAAAACACGCCTGGGCGGTCGAGACGTTGCTTGCCGCCGGGGCGACATTGACCGGCAAGACGATTACCGACGAACTGTCGCTCGGCCTCCTCGGCGAGAATGCCCATTACGGCACGCCGGAGAATCCGCGCGCGGCCGACAGGGTGCCCGGCGGCTCGTCGAGCGGCTCGGTTTCCGCCGTGGCCGGCGGGCATGTGGATTTCGCGCTCGGCAGCGATACCGGCGGGTCGGTGCGCATTCCCGCGGGTTTCTGCGGACTGTACGGGATGCGGACGACGCATGGCCGGATTCCGCTGGACGGCGTCCTGAAACAGGCACCGAGCTACGATACGGTCGGCTGGTTCGCGCGTGACGCTGATCTCTTCGCCCGGGTGAGCGCGGCCCTGTTGCAGGGCGAGATCCCGGCGGTGCCGCCGGCGCGCATGGTTATCGCGGCGGACGCGTTCGAGATCGCCGACGCAGCGGTCCAGGACGCACTCGCGCCGGTCGTCGACACGGTTGCCGCGGCAATCGGCGAGTCCGCGACCGAGCGGGTATGCCCGACCGGGCTCGACGCCTGGAAAGCGCAGCAAGGGGTGTTGCAGGGGCGGGAAGCGTGGGAAAGCTTCGCCGATTGGATCGACCGCACCAATCCACGCTTTGCCTACGACGTGGCGCGCAATCTGGCGCAGCGGGCGACGATCACCGATGCGGAAGTGGCGGCGGCGAAACCGGTCCGCGCCGCGCTGATCGAACGGATCGACGAGCTGACCCGCGATGGCGGTGTGATTTGTATGCCGACGGCGCCGTTTCCCGCGCCGCTGGCCGGCCGGCGGTTGTCGAAATCGGGACCGGACCGGGACCGTATCCGTCAGTTGACTTGCATTGCCAGCGCCAGCGGCGCGCCGCAGATCAATCTGCCCCTGGCGACCGTGGACGGGTTCCCGGTCGGGCTCTCGTTGCTCGGCGCGCCTGGGTCGGACGAAATGCTCGCCGGTTTCGCCCGTCTTCTCGCATCCGCGGGGCGCTAGTTGGTTGCGGCATGCGGCCCTCACTCAGCCTCGCCCTTCGTCAGGCTCAGGGTGAGTCTGAGTGTTTCCAATAGGTTGACCTCATCCTGAGCTTGACGAAGGATGCGGCCAACCTTCGTATCAGTATTCCGTAGACTACAAGACGCAAACCACTTCGAGCTGGATCAGCATGCCGCCGTCGAACAGGGATTTCACCGCGTGGCGGGCGGGCCGGTCGTCTTCCTCGGGAAACAGGGCGAGCCACTCCCGGTTCACCGCGTCCCGGTCCGAGGTGTCGGCCATGAAGACGGTGAGCTTGCCGACATCGCCGAGCGTCGCACCGGCGCCTTCGACCAATGTCTTCATATTGGCGAAGGCATTGCGGGTCTGCGCGTCCAACGTGTCGGGCAGCGTGCCGGTTTTCGAGTCGAAGCCGGTGATGGCGCCGGAAAAAATCATGTTGCCGATACGGGTGCAGTGAGAAATCGGATTCTTATGCTTGATCAGTCCCGGAATATGCATCGATTGGCGTTTCGCCATGCCTGACTCCCTTGTGATGGTGTTGGAACACTATGCGGTGTGCCCATCCTGCCGGGGACGGTCGGCGCTGGCAATTCGCCCGGGGGTCATTGCGGTGATGGCGCGCGGGGCGGGCTGCGGCTAAAACAGGCTCATGGCAGGAACGGATAGCAGCAAGGAAGGCGTGATCGGCGGGCCCGTGGTGGTGCTGGTCGAGCCGCAGCTTGGCGAGAATATCGGCTTTGCCGCGCGCGCCATGCTGAACTGCGGATTGACCGAGTTGCGGCTGGTGCGGCCGCGCGACGGCTGGCCGAATGTGCGGGCGCGCGAAGTGGCGGCGGGCGCCGACATGGTCATCGACGGCGCGCAAGTGTTCGAATGCACGGCGGACGCGGTGGGCGACCTGTCCCGGGTGTTCGCGGCGACCGCGCGGCACCGTGACATGATCATGCCGGTGATGACGCCGCGCCGCGCGGCCGAGACGCTGCGGGCGGAGACGGCGGCGGGACTGCGCTGCGGCCTGCTGTTCGGTCCGGAGCGGTCCGGACTCGCGAATGAGGATGCCTCGCTCGCCGATACGATCGTACAGGTGCCGCTCAATCCCGCCTTCAGCTCGCTCAGCCTGCCGCAGGCGGTTCTGGTGCTGGCCTATGAATGGTTCCAGGCGGGCGACGAGACGCCGCCGGAAGAACTGGTCATCGGCCGGACCGAACCGGCCAGCAAGGCGGAATTGCTGAATTTCCTGGCCCGGCTGGAGGCGGCGCTGGAGGAAACCGGGTTCCTGAAAGTGGCCGAAAAGCGCGCCGGCATGATGCGCAACATCCGCAACATCTTTCAGCGGTCGCGGCTGACCGACCAGGAAGTGCGCGCCTTGCACGGTGTGATCAGCGCCTTCGCCTTCGGCCCGCGCGATAAGGAAGAAGAGTAAGGTAACGCCGCCGGTTTGGGTGGTTCGGGCTTAGGCGCCGTCGTAATTCGTCAAATCGGCCTGTTCCTCCGGGCCGAAGGCGATCTCGATGTGGTTGCCGTCGGGATCGGCGGTATGAACCTGGCGAATTTCACGGCCCGGCACGATGCGGCATTCATAGGCGACCTTGTGCGACCGCAGGCGCGCGAGGAAATCGGCGAGCCCCTCGGCGCGGAAGGCGAAATGCTCGAGCTGCGGGTTGTCGCCGTTCAACGGCGCCGTGTCCTCGACCAGATGAACCACGGCCATGTCGCCGCAATACAGCCATGTGCCGTTAAACTGAAATGCCGGCCGGTCGCCCAATTTCAGTCCCAGGACCTGATCGTAAAACGCCGTCATGGCCTCCAGGTTTCCGGTCCGCATGTTCACGTGTTCGAGATGTTGAATGGTCATGGACGACTCCCTTTGGACGAATTCGCGGCACGCGAAATTTTGCGGCTTTTCGCCGCTATAGGCAAGCGGCGGCGACGGCTACGGTGTTTGACAACGCGGGCGGAATCCCTATAGTCCGCGCACCTTATCCGGTAACGCGGGTCGTATTACGGCCCCGTCATTTTTCCCGATCGGGAAATGACTGACTGGATCATCAAGAACACCGGTAAAAACAGGGTGTTATGCCATGAGCAAACGACTTAAGTCCAAATACAAGATCAATCGCCGTCTCGGCGTCAATTTGTGGGGACGGCCCCGCAGCCCCATCAACAAGCGTGATTATGCTCCCGGTCAGCATGGCCAGCGCCGCCGCAAGCCGTCCGATTTCGGCACGCAGCTCGCGGCCAAGCAGAAGCTGAAGGGCTATTACGGCAATATCGGCGAGAAGCAGTTCCGCCGGTATTACAAGTCGGCCGATCAGCGCAAAGGGGATACGGGCGAGAACCTGATCGAATCGCTCGAACGCCGCCTCGACGCGGTGGTCTACCGGGCGAAGTTCGTGCCGACCGTCTTTTCCGCGCGCCAATTCGTCAACCATGGCCATATCCGGGTCAACGGTCGGCGGGTCAACATCCCATCCTTTCAGGTCAAGGACGGCGATGTCGTGGAGGTGCGCGAAAAGAGCCGGCAGATTCCGATGGTTCTCGACGCGATCGTGTCGGTCGAGCGGGACGTGCCCGATTACATCTCGGTCGATACCAACAAGATGACGGCGACCCTGGCGCGCGGGCCCAAATTCGAGGACGTGCCCTATCCGGTCCAGATGGAACCGAACCTGGTCATCGAATTCTACTCACGCTGAGCAACGACTTTTCCCGGGTTTCCCGCCAGGTACGGTTTACCTGGCGGCTTCCGGCGCGTATTGACTCTCCCCGACGACTTTCATAACCGGAGAGGGGGAACGCGCGATGCGTCTCGGCTTACTTCACGGCAGCGCCGGCGCCAGTTACTCGGTCGATATGGATCTGATCCTCGAGGCGGAACGGCTCGGCTATGATTCCGTCTGGACGTCCGAATCCTGGGGATCGGACGCGGTCTCGCCGGCCGCCTGGATCCTGGCCCGCACGTCGCGCATCAAGGTCGGCACCGCGATCATGCAGATGCAGGCGCGCAGCCCGGCGATGGCGGCGATGACCGCGATGACATTGCAGGCGATGTCGGACAACCGCTTCATTCTCGGCATCGGCGCGTCGGGGCCGCAGGTGATCGAAGGCTGGCACGGCGTGCCCTACGGCAAGCCGGTGACCCGCATTCGCGAATACGTTGCGATCGTCCGGAAAATTCTCGAACGCAAGGAGCCGCTCACCCATGAGGGCGCCCATTATCAACTGCCCTATACGGGCGCCGGGTCGACCGGCCTCGGCAAGCCGCTCAAGAGCATCCTGCACGGCGATCCCTCGCTGAAGATCTACACTGCGTCGATCACGCCGGCCGGCGTCCGCGTCGCGGCGGAGGTCGCCGATGGATTCTTCCCGATCTATATGATCCCCGAGAAATACGACGTTTTCGGCGAATTCATCGAGCAGGGTTTCGCCAAGGCCGGCGGCGGCAAGGGCCTCGAGGATTTCGACGTGGCGCCCTTCGTCAACGTGATCGTCGGCGACGATCTGCAGAAATGCCGCGAACCGGTCAAGGCGCAGATGGCGCTTTATATCGGCGGCATGGGCGCGCGCGGCAAGAATTTCTACAACGACCTGGCGAAGCGCCTCGGCTATGAGGATGCGGCGGTCCGCATTCAGGATCTGTTCCTCGACAGCAAGCGGGCCGAAGCGGCGGCGGCGGTACCCGACGACCTGGTCGATGCGGTCGCGCTAGTGGGGCCGGCGGACCGTATCCGGGACCGGCTCGGCGCCTGGAAAGAGGCCGCCAAACAGGGCCACGTCACCTCGCTGATGGTACGCCGCGCGGACGCCGCCGGCGTCCGATTGCTGGCGGAAGAGGTTCTGTAACCGGATACTTATTAGACGCGCTCGTCTTTCTTTTGCCTGTCACCCCGGCCAAGGCGCGTTGCGCCGCAGAGCCGGGGTCCATGTAACCGAGAGTAATCCGGACCCCGGATCGGCGCGGCTGCACCGCTCGTCCGGGGTGACAGTTTAGTTTGTGAGGGCACACAAAAACTCGCCCCCATCCGGCGGCATGCTCGGGATGGGGGCGAAATATTTTGACCGGGGGATTGCCCGGCGGGGGCCGGCTACGCGCTTTGCGTGGCGACACCCTTTTCCGTGATTAATTGCTGCAACTCACCGGTTTCGTACATTTCGCGCACGATGTCGCAGCCGCCGACGAATTCGCCTTTGACGTAAAGCTGCGGGATGGTCGGCCAATTGCTGAATACCTTGATGCCATCGCGCAGGCCCGGGTCTTCGAGCACGTCGATGCCCTTGAACTTGGTGCCGATTTCGCTGAGCACCTGGACCACCGCCGCGGAGAAGCCGCATTGCGGGAAGACCGGGTTGCCTTTCATGAAGAGCACGACGTCGTTCGTGTCGATTTCGTCCTGGATGCGTTTGGAAGCCGGGTTATCGGTCATGATGTCGTCCTTTGCTTACGTGTTGTTCGCGAGTTGGGTGCGTTTACGCATCCTCTGGTACAGCAGTCTGCAGGGCGAGCGCGTGCAATTCATTGCCCATCCGGCCTTGTAGCGCATCATACACCATCTGGTGCTGCTTGACGCGGCTGATTCCTTTGAAGGCGGCGGCCCGCACCAGCGCGGCGTAATGATCGCCATCGCCGCGCAGATCGGAGATCTGGACCTCGGCGTCTGGAATCGCTTCCTTGATCATCGCTTCGATCTCTGTTGCGCTCATCGCCATGCTGCTGATCTCCCGATCGTTTGTTCTCAGGGTGTCCCCATGTATTCCGGGAGCCAGCCCTCATGCGCCGTCGCCAAGGCGTCCAAAGATATGGTGGGTCCACCGGCCAGTGTCAACGCGCCGCCGCCGGTCTGCCCGATGATTTGGGCCGGAACCGCGGCCGTTTCAGCGGCTTCGAGTACTGCCGCCGGATCGTCCGCCGCGACAATATAACGGCTCTGATCCTCGCCGAACAACCACGCATGAAGGGGTAGGGAACCGTTGGATGGTTCGATAACCGCGCCGATACCCCCGGCAAGCGCCATTTCAGCGAGAGCGACGAGAAGCCCGCCATCTGCGATGTCATGGCAGATCTTAACCAGTCCCCGGTCCACCAGGTCCAGGATCAACGATCCGTTTCGCCGCTCTGCGGCGAGGTCGACCGGTGGCGGCGCGCCGTCCTCCCGACCCAGGATGTCGCGGAGATAGACGGAGGCGCCGAGCCAGCCCGTGGGTTCGCCGAACAGGATAATCGCCCGGTCCGGCGCGTCGAAGCCGATTTGGGTCGCCTTGTCGATATCGGCCAGCAGGCCGAGCCCGCCAATGACCGGGGTGGGCAGGATCGCCTCGCCCTCGGTTTCGTTGTAGAGCGAGACATTGCCGGAGACGACCGGGAAGTCGAGCGCCGCCGCCGCTTCGCCGATACCGCGGACGCAGCCGACGAACTGGCCCATGATGGCGGGCCGTTCCGGATTGCCGAAATTAAGGTTGTTGGTGAGGGCCAGGGGCGTGGCGCCGGTGGCGACCAGATTGCGCCAAGCCTCGACGACCGCCTGCCGGCCGCCGCGTTCCGGGTCGGCGCGGCAATAGCGCGGCGTCGAATCGGTGGTGACCGCGAGCCCGCGTTGCGTGCCATGCACGCGAACCACGGCGGCGTCCGCGCCAGGGCCGCGGACCGTATCGGCCATCACCATGTGGTCGTATTGCTCCCAGATCCAGCGGCGGCTGCACAAATCCGGTGTCGCCAGCAATGTTTCGAGGGCGACGAGCGGGTTATCGGGTACCGCGATATCGGCGGCCGACAGTTCCGGTTGCGCGGGCGGCGCGTCCCACGGGCGGTCGTATTCGGGCGCCGCGCTGACCAGGGGATCGACGGGAATATCCGCTTCGACCCGGCCATTCATTTGCAGGATCAGCCGGCCGGTCTCGGTGATCCGCCCAATAATGGCGAAATCGAGTTCCCATTTCTCGAAAATCGCCCGCGCGGCGTCCTCATGGCCCGGTTTCAGGACCATCAGCATCCGTTCCTGGCTCTCCGACAGCATCAGCTCATAGGCCGTCATGGCGTCTTCGCGCATCGGCACCATGTCGAGGTCGAGATCGATCCCGACACCGCCCTTGGACGCCATCTCGACCGAGGAGGACGTCAATCCCGCCGCGCCCATGTCCTGGATCGCGACGATCGCGTCGGTCGCCATCAATTCCAGGCACGCCTCCAGCAGCAGCTTTTCGGTGAAAGGGTCGCCGACCTGCACCGTCGGCCGCTTTTCTTCCGAGTCCTCGGAGAATTCGGCGGAGGCCATGGTCGCGCCGTGGATCCCGTCGCGGCCGGTCTTGGATCCCACATAGACCACCGGATTGCCCGGGCCCGCCGCCGCCGAATAGAAGATCCGGTCCGCGTCGGCGATCCCGACGGTCATCGCGTTGACCAGGATGTTACCGTCATACGCGCTGTGAAAATTGGTCTCGCCGCCGACCGTGGGCACGCCGATGCAGTTGCCGTAGCCGCCGATCCCGGCCACGACGCCGGCCACCAGATGTTTGGTCTTCGGGTGGTCGGGTCGGCCGAACCGCAATGCGTTGAGATTGGCGACCGGGCGGGCGCCCATGGTGAAGACATCCCGCATGATGCCGCCGACGCCGGTCGCGGCGCCCTGATACGGCTCGATGAAGCTCGGGTGGTTGTGGCTCTCGATCTTGAACACCGCGGCCTTGCCGTCGCCGATATCGACCACGCCGGCGTTCTCGCCCGGCCCGCAAATGACCTGCGGTCCTTCGGTGGGCAGGGTCTTCAGCCATTTCTTGGAGGATTTATAGGAGCAATGCTCCGACCACATCACGGAGAAGATGCCGAGTTCGGTGAGGCTGGGCTCGCGGCCGAGAATGTCGAGCACGGTTGCGTATTCCTCGGCCGTCAGGCCGTGTTCGGCGACCAATGCCGGTGTGATCTGGCTCATGCGGGCCTTCATAACAGATTCGGTTTGTCAGGCAACACCGACGGGACGATCGGGAGGGAGAGACTTGTGTACGCGCGGTTTTGCCTCAAGACTGTGCCGGTGCCAAGTTGCCCGCGTTGGGACCGGCGCCGTTTCATCCCGTATCGGGCCGAGGCGGTGTGCCGGATGTTCGATATCGCAGTCACCGGCTAAGACGCGTTCGTCTTTGGAGCACGGTGAAACCAGGCCGCCCCGCGGCGTTCAGGCGAACCCGCCCGCCGCGGCGGCCAGGGCCGCCATCATCGGTTTGCCGTCCGTGCCGCCATGCCGGGCGTCCGCGGCGCGTTCCGGGTGCGGCATCATACCGAGGACGGTCTTGGATTCGTTGAAGATGCCGGCAATATTGTCGCGGGATCCGTTGGGATTGTCGTCTTCCGTCGGCTCACCTGATGCGCCGACATAACGGAAGGCGACCCGGCCTTCGCCGTTCAGCCGGTCGATCGTTTCCGTGTCGGCGAAGTAATTGCCGTCGTGATGGGCGATGGGAATGCGGATGATCTGGCCCGAGTCGTAATGGGCGGTGAAGAGGGATTGGCTGTTCTCGACCCGCAAATCGACCGGCCGGCAGAGGAACTTCAGGCCGGCATTACGCATCAGCGCCCCCGGCAGCAAACCCGCTTCGGTCAAAATTTGGAAGCCGTTGCAAATGCCGAGTGTCGGTACGCCCCGCTCGGCCTGCGCGACGACCGCGCGCATCACCGGCGATTGCGCCGCCATCGCGCCGGCCCGAAGGTAATCGCCATAGGAAAATCCGCCGGGAATAACGACCGCGTCGACGCGGGGCAAATCGGTTTCCCGGTGCCAGACCATGGCGGGTTTGGCGCCGGTCGCGTGCTCCAGCGCCACCGCGGCGTCGCGGTCGCAGTTTGAACCGGGAAAAACGATGACGGCGGCTTTCACGTCTGGGCTCCGTGGAGGCCGGGGACCATGCCGGCTGGGCTCATGTTTCCAGTTCGATCTCGTAATTCTCGATTACGGTGTTGGCGAGCAGTTTGCGGCACATTTCTTCCGCCTGCGCGCGCGCCGCGTCGGGATCTTCCTCGACCAAATCGAGTTCGACCACCTTGCCTTGGCGAACTTCGGTGACCCCCAGAAATCCGAGGGCTTCGAGCGCGTGGCGGATCGCCTTGCCTTGCGGATCGAGGACGCCCTTTTTGAGCGTGATGTGTACCCGTGCTTTCACGTGGCCACCCTACTGCACAAGATCCGGCGCCCGGACGTCGCCCGGGCCGCCTTCCGGCAGGATTCCGAGCCGCCGCGCAACTTCCTGATAGGCTTCCTCGACTTCGCCGAGATCGTGCCGGAAGCGGTCCTTATCCAGTTTCCTGTTCGTTTCCAAATCCCAAAGGCGGCAGCTGTCCGGGCTGATTTCGTCGGCCAGCACGACGCGCATATCGCCGCTTTCTTCGTACAAGCGGCCGAATTCGAGCTTGAAATCGATCAGCTTCAGGTTGACTCCCAAGAACAGGCCGCTGAGGAAATCGTTGATACGCAAGGCCAGCGCGAGCATATCGTCGATATCCTGAGGCGTCGCCCAACCGAACGCGGTGATGTGCTCCTCGCACACCATCGGATCGTCGAGCTCGTCGGCCTTGTAGTAGTACTCCACGATCGATCGCGGCAGGGGGGCACCTTCCTCCATGCCGAAGCGCTTCGCCATTGAGCCGGCAACGACATTGCGAATGACCACTTCGATAGGAATGATTTCAACTTCGCGCACCAATTGCTCGCGCATGTTGAGGCGCCGCATGAAATGGGTCGGGACGCCGATTTCGCCAAGCCGAACCATCAGATACTCGGAGATCCGGTTGTTGAGAACGCCCTTGCCGGTGATGGTGCCGGTCTTCTTCCGGTTGAACGCGCTTGCGTCATCCTTGAAGTACTGCACCAGGGTCCCGGGTTCCGGCCCTTCAAAGAGGATTTTGGCCTTACCCTCGTAAATTCTTCTGCGTCTCGCCATTTTTTAGGGAAACCTTTCATCGAAGGACCCGGCGGGGGCCTTCTATCCGACTTCATATAGCAACTGGCAATGGCCGCGACAATGAAGCTCTTGGAAATCCTGAATTCGTATCATTTAGTTAATTATAGTCAAAGGCTTATATGTTCGTTCCACGCGCCCGGATCGCCGAAAAGCGTGCCTGCCGCACGCCGCCGCCGGGTGAGTCTCAATCGGCGGCGGCGCCGGAAGTCGCGTCGTCAGGCAATCGTAACCGGGGCAAAGCCGGTGCTGTCCGGCGTTCCCGGCGCAAACAACCAGATGTCGGCGACACCGTCCGACGATGCTTGCGCTCCTGCAAGCGCGATGAGGCTGCTCGACACGGTGCCATAGCCATAATCCGTCGCAACGCACATCGCGCCGCTCGGCCCGGCCGCGGGGCTGAACGCTTTATCCGCCAGGATTTCCTGCCAAGCGGCCCAGTCGCCCGTATCGGGATCCGGCTGCGCGGCGGCCTGAAATTTTGGCAGGTACAATCCGATCCGCGCATGGGAAGTGTCGTTAAGGTCGGCGGATGTCAGCATCGCGAGGCCGGGCGGGATAGCAACGCAGTCGATGCGGTCGGCGCCGTCACGCGCGGCCAGCCAGAAGGCGTCCGCGTTGTCGGCGATAACGAGGTTGAAACTTCGATATGCGGCAGGGTCGATATCGCTCAAAGCGGCCGCGGCGGCGCTGGCGTCCGCATGGTCCAAGGCTTCAAGCACCAACTCGCCGCGGCTGCGCTTGTCGTCCGATGGGCCCAGCGATCCTTCGCGATTGAGGATGGCGGCCGTTACCCCGTGGCTGTTGCAGCCCAGCCAACTGCCGCCCGCCAATCGGTCGCGGCCGGCGACGACCTCGGGACGGTCCGGCCAATGCGGGCCGGGCGGGTCCCAGGGGCGGTCGGTCATTTCATCTCGATTCGCGGCGACGAGCAGGGGCCAGCGATGGCCAGGTCGGCGCAGAAGGGTAAGGGTGCACATACGGCCTTCGCTTAGCACATAACCGATGCTAGCGTAAAACACCGGCGCCGTTGGCAAATGATTGCCAGGCAGGCTATACCCTCGCCCGAATTAGTCCCCATATAAAAACTAGAGAGATCGTTCGAAAGGGATGGAATCGACATGACCCAATTCAACCAGCGTGAACAAGCCTTCGAGGCAAAATTCAAGCAAGATCAAGAGCTTCAGTTCAAAGTTACCGCCCGGCGGAATAAGCTCCTGGGGCTTTGGGCGGCGCAGCAACTCGGCCTGGAAGGCGGCGACGCGGAGGCCTATGCAAAGGAAGTCGTCGCATCCGATTTTGACGAGCCCGGTGATGACGATGTCTTGCGAAAGGTGCAGCAGGATATCGAGAACAAGGGAATTGCGGTGACCGAGAAATCGGTTCGCGCCGAGATGCTTCGGTTGATGGATCAGGCTAAGACTGAAATCGCCGCGGAGATATAGAACCCGGCGCCCGTCGTCCGGTTCCGACTCAGCGGGGTTTTTTGCGGGTCTTCTCCGGACTTCCGGCCTTGTCGAATTCTTCCCATCCGGATGCTTTAGGTCTGGTCTTCGCTTGCTGCGCTTGGAGCGGGAGAGCCAGGGCGACTGCGCTGTACGCGCTGGCGCGTGCCCCGGGATGGTTTATCTTCCGGGCCGCCCGTAATGCGAGCTTGCCGTCACCGCGTTTTGCCGCCGCGACGGCGACGGATTGCAGTGCGCGGTATTTCGGCTGTTTCCGGTTATTTTCAAAGTTGAAGCTTTCGCCGGGATTGCTGCTCGCCTCGTCCGGAATGCGCGCCGCGGTATCGAACGCCGTCAGCAACTCGCCGACCGCAAGCTGGGCTTCCGAAATGTGTTCGAGCAAATCGGGAAAAATTTCCCGATCCTTGTTGAGCCAGGCAATCCGCCAGGCGAACCCGAGAGATCGCTCCATTGCGTCTTTTTGCCCGCCTTCGGCCTGTGCCCGGGCCAGGCGCGTCATGACATAAATTTTCTTGGGGCCGTCCGGAATTTTTCCGAGTAGTTTGCGGACTCGGCTGTAAACTTTCTTGGCCGACGGTGTCGCGCCAAGCGCAATCTGGGTCTCATATAATTCCGGCAGCGCCTGGGCGAGCATATCGGGCGCGGTGGTGGTGCCGGTCGGGTCGAGCGCCTTGCCCAGCAGCATTTCCGCGCCCTTCCGGTCACCGTTTTGAAGCCTGTGCTTGGCGCCCGCCGCGAAGAGCCGGGCACGCATGCCCATATCCGGCAGATAATCGATCAATTTGAGCGCTTCCTTGATCTTCCCCATCTCCAGCAGGGCCTCGCCCATGGCGAACAACGCGCGGTGCTGCAGGCGCGTGTCTCTGATTTTACCGGCGGCGTTGAAGGCATCGGCGAGCCGGCCAGCCTTGGCCTGGTTCCGGATGACGTGAATCAGCGCCTCACCCCGGACTTTTCGGTCGGTAATGCCCTCGATATCCTGCAAGGCCAGCAGGAATAGCGGTGCGGCGCCCTCGCGGGATCCCCGCAAGGCGATTTCCGCGCCGATCGACGCGAGCGCGCGGGCCCGTCGCTCGTCTTGCTTTAAGGCACGCACGATTTTCATCGCTTTCGCTTTTCCGCCGGCGGCGATGTACGCCACCGCCACTTCCGTCAACTGCTTCAAGACATGTTCCGACGGGCGCGCGCGCAATGCGCGGTGCAGTTCGTCCAGAACACCCAGGGCAGACCTTGAATGGCCGGCGGCCGTCATGACGCGGGCGGTTTTCAGCGTTAACCGAATTCTCGCTTCGTCGTCAATTGGCTGCGCTTTCAATTCGCGATAGACGGTTTCGGCGGTCTTGCGGGATTGGCGCACGACATTGGCGTCTTCGGCAGCACCCTGGCGCTCGGCGATGCGAAGCATATGTTCGATCTTGGTTACGGGGGAAACAATGCGCCGCGCGGTCGAAAGTGCGCCGTCGAAATCGCCTATTTCGGCTTGCCGCCGGGCGATAAGCCGCAGCACGCCCGCGTTGTCCCTGTCCGCAACATCCGGGCCGATCAGCTTGGCGGCGTCGCGCAAATTCACGCGCGCCTTGAGAAAGACGCCGTTGCTGATTTTATGATCGGCGAAATGAACCAGGGCCCGCGCGCGCCATAGCGGATCGGTGATCACGCTGAAATCCACGTTGGCGTCCTTAAGCCGGTTGCGTTTGAGGAAGGCGCCGACCAGTCCCGCGAGCGCCTCGCCTTGGTTCTCCGCGTCGTCCAGCGAAATCGCCGCGAACCGCAACAGGATCAGCGGGCTGCGCTGAACCGCCGTGGTCACCGGATCGAATTCCACATGCTTTTGTTTGGCCGCCGGCGGTTTCTTGTCGGCGGCGATCGTGCTCGCCGTCCACGGAATGACGGCGGCGGCAAACAGAGCCATGCGGAATTGCGCGCCCATTGTCTTAGCTACCGGTGAAGACCCGGTCGAAAATCGTGTCCACGTGCTTGGTGTGGTAGCCCAGGTCGAACAGCACGTCGAGTTCGTCATTGGCGAGATAACCGCCGATATCCTTGTCCGCCTTGATCAGGTTCAGGAAGGCGCCATTGCCGTGCCACACCTCCATGGCGTTGCGCTGCACCGCGCGGTAAGCGTCTTCGCGGCTCATGCCTTTTTGGGTGAGGGCGAGCATGACCCGCTGCGAATTGTGCAACCCGCCCAACCGGTCGAGATTGGCTTTCATCGCCTCCGGGTAGACCTGCAGTTTCTCCACCACGCCCGCAAGACGGGACAGCGCAAAGTCGAGCGTCACGGTCGTGTCCGGCGCGATGACCCGTTCGACCGAGGAATGCGAAATATCGCGCTCGTGCCACAGCGTGACGTTTTCGAGCGCCGGCGTCACCGCGCTGCGGACCAGGCGGGCGAGGCCGCAGAGATTTTCCGTCAGTACCGGATTGCGTTTATGCGGCATCGAGGACGAGCCTTTTTGCCCGGGGGCGAAATATTCCTCCGCCTCGCGCAGTTCGGTGCGCTGCATATGCCGGATTTCGGTGGCCAGCCGTTCCACCGCGGAGGCGATAACGCCGAGCGTCGCGAAGAAAGCGGCGTGCCGGTCGCGTGGAATGATTTGCGTGGAGACCGGCTCGGGCGTCAGGCCGAGTTTTTCGGCGACATGCGCTTCGACCTGTGGATCGATGTTGGCGAAGGTTCCGACCGGACCCGAGATGGCGCAGGTCGCGACTTCCCGCCGCGCCTCGACCAGCCGCCGGCGGCAGCGGGCGAATTCCGCATAATGTCCCGCCAGCTTCAAGCCGAAAGTCGTCGGCTCCGCGTGAATGCCATGGCTTCGGCCCATGCAGGCCGTGTGCTTATGTTCCTCCGCCCGGCGCTGCAACGCGGCGAGCAGCGTATCCATATCTTCTAGCAGGATGTCGGCGGCTTGCGTCATCTGCACCGACAGGCAGGTATCGAGCACGTCGGACGACGTCATGCCCTGATGGACGAAACGCGCTTCCTCGCCGACCTGCTCCGCAAGTTCGGTCAGGAAGGCGATGACGTCGTGGTGCGTTTCCCGCTCGATCTCGTCGATCCGCGCAATGCGTGCGTCGGTGTAGGGCACGTCGCCGCGCTTCCAGACGGCCTTCGACGCATCGCTCGGGATGACGCCCAAATCGGCGAGGGCGTCGCAGGCATGGGCTTCGATTTCGAACCAGATGCGAAATCGGTTGGCCGGCTCCCAAATCGCGACCATTGCGGGGCGGCTATAACGCGGAATCATTTTATTCCGTTAACTCCTGTGCAGCGAATTGGCCTGGGTTATGCCAGTTTCCGTCGTGCAATTAAAGCGCGATGCGTTCGCCCTCGAGCAGCCGACAATCCAGAATAAACCGGCTCGGTTAACAATTTCGAAAACGAATGCCAGCGGCCATCGGTTTTGGGCCGGTCCCGCCGCGAGCCTGGATTCGGAAAATAATCGAGCGCGATAGGTAGCCCCGTAGTGCCGGCGCGCCGGCATTTACTGTCTCTTAATCTGCGGCGGTAAAGCTGGCGCCGCACGAATTTTCAAGAGGGAACCATGCCATCATTCGCCCGCCGCCAGTCATCTGTGTCCCGACTTAGAGTTCTTTTGCTCGCAGGAATGTTTGGTCTTTTGTGCCTGCCGGCGCTGGCGGAAACACGGGAAGAATTTACCGACAGGATCGCCGCGGCGTATCGGTCGGCCGAAAAGACGTCGGCGTTGCGTGCATTGTTCCATCTCGACGGCGTCGATGCGGACTCGCTTGCGATGTACGAAAAGCGGATCATTCCCCGTATGCTCGGCAAACTTAAGGCGCCAAGTATTGCGTTCGAACCGTTGCCCGACGGATTCGATCCCGTTTATGTCCGCGACGGCTTCGAATACAGGCCCAACATCAAGCCAGCCGGTTTCGTCGTGCTGAATACCAGGACGAAGGTGCTGTATGGCGTCCGGGACGGGCGGCATTATTTTCCAGGCGTCACGCGGGTTCTGGTCGCGCCCGGCGCGGCGCCCGACCGGTTGGTGCAGATGATGGTGGTCGGCATGGCGACGCCGCCGGTCCGGTTCGCCGGCCATTGCGACATCATGCAAAGCAACGGTGCGCTCAAACGCATGGCGCTGGAAAGCAACGACAGCGGCAATCAAACGGTTGCCCTGATGGCGCAGCACATCGTGGCATGCCATGTCACCAACGCATCCGCGAGAGGAACGCTTTGGCTGCGTCTGCAGGAAGGCGAGGCAGTGGTGTTCGACAAGCGGGTCTCGGCGCCGGAGGTGGTGATAGATTTCGCTCGCTGACGCCGGCTCAAATTAAGCTGCACTGACACCACCGGGCCGTCCGGCGGCAGCCGAACGCCGGCTAGGCGAGCAGCGGTTTGTCCCCCTTCAGCATGATGCGGTGCAAATATCGCCGCTCACTGGGATCGAAATCGAAGGTGGCCTGGTGCTGGGCCGCCCGGTTGTCCCAGACCAGCATGTCACCCAAGCGCCAATCGTGGCTGTACTGGAATTGCGGCTGGTCGCAATGGGCGAACAGTTCGTCCATAAGCCGGTCGCCTTCTTCGCGGTCGAGACCCTCGACTTGATCGATCCGCATCGGGTTGAGGTAGAGCGCTTTCCGGCCCGTATCCGGATGTTTGCGGACGATCGGCTGCCAGACCCCTTCCGTCTGGGCCTCTTCCTCCTTGCTGCGCGTCAGGAGCTTGCGCGGCGCACGGCGCGAAAGATA
>Ga0224508_10001690_pt1 | contig 19550 bp, 20 predicted proteins | sample SF_Jan12_sed_USG_4_FD_170157 | JGI IMG/M metagenome (GOLD analysis project Ga0224508, IMG submission 170157) | Sediment microbial communities from San Francisco Bay, California, United States - SF_Jan12_sed_USGS_21 | ecosystem: Environmental > Aquatic > Marine > Sediment | place: USA... | reverse complement strand
CCTTTTTGTTCTTGGTCGGGGCGAGAGGATTTGAACCTCCGACCCCTTCGTCCCGAACGAAGTGCGCTACCAGGCTGCGCCACGCCCCGACCGTGACCGCGGACTATAGCAGGTCTGCCGTGATGGTCCAGATTCAGTAAGACCGATCCACGGAGAGATTGGCCAGTGCGCTGAGCGCTTGGCGGTACTCGGAGTCGGGTACCGCACGCAATGCTACCAGTGCCGCCGCCGCCTCGCGTCGCGCGAGTTGCGCCGTGTATTGCAGGGCCCCGGTAGATTCGATTGCGCGCATCACACTGTGGATGTGCTCCAGTCCGCCTGCCTCGATGGCCTCACGCATCAAAGCCGCTTGTTCTGGTGTGCCCTGACGCATGGCGTGAATTAGTGGGAGAGTCGGTTTGCCTTCAGCCAGATCATCACCGATGTTTTTACCCAATTGGTCTGGCGAGGCACTGTAGTCGAGCACATCGTCGATCAGTTGAAAGGCCGTTCCCAGATGGCGGCCGTACAACGAGAACTGCTCTTCAACCGAACGCGGCTGGTCGGCAAGGACTGCCGCAATCTGCACGCCAGCCTCAAAGAGCTTGGCTGTCTTGCGATGAATCACTTTCAAATACGCGGATTCAGTCGTATCCGGGTCGTGACAATTCACCAGCTGCAGCACTTCACCTTCCGCGATCGTATTGGTCGCGTCCGCTAATATTTGCATGATGCGCATGCGGCCGATTTCAACCATCATCTGGAATGCCCGCGAGTACAGGAAATCACCGACCAACACGCTTGCCTCGTTGCCCCAAACAGAATTAGCCGTTTCCTGACCGCGGCGCAGGGCGGACGCGTCGACGACATCGTCATGCAACAGCGTAGCGGTGTGTATGAACTCTATTATGGCCGCCGCTTTGATGTGATCCGTGCCGGTATAACCGCAGGCGCGCGCGGCAACGATTACCAGAACCGGTCTGAGTCGCTTGCCGCCACTGGCGATTATGTAATTGGCTACCTGATCGATCAGCACAACGTCGCTGTGTAGTTGCCTGCGAATCTCGTTATCCACTGCGGCGAGATCGACGCTTACCAGTTCGCGGACCGATTCCAGTGTCGTATCCGGTTGAGGCAGGACTTGTTGATGAGCTTCTTGCATTGGGTCATTATCGCGGGGATTGGCTCCGCCCCCAAGCCTTTTGAGGGCAAAGGGCCCCCATTAGGCGAAATTGATGGTTTTGCCTGTCTGGCGGCCTCGGGTGCTTGTGGGGGCTGAATAGCCGGCACATAGTCGTTTCGCGCTTTCCAGGCCGCCGTTGACCGCCTCCGGCGATGCTATTAGAATGCCCGGTCCCTTCATGGGAACGATCTGATTTATTGGGAGTTTTGGCGATGTATGCCGTTATCCGAACCGGTGGGAAACAATACCGGGTACAAGAGGGTCACACCCTGCGTGTCGAAAAAGTCGATGCGGAAGAGGGTGATGCGATCCAGTTCGACAACGTGTTGCTGGTCGGTGACGGTGCCAATGTCACTATTGGTACGCCGCTGGTTAAAGGTGGCAAGGTATCCGCGACGGTTGAGGAACAGGGCCGCTCGCGCAAGATAGATGTAGTAAAGTTCAAACGCCGTAAGGGATATAAACGCCAATACGGTCATCGTCAGGCCTATACGAAAGTTCGGGTAACCGCAATTTCGGGCGGCTAGTCAGGAGTAGATCGATGGCGCATAAGAAAGCAGGCGGCAGCAGCAAGAATGGCCGCGAATCCCAATCCAAACGTCTGGGCGTAAAAATCTTCGGCGGCCAGGTAGTGCGGGCAGGGAATATCATCGTACGGCAGCGTGGAACGCAGTTTCATGCTGGCGTCAACGTAGGCATCGGTCGTGACCATACCTTGTTTGCCAAATCAGACGGCCACGTTAAATTCGAAAAGAAGGGCGCAAAAGGCCGGAAGTTCGTCAACGTCGTGACGGATTGAGTACCGATTTTCGCGTGCGTAAAAACCCCGCCTGATGCGGGGTTTTTTGTTTCGAGCCAGCGTATTGGTTATGTTGGCGCTGAGGATATCTGGTAATGAAATTCGTCGACGAAGCAACGGTTCGGGTCTACGGTGGCAATGGCGGCCACGGCGTAGTCAGTTTTCGGCGTGAAAAATATATTCCCTTTGGTGGCCCCGATGGTGGCGACGGCGGCAAAGGTGGCGATGTCTACCTGGTGGCTGACAATGCGATCAACACCCTAGTGGACTTTCGGGTCGGCCAGGCCCACCGGGCGCAGCATGGGGAAAATGGACGTCGTCGCAACCAGACTGGTGCCTGTGGAGACGACCTGTCGGTGTCGGTGCCGGTTGGCACAATAGTCCATGACATGGATACCGGCGAGTTGATTGGAGATATCACGGTTAGCGATCAGCGCTTGCTGGTCGCACGCGGTGGCGGAAATGGCGTTGGCAACACGCGGTTCAAGTCCAGCACGAATCGGGCGCCACGACAGGCGACTCGCGGCACGCCCGGTGAGTTTCGTTATCTCAAGCTTGAGTTGAATTTGCTCGCCGACGTCGGTCTGGTGGGTTTGCCGAATGCTGGTAAGTCGACCTTGTTAAGGAGCCTTTCAGCAGCCAAACCGAAAGTTGCGGATTATCCTTTTACTACGTTGCATCCCGTACTGGGCGTCGTTGCGGTCAGTCGCCATCGTAGTTTTGTGATGGCCGATATTCCTGGCTTGATTGACGGTGCCGCCGAGGGAGCAGGGCTGGGTACCCGTTTCCTGCGTCATATCCAGCGCACGGGCCTGCTACTGCACCTGGTTGACATCTCAGCCGAAAATCCGGCCGAAGACGTACGCACGATCGTAGCAGAACTACGCAAATTCAATCCCGCCCTCGCCGAACGCCAGCGCTGGCTGGTTCTCAACAAGACCGACGCGATGTCTCACGAGGATGTCGAGCAGCGTTGCTCCGAGCTGATAGGGACGCTCGGCTGGGAGGGCAAGGCCTACCGTATTTCTGCGCTATCCGGTGGGGGAACTCATGTGCTGGCTAATGCAGTCATGGGCCGGTTGCAGGAACTCGAAACGGCTGCCGGAGAAGTCGAGGCCCCGGACGCCTGAGGCAGTTGTCAGGGAAGGGTACGCAGGCGAGTATTGATGCGGCTTTTGTGGCGCGCCGCTTTGTTCTTGTGAATGATCCCTTTGACGACCATAGTATCGATTACCGGTACGGCCTCTTTATAGGCCTGTTGTGCGGCTGTCTTGTCGCCTGCCTCTATTGCCTTGAGTACTTGTTTGATTTGCGTGCGCATCCGTGATCGTAGCGCCATATTGTGCGCTCGGCGTTTGACCGCCTGACGTGCGCGTTTGGCAGATGATTTGATGTTGGCCAAAATTGCTCTCCGTTTTTCTGCTCCCGGGCGCTTCTGCCAGTCAGAGGCTGCCGCGAGAGGCGGCGTAGTCTCGCCGCTTTTCCCTTCCTTGTCAATGCGTTCCATGGCGGCGAGCGTGGCTGGTGGGTATGATCGCGGCTGGTCTGTGCGACGGTCCTCCTGATGAGCCCCAGAATGTTGCGATCTACATACGTGGTCGGCGGGATGACCCTGGTCTCGCGGGTCACAGGCTTTGTCCGTGACATCGTATTTGCCCGAGCCTTTGGCGCCGGCATGGGCATGGATGCGTTTGTAATTGCCTTCCAGATTCCGAATTTTCTACGACGTCTATTTGGTGAAGGAGCCTTTTCGCAGGCTTTTGTGCCAGTGTTTTCCGAGTATCACAGTGAACGATCTCGTGCTGACGTGCGCGAGTTGGCGGCACATGTTGCCGGCACCCTCGGCGTGGTGTTGTTTGTGATCACGCTGGTCGGGGTAATAGCATCACCATTGTTGATCCTGCTGTTCAGCGCGGGTTTCGCCGACAACGCCGAGCAATACGGGCTGGCAGTTGCGATGTTGAGGCTAACCTTCCCTTACTTGTTTTTCATCTCGCTGACAGCTTTGGCGGCGGGTGTGCTGAACACGCTCGGACGCTTTGCCGTGCCCGCTTTTACACCGGTGCTCCTGAATATTTGCCTGATTGCCGGCGCATTACTGCTGGCACCACAAATGGAACACCCCGTAATGGGGCTGGCGGTAGCGGTTTTTCTGGCGGGTGTTGTGCAACTGGGATTTCAAATTCCATTTCTTGCACGAGCCGGATTGTTGGCGGCGCCCCGCTGGGGCGGCCAACACGAGGGCGTAAAGCGCATTTTGATTCTGATGCTGCCGGCGATTTTTGGCTCATCGGTCGCACAACTCAATCTTTTGATTGACCGCCACATTGCTTCATGGCTGCAGACCGGCAGCATTAGCTGGCTGTATTACTCTGATCGGCTGATGGAGTTCCCTTTAGGCGTATTCGGCATCGCGCTTGCTACAGTAATCCTGCCAGGACTGTCGAAGCGATACGCCCGCAACGAGATGGCGTTGTTCTCAGCGACGCTGGACTGGTCATTGCGATTAATGTTGCTCATCATGGTGCCGGCGGCCGTTGCCTTGTTGATGTTGGCTGGTCCTATACTCAGCACTTTGTTTCAACATGGTGATTTCAACGCGCACGATACGCGAATGGCAAGTTTTAGCGTGATGGCCTATTCCGTCGGCTTGCTCGGTTTTGCCCTGGTCAAGATACTCGCGCCGGCATATTTCTCACGTCAGGACACACGCACACCCGTGCGTGTCGGTGTCATTGCGATGATCGTAAATATTGTGCTCAATTTTGCCATCGTAGTGCCAATGGTAATGAGCGGGTTTGTGGCGCCACACATGGGTCTGGCATTGGCTACCGGTTTGGCGGCGTTACTCAACGCCGGCTTGCTGTATCGGGGTCTGCGGAAACTTGCGGTATATACACCGGAGGAGGGCTGGGGCGTACTGTTACTGCGATACGGTGTCGCTAATCTGATCATGGCAATCGTTTTGTATTTCGTGGCCGGTTCATTCACATGGTGGGTGGAGGTTGACTGGTTTGAGCGCGTAGCGCGACTGACGCAATGCATCGTTGCCGGCGCTGTTGCTTATTTTCTAGCCTTGGCGTTATCCGGTTTTCGTCCCACACAACTGCGGGCGACAAAATAAAATGGAATTCATTCGCGGCATTGCAAACCTGGGCGAACGGCATCGTGGCTGTATATTAACAATTGGCAACTATGACGGCGTACATCTGGGTCACCAGGCAGTGTTAAGTGATCTCGTGGCGAAATCGCGCGATCTCGATTGTCCGTCAACTGTCATGGTGTTTGAACCCACGCCGCAGGAGTTCTTTGCTGGCGCCGCGGCACCGGCGCGTCTGACAACATTGCGGGAAAAACTGCATCAGTTCGAGGCCCGCGATATCGATCGCGTGTTGTGCCTGCGTTTTAATCGCGGTGTTGCCGCGATGACGCCCGAATTCTTCGTCGAGCAACTGATCCAAAAGGAGTTGGGCGCACGTCATGTCACTGTCGGTGATGATTTTCGCTTCGGTCGTGATCGTGGCGGCGATTTCCAAACGTTGGTGGCGGCCGGCGAGGAATATGGGTTTGCTGTTGCTGCGACACCAGAATTCCTGCACAAGGGAAAACGCGTCAGTAGCTCGGCCGTGCGTACTGCCCTGGCACAGGGCGACGTACAGACTGCAGCGAATTTCCTTGGTCGCGACTATTCCATGTCGGGTCGAGTACGGCGGGGCGAGCAGCTCGGACGTCGTCTCGGCTATCCAACGGCCAATATTGCGCCGCATCGGCGAGTACTACCGTTAAACGGTGTTTTTGCCGTGCAGGTCAGCGGGGTGGACGGCAGCCGCCTGCCGGGTGTCGCCAGTTTGGGCACCAGGCCCATGGTGGATGGGCGCGAGCCGTTGCTGGAGGTGCATTTGTTTGATTTCCACGAAGACCTGTATGGGCAGTACCTGGAGGTCTCCTTCATCGCCCGGTTGCGCGAGGAAAGGGTCTTCACCGATCTGCACGCCATGGTCGAGCAAATGCACGACGATGCAGCACAGGCACGAAATGTCCTCGGCCTGAATCCCACCGGCTGATTGTGTCGGGTCATGGTAATCTTGCCAGCTGATTTTTCCGGCGGTGCCTGGCGTGTCTGATAAGACTAAAGATTACAAGCAGACCCTCAACCTGCCGAAGACGGCCTTCCCCATGCGCGCAAATCTGGCCCAACGTGAGCCGAACATGCTGAAAGAGTGGACCGAACAGGATCTTTATCAGCGGATACGTACTGTGTCCAAAGGCCGGCCAAAATATTTACTGCCCGATGGGCCACCTTATGCGAACGGTTCCATTCATATGGGTCATGCGGTTAATAAGGTGCTCAAGGACATCATCATCAAGTTTCAAACTCTTGATGGCCGTGATGCGCCCTATATTCCCGGTTGGGATTGTCACGGTCTCCCAATTGAGCACATGGTGGAGAAAAAACACGGCCGGTTCGAAGACAAGCTGGCATTTCGTGACGCCTGTCGCGCTTACGCAATGAAACAGATTGATCAACAGCGTGCCGATTTCATAAGACTTGGTGTTTTGGGTGCGTGGGATAAGCCGTACCTGACGATGCTGCCACGTTATGAGGCAGAGCAGTTGCGTGCCCTCGGTTTGATCATCGCCAACGGGCATGTTTTTAAAGGCTACAAACCCGTCCACTGGTGTCTGGATTGCCGCTCAGCGCTGGCCGAGGCGGAAGTGGAATACCAGGACAAGACCTCGCCAAGTATCGATGTCAGATTTGCGGTTGTGGACCAGCAGGCATTTGAGCAGCGTCTTGGTGCCGACGGCGTTGGGCCCATCTCTGTTCCGATCTGGACGACAACACCGTGGACGATACCGGGCAACCAGGCAGTCGCTTTGCATCCGGACTTCTCATATACCCTCGTGCAATGTGAGACCAGTTTTGGCACTGAGCGATTGCTCATCGCGACAGATTTGATTGATGCCGTACTGGAGCGCGTGAGTGCAAGTGCGGCCAAGCCCCTTGGTATGGTTAGCGGGAGTACTCTTGCTGGCATTAAGCTGCGCCACCCGCTCTATACACGCGAAGTGCCGTTAATCCTCGGCGATCATGTCACGCTTGATGCCGGTACAGGTGCGGTCCATACGGCCCCCGGGCATGGTCACGAGGACTTTGCCGCGGGGCTGGCCAATGATCTACCGTTGGACAATCCGGTAGGTCCCGATGGCTGTTTTTTGCCGGGCACCGAAATGTTTGCCGGCCAGCATGTTCTTAAAGCCAACGCAAATATCGTCGAAGCGCTGGAAGCCCACAAAGCATTGTTGAACCACGAGACGTATCAGCATAGTTATCCACATTGCTGGCGTCACAAGTCGCCTTTGATCTTCAGGGCAACACCGCAATGGTTTATCAGCATGGACAATGCTGACTTGCGTACGACCGCGCTGGCCGAAATCAAAAAAGTAAAATGGATCCCGGATTGGGCCGAGCAACGGATTGAGGCGATGGTCGAGGGGCGGCCGGACTGGTGTATTTCGCGGCAACGTGTTTGGGGCGTACCAATAGCGGTTTTCGCGCACCGGGAGACGAACGAGTTGCATCCACGTACAGTTGAGTTGCTTGATGAAATTGCGGCGCGGATCGGCGACGACGGTGCGGATTCCTGGGCGGTGTGGCAGGCGGCGGATGCAGAGGAGCTGATCGGTGCCGACGCCAAGGAGTACGAAAAAGTCACGGACACGATGGACGTCTGGTTTGATTCAGGTTGTATGCATCACGCGGCCAGCCAGATATTTGACGAGCTGGAATCGCCGGCTGATCTGTATTTGGAAGGATCCGATCAGCACCGTGGTTGGTTTCAGAGCTCAATGCTGACGTCAGTTGCGATGCACGGTTATGCGCCGTACAAAAGTGTCCTAACACACGGCTTTGCAGTCGATGAGCACGGCCGAAAAATGTCTAAATCCATCGGCAATGTAATTGAGCCGCAAAAGATTGTCGGCAAGCTCGGTGCCGATATTCTGCGGCTATGGGTTGCTGCGGCGGATTATAGTGGCGAGATAAATGTCTCGGACGAAATACTCAAACGATTATCAGATTCCTATAGACGTATGCGCAATACGTCACGCTTCCTGCTGGGCAATCTGCATGGCTATGAGGCCGGCAAACATGAAGTGCCTGTCACAGAAATGCTGGCGTTGGATCAGTGGGCGCTGCACGAGGTTGCGGTCTTGCAAAAAGAGATCATTGAGGCCTATCGCAACTACGAGTTTCATCTAATTTATCAGAAGGTTCATAATTTTTGCGTCGTCGGCATGGGTGGGTTTTATCTCGACATCATAAAAGACAGGCTTTACACGATGCCGGCGGACAGTATCGGCCGGCGCTCGGCACAGACTGCGATGTATCACATTGCTGAAGCGATAGTCCGTTGGCTGGCACCGATATTGAGTTTTACAGCAGACGAAATCTGGCGGGCGTTGCCCACGCCCGGCACGAAAGAGCGACCAATGTTCGTGCTGTTGTCGCAGTGGCACGATATTCCAGCTGCCGAAGCAAGCGGTGTCGACTGGGTAGCGCTAATCGCAGTCCGCGATGCTGTTAACCGGGAGTTGGAACGGTCGCGTGAAACGGGTGACATTGGTTCCGCGCTCGCTGCGGAAGTCGATTTGTACTGTGAACCGGAACTAAAGACCAAACTGCAAGTACTCGGCGACGAGTTGCGGTTTCTTTTGATTACTTCTGATGCGCGCGTGCATGACGGAGCTCAACATCCCTCGTCGGCGGTGACCACCGAGGAGGGCCCGGAAGGCCTGTGGATAAAAGTCACACGATCCACACACGAAAAGTGCGATCGTTGTTGGCACCGGCGGGCGGATGTGGGTTCGGTGGCAGAGCATCCAACGATCTGCGCACGTTGCGTAGATAACATTTCAGGCGGCGGCGAAACGCGCCGGTGGGCATGAGTACAGCATTGCCAGACAATAAGGGCGGTTGCAGTGCGATACGCTGGCTCATCTTGTCGGGATTCGTGATCGTTTCCGATCAACTCAGCAAGCTCTACATAGTTGACAATCTGATATACCGTCAGCGCATAGAGATCATGTCACTGCTTGATATTACGCGCTTGCACAACACTGGCGCGGCCTTCAGTCTGTTCGCGAACATGGGCGGGTGGCAGCGTTGGTTTTTTGTGGTATTGGGACTAAGCGTCGGTTTGTTGATCCTGTTCTGGTTGCTGCGCCTGCGTGTACCACAGCAACGAATGCTGGTTGCGGGACTGGCCTTGATTCTGGGTGGTGCAATCGGCAACGTGATTGATCGGTTGATCTACGGTCATGTCGTTGATTTCATCCATGTGCACTACGGTACGCTGTACTGGCCGGCATTTAATGTCGCAGACAGTGCCATCACGATCGGCGCGATCCTGCTGATAATCGATACTATTCTGGATGTTAGGCGGGGCGACTCTGCTTAGCGACTGACGGCTGAGGCTTTCTGTTGCACGGACGCCAGCAGGTGCTCAAAGACGGCTGCCGTGCTGGGCGATCGGTCGACGTGGGAGCGCGCGATACCGGTGTTAATCCGGATATACCGGGGCGGCTGCTGAGCGCCCGTACTAGCGTATCGAGTTTCATTGGCGCCGGTGGTTTCATAATTCTTCCGGTTGCGCGGCACGATAACTGACCACTACGTCCTGTTTCGTGTCACCCAGCGAGAACAACGGTTCGTCGCTATCCGGTGGCACGCCGGGTTGACCGGCCTCGATTTGATCGTCGCCGGCATTGGTACTGCGGCGTATCCCAAACCAACGGGTCAGCCACAGACGAAATCCGATGTGCCCTACATACATTGCGGCAGATACTCCCGCGGAGGTTAACGCGTGAAATTATAGGAGTGTGACGGGAATTACTGTGTGTGGCGGGTCACAATTCGCGACTTCACATAATGCGTTTTGGTTCGTAGGTGCGGCTTCCTGCCGCGACTCCTTATTCCCTCACCCTTTTCGGGGGAGGGTTAGGGTGGGGGGCAAGTCTCGCGTAATCCCAAAGCGGCGAGCCTAGAAGCCGGCATTTACCTGCGGCTCCGAACAAGTCGCCGCAGGCAAACGACCGTCTTCTTTCTCGCCGCGTTCTCATTAATCTGCGGTCCCGCAGGCGACGAGCCGCATCCCGCACTGCTCGAACTCTGTGGGAACGCCTTCAGCCAGGATTTCTTATTCCATCCCCCCTTTGGGGGGAGGGTTAGGGTGGGGGGCAAGTCTCGCGTAATCCCAAAGCGGCGAGCCTAGAAGCCGGCATTTACCTGCAGTGGTGGGGAAGCATGCTCGTCACAAATTTAGGGGGGGAGGGTATAAGGAGTCTGTCCCCTGGGAAGGGGACAGACTGGTGCTAATTGCGCCAGCAGAGGTCGCTGGTATCGCTGTGGTCGTCTGCCTCAGCCGTTCGCTGGCCCTGTTCGTCCAGGGCGAATACCGCGCAAGTTGAGTCGTTGGCCTGTGATCCCTTGGCGGTCGCCGTTGCGTCGTAGCCCTGCAAATCGGCGTTGGCAACTGCCAACGCGTAATTCTTGCTGGCACTGGCGCCTCCAACATTAAGGCCGGCAGCCCCGAGGTCGTTGGTGTAGGTATTATTTTGTAAATAAAATTTTTCTTGTTCTGCAGCAATTCGCATTAATGCGGCAGTTGCATCAGTACGATTTGTGCGTAAAACATGACCGCGATAATTGGGTATGGCTAACGCGGCTAGGATAATTACGATCGCGACGGTGAACATCAGTTCAGTCAGCGTAAAACCGCGGCTCTTTTCTACGTTAATCACCGGTCTATATCCTCCTGCACCCAATATGTTTTTCGTGGCACGTTGATAACGCCCGGGGCGATAGCCTCGGTGCCGACCAGCATTGTGATCTCACTCACCGGATCACCGGCTTCGCAGTCTATGCACGGTGGCTCGGTGAACACGAGTGTCGGGCTGGGCGGTATGCCCATACTGTCGAGCTCCTGGTAGCGGTCACTGGGTACTGTGGCATCGGCCACCAGCGGTGCGCCGGTTAGGATGTCTACGGTGTAAAGCCGGCCGGTTCCCAACACCGGTTCAGGCTGGCAGCCTAGTGACCGAAGTGTGGGTTGATATGTCGTAAAAAATATCCGGTCGAGTACGGTCAACGGAGCCGACAAGGACTTTTCACCGACGGCGGCAAAATCGATAAACCAACCCTGGCGGCCTGCCAGATCATCAGTAGACGGTGCAATGTTATTGGTCACGTCGCGCAAATCGATGGGCTCAATAGGATCCGGATAGGTAACTATCTGGTTTTCATCAACTGGTGCCGCGAAAGCATTCAAATCTCGCATCATGAAAAAGGCGTCGTCGACGTCCGCTTCGAGCGGGTGTGCACGGTGTCCGGTTCCCACCGACACCGTAAGAAACGTTTGCCCGGTGTGTTCGTCGATAATGCGTGTCACGCTGGGCGCGCCGTAGATTCGCCTGTTCCCAGACTCACCAATAGCACCCAGTTTGGCGAAAACATCACCGGTGATTGTGCTGTTGATGTTATCAATGTCGAAACGCCATACCTGGGCAGTGGTGTCACCGACGTAGATCCGGTCGTCCAGTCCATCCTGATCGGTATCGATGAGTTGCAAGTTCGACGGAATACTGTGAGTCATGTCTGGCAGCGTCAAGTCTGCAGCATCCGCGATACTGGCCCACCAGAGGCGGTCACCGGTCAGCGCATCGACCATATAGATTGCCCGTCCCATGTCGTCTGCAATTGTCGGACGATTGCGTTGATCCTGATTGGTGTCGTTGCCACCGGCGAAGAACAGCACTTGTCGCTCAGATCCGTTCCACCGAATACGCGATGGAATTGGCGCCGACCAGGTTTGGCCCAGCTCCGTAAAATCACCGGAACCACCAATGATGCTCCAAACCAACGTCGGATTGGCCACATCGGTGACGTCAAGTGCATAGTAGTTACGACCACCGCGGCGCATGCTCACAAACAAGTAAGCGGTCTCTCCAGACTCGACGACATTGTTGTTGTTATCTTCGTCGATCCAGGCAGTGATTGGGCCATCCAGACCATAGGCTTTGGCCGCATTGAACTGGGGTTGTGCTGTATTGGCCTTAATCGTTGCAAGCTGTGGCAGTAATTCGCGCGGTATGAAGGCGAAGTGCTCGATATTCTGGACACCACGGCCAACCGGCTCCGGGTCTATCGCATGCAACATGCCATCATTGGTGCCAAAGAACAGAGCAAAATTGTCGTTGGCGTAGGGTACCAAGACGGGTGCGCTGTGGAGTGGGTCACCAATGACTGCACGAGCGTTGCCATCGGCATCAACGCCGCGGGCAAACTGCAGCAAGGCTTCACGATCCGCGGGGTCAACGCCGAGTAGGGCAGCTGTGAGGGCGCCGTTGGATTCATGCACTGCATTCGATCCAGCGCTCAACTGACCGCTGGTAACGTTTGAATAAACATTACGATTAGCGGTTAATGTGCCGGCGAATCCGCCTTCCGTCACAAAGCCTTCGTCCGGGTTCAGTGACCAAAAACTTTGTGCGCCGTCTACGAACAAGCCGTCATCGTCAACCGCTGGAGCGCCGTTGACATCCAGGACTCGTGGTACTGAATCGGCAGACGCATCGGCGGCGCGACCGATACGATATTTTTTCAGGTTGCCATCCCAATGTGGCTCACCGCGCGTCGGTGGCTGGAACATGGCGAAATACAGATCGTCCCTGTTGGTCAGGCGGTTTTGCACGTCAACAGACAATGAAGGCGAATTGAATATTTCGCCGTCGCTCTGGATCGCAGAGATGATGGAATCAAATGCTTTAGCCAGCTGGGCCTGATCGTTGGCGATAAAGTAGCCGGCCTCGGTTTCCGGTTCTCCATTCGCATCCAGTACCGGATCTCCGTTTGCATCCAGCACCGGTATCCGTCCGGTCGCGGCCTGTTTCAGCAAATCCTGGTCTGTGTGAAAACCGATCGTAAAAGTCTGCACCGTTTGATCGTCGTCAAATGTTCCGTCGGCAATCTGATCCTTTGCACTAAGATAGTCAGCCAATTCGTTCAGGCAGCTGCCGGAACAGGTGTCACCAAAGCCGGGGAGATCCTGAATACGCGGGTTTGCGTCGGTATCGCGGGTCGGCAGGCCATCGGTCAGCATCACGACATAGTTGCGTTGGCATTGTCTTGTGATCGGGCTTATATAATTGCCGGCCGCATCTTGCGATTCTGGCACCGATGGCAGGGGCGCTCCGGCGGTGCCCGTGGAATTGACACCAAAGTCGACCAAACGCCCCGCATAGTATTGGGCTGCCTCGTAGAGCGTCTCGGTCAGAGGCGTCGCACCCTCCGGCGTCATCGAATTGACCGCATCGATGATATCGCTGCGGCCCTGTTCGACAGGCACCATTTCCTGCAGCAGCATGCCGCCCTCGGCATTTGTGGAAAAGCGCATGAGTGCGACGTTGACGCCATTGAGCGGCGTCAAAACATCTCTGGCAACGCGTTGTACAACCTCAAGACGAGACGAGACCGTCGTTTCCTGGCCGGTCTCCTGAATCCAATTCAGATAGTTGCCGTGGAAAACCGTGTACAGGGCGCCGCTGGAAGGCCAATCGATGCCTAAGTTCACGTCAGTGGTCCATGGGCCTGCGGTACCGTCGGCCGGATAGAAGTCACCCAATGTATCGCCGTGCACGCCGGCATCGGAAGCGCATTCCGTCAAACGGACGGAACCATCGATGTCGGAATTTTCGCTGGCCCGCGCCAGCAAAACCCATGTATCCGGTTCGCGGGTTGTATCCAATTGCGCGTAGCGATCCCGGAATTGACCTACCTGTGCGAGCGCTTCTCCGGCGCTGTGGCACTGGAAGGCTTTGTTGATGACATAGGTGTCAAGTGTGCAATCCGGTAGCGTAACGGTGCCGGCATCTTCACGCGTCCAATACAGTCGATCCGTAGTACAGGTGCCCGCATAGGTTCGCAGCGGGTCGTAATCGAGTCCCACCACCACATCGCTTTCCATGCTGCCGGAAGTATCGATGATAAAGGCAATGTTGGGGCTACCGGGATCGAGCTGGTTGCCAATCAGGATTTCGGTATCGTCCGCTATCGCCGGGTAAGATGTTGCGAGACCCAGCGCCAGGCCGGTCGCAAAATGATGTAACTTCTTTTCTATTCGTCTTTTCATTCTAGTTCCAGAAAATAATACGCGTAATCCGCAGCGTGGACGGATTGAACAATACGGTCGCACCTTTAGCTTTTAGGGCGGCGGCTTGATCCAGGCTCAGAAATTTCTGTCCACGCTTGATGCGTGTTTTGCTGTTGGCGCGGAGGGTGAGCAATTCACAGTCATCACAGACGCGCGCAAAAATCCGACCGGCAGCAGGGCTGTCGAGATGCATAACCAGGGCAGACACCTCGGCGGCTTCCTCAATATTTATCAATGTCTCGGTCACGCCTGTGTTTATGCCGATTGCCAGCATGGCAACCAGGCTTGCAACTATTCTGGACATGTAACTCTCCATCTTAGGGACTCGGTGCGAGCACAAAGTAACCGGCACGCTGTGTCGATCGGGCGCCGCGCGACGGTGTAGTCGCGACACCGCGGCTTTCAAAATGAACCTGCTGTGAGCCTGCGCCGAACGCGACATAGCCCTGGAAAGTCGTATCGACCAGAACATCTGCCACCCGGTTTCCCGCCGTGTCGTCAAAGCCAAATGCAACATCCTGGAGTAAAACGTCATCGCGGGTTTCACCGCCGGTGAGTGTCACCTGGCCCGGTGCCAGTTGTATTTGCGAATTTAGAGCGGATTCCGCCGCCTGAAAGACGTATTGACCGCGCTGCATGTTGTCAGCCATGGCGACTTCCAGTGTTGCCGTGCTGAGACCGGAGACACCCAGAATGGTTAGCACCATCAACAGTATCAGTCCGATTATGAGTGCGGCACCGGATTGCCGTTGGGGAAATGTAGCGTTCATATGCCGCCCTCTATGATGGCTTCATTGCGCAGAAATATTGTTCGTGACACCAGGAGTCTGCGAAAGCTCGCGTCGTCGCCCGCCGGTGTGAAATTCTGGTCCGCGTAGGTGTAAGTGCGATTGTCGGTAAAACCCAGTTCCGGCGTATCGGCACGCACCCTGATCCAAATCCTGGCAGCCAGTATTCTGGGATTTGTATTCAGTACCACATTGTCAGGATTGACGTAGCGATTGACAGAGCCGTCCCCGTTGGCATCTACACCAAACTGAATCTGCAGGTCTTCGATACCCGAAATGACTTCCTGATCGACTACGGTAGCCGTCGTGCCTGCCAGGGTAAGTCCCTGACGGCGTAACGACGGCCGCAGAATTCCTTCGTCTGCCGCAATGGAATAGGGCCGCACATAATAAACGTGGGCCGTCAGTTCATTGTTCTGACCGTCAAATATTGGCGGTTCGTTAGTGCCCGTAAAAAGACTGCCAAGACCCGCCTCATGGGTACGTATGTAGACCCGTCCCACTTCAAGGTCGGCGGTGTCGACTATGCGCCCGCTGGCATGCCGCAATTCGAGTGTGTCGGTGTTCGCCCGGTGATCGGCACTGGCGATGCAGGCCAGGCCAGGGTCTGCGTTGTTGCTCGCCCGCAGGCTGGTGGCAATGTCGATTGCCCAGTTATTGCCGCAGTCACCCGAAACACCGGCCGCAATCGGAGCGGTGTCGGTGGCACTGCCGCCAATTGTCGTGCCACTGGTATGACGTCCCCAGTAGCCGGACAGGCGAATATCCGGTTCCATGATGTCCAGTGCCCAACGCGCGTTCTCCTGCATCCTCGCCAGCGTGTCATTCAGGTTCAGTGTTGAACGCGCCTCGTCATAGACATAGATGGCACCGCCAATCAATACGATGCCGATCGTCATGGAAACCATCAGTTCTATCAGGCTGAAACCCGTTTGCGGTTGCTTATTCATTGCTGCACCGTCAATCGGTATGAGCGTGGCTGGCCTTTATCGGTCCACGATACCGTCACTACCATCGAGTCCGGGTCGGTGGTGTTGTCAAGATCGAGCCGTCCCTGTCCGTCGGGCAGTCCCGTGGCCGTAGTCGGATTGAGCGCACTGCGCCACTCCCATATATCGTAGGCAGCCATCGCCGCCGGCGTGCAGTCACCGGGTGCTTCCCCGTTAAAAGTGTCGGCACAAGTGGTGGTCGGTTGGGGACCGGCCGGTCCGGCGCCAACATCGTAATCACCGTTTGGGTTGGCGCGAATACGGTCGGCCATATCCGCCGCAAGATTGACCGCATGTGTGCGTTGTAGCGCAGAGTACCCGGTGCGAACGCTGTCGATTTGCAACGCGGCGATACCGAGTAAGCCAATGGACAGCACTACCAATGCCACGAGAACTTCAATCAGTGTGAAACCGTCTTGCCTGTTCATTCGCACGTCAGCCCGAGATCGGACCGATCCTTTACTGTCATAGCCAATGGGCGACCCGTTTGCGGAATAGAAATTACCCGGCCAAAGCTGTCGCTCTCGCGTGCGTCGCAGAGCAACATCTGACCTGCGGCTGCCAGCCCCCCAAGATTGGGAAAACCGGTTGCCAAATAGGTCAATGAGCTTTGTAGTGGCTGGCCGGCCGGAGTCGATACGTTTACCGATCCACGCATATCCCGTTCGCGCCGTAATACGACTTCGTTCGCATCGCGGGCGCCGTTGGCATTGTCATCGGTAAAAACTATCCAGCCATCGTGCCAATTTGCGTTGGTGTCGCAGGTCACGTTGTCATCTGCAAAGTTCGGTGCGATACACATGCTGACCGGTAGCCGGCGTTTGATAGCTTCACTACGGGCGAGCTGCAGGGTTGCGACCATGTTGTTGGTAGACGTGGTCATGGCACTGTTGCGAATCGAGCTCTGGAAACTCGGTAAACCGAGCGTCAGCAGTATCGCCGCAGCGAGCAGCGTCATGATCATTTCGATTAACGTAAATCCCCGGCTCATATATAACGCCCATGTTGTTGCATTGTTCTGCCCGATTCTCATCGACCGGTGATTGGGCATAGTTTAGGGCGTTTGGGGCCTGCCGGGCGTTATGGTCCGATGATCGGTCCGATGCCCGGGATGAACGGTAGTGCGAAACAGCTTTCCACACTTGTGTAGCGTCTATAAGCATTCGAGTGGCGAGCCATCGGCTTTGCGAGCCGACACCCTTGGGCGGCCCGTATAGCTGATTATTACGGCCCTTGCCTGAGTCGAACCGCGGTTGTCGCATAGCGTTAATGTGCCGTTGGTACTGCGCAGACCGATGCGGTGAAAGGCAAAATATGAACGATTACTGTAGACCCGCAATGGGGCCAGTGGGCCGTGACGATGGATAACCGTCTCGTTGTCGTCCAGGCTTGGTGGGCGGTCGAAATCTTCGTTCACGAAGACCAGCCAGCCCTGACTCCAGTCGGCGCTACCGTCACAACGGGGTCGGCCGTCATCCGGGCAAATCACCAATTGACGGTTGCGCCGTATGGCCGTCGTACGAGCAATCTGTACAGTCGCCACCAGATCGTTGATTGTGGCGGTGCGCCGGGAATTGTTAATGATGCCGTGGAACGTGGGTACACCCACAGTTAAAAGCAATGCCGCAACACTCAATGCGGCAATTACTTCGAGCAAGCTCAACCCGCGTATCGCGTTGTGCATGTGCAACGTCCTTGTCGCCATGGGTCGTCCCTGACCTCAGGACCAGCCTATGCCCTGGCATCCGTCCCGGCAATCTGGCTTTCTTTGCAAAAAGCTAAATTGATCCCGATGCAGTAGGCTGTAGTCATGAACACTGGGCGTGACGTTATAGTCGTCGGTGGTGGAGTAATCGGGTTGCTTACGGCGCGTGAGCTGCGGGCGCACGGTCTGTCGGTCACATTGCTGGAGCGTGATCGGATTGGCCAGGCCTCATCGCAGGCCGGTGGCGGAATTTTGTCTCCGATACCGCCATGGGAGGCACCGACGGCGGTCACGGCGCTGGCGAGCGAAAGCGCTGCGCTTTTCCCGCAACTGGCAGCATCCCTATACGACTCGACCGACGTCGATATTGAATATCTCAAGTGCGGTGTGTTGTTGCTCGCGGCGGAAATTAACTCAGTGGTGCAGGATTGGGCCAGGCGCAGTGCTCAAGTGATGGAGACCGTGGATGCTGCACAGCTACACGACATGGAGCCGCGCTTGCATCATCACTGGAGCAGTGGTTTGTTGTTGCCCAATTTGGCACAGCTTAGAAACCCACGCTTCACGCGTGCGTTACACCAGGATCTGTTGCAGTCGGGTGTTACGGTTTTGGAACATACGCCGGCGACAAAAATTCTAGACGAAGCAGATCGTGTAACCGGTGTGCAAACGTCTGGCGGTAATTTAAATTGTTCGTCTGTCGTCGTCGCCACGGGTGCCTGGACCTCGGCATTGTTGGGTCAGTGGTCGGTTACGTCCATTGAACCGGTGCGTGGTCAAATGTTGTGGTATCAACTTGCACCAGGGACATTCAGCCGCATTGTGGTTGAGGGCGATCAGTACCTGATTCCACGTCGCGACGGAGTGTGTCTGGTCGGCAGCACGGTCGAACACGTCGGCTTTGAGGACACCACAACGCCGGAAGCCACAGAGATGCTGGCCACATTCGCTGCGCGACTCTCGCCGGATTTTGCCGAGTGCCGGCCAGCAGGGCAGTGGAGTGGACTTCGTCCGGGAATTGCAGACGGGATTCCGGTCATTTCCGGTCATCCCCGCCTGAGCGGTTTGTATATTAATGCCGGTCATTTCCGTAATGGCATCAATCTGGCCCCGGCCTCGGCCCGCCTGGTGTCGGAGCTCGTATTAGGCCGAAAAACCAGTCTGGATTCCGGCCCATACTGCGCTGAGAATCGCCTATAATTGGGACATGGATGATATAAATTCAGTCAATACGTTGGATGAGATCACGGCAAAGCTGGAAGAGCACGGTATCAGTGCGACGAGGCAACGACGGGAAATCGGCTCGGTATTGCTGGGCCAGGCATGCCATGTTTCAGCCGAGCAGGTGATGGATTCACTCGCTGAGCTGGGGCACCGTGTTTCCAAGGCGACGGTGTATAACACTTTGCGTCTGTTCGTCGATTGCGGTCTGTTGCGAGAAGTCCATGCCGACGCAACCCGCACGGTTTTCGATACCACCACGGCACCCCATCACCATTTCCTCAATGTCGACACGGGCGAACTACAGGATATTGATGAGGGCGCGGTTAAATTTTCCGCATTGCCGGATGCACCTGCGGGTACTGCTGCCGACAGCGTCGAAGTGATCGTAAAGGTTCACAATTCCCGCTGACATTGCGACCGCTCCGCACATTGCCTATACTCGCGCGCGCCGAGAGGGCACCTCAGTGGCCGGAGTAGCTCAGCTGGCAGAGCAACGCATTCGTAATGCGTAGGTCGGTGGTTCGAATCCACTCTCCGGCACCATTTGTGGGAGGGTCTATTCCGGTCACATGGTTTACACCTTAATCCGGACACATAGTTAACACTTTGTCCGGGGCGAAGGGATTGGGACCGGGTTCGACCCGGTCCTGCTCCTTATCGAAGAATCCTAGATC
>Ga0224508_10001689_pt1 | contig 19564 bp, 12 predicted proteins | sample SF_Jan12_sed_USG_4_FD_170157 | JGI IMG/M metagenome (GOLD analysis project Ga0224508, IMG submission 170157) | Sediment microbial communities from San Francisco Bay, California, United States - SF_Jan12_sed_USGS_21 | ecosystem: Environmental > Aquatic > Marine > Sediment | place: USA... | reverse complement strand
TTGGGACGATTAGACAATAGCCGGCTTGTGTCCGCGGAGGGGTACTCAAGCGGTCAACGAGGGCAGACTGTAAATCTGCTGGCTATGCCTACGTAGGTTCGAATCCTACCCCCTCCACCAGACTTTCGGTTCGGCGGAGGTAGGTCGAAAAGCGAGTATAGCAGCAATGGCTGACTTCGTTATCTGACCCCTTAAGTGCTTGAAAAAAAGGCCGCGAGACACAATCTGAACTGGGTGCGTGACTGGGTTGCAGCCCCGCCGCGGGGAAGACACAAAGAGAATTTATTGAAATCCGGACGGTTTGACTCATTACGAGACTGTCAGGATTTTTGCACGCCACAAAAAGGCGTATGGCGGGTGTAGTTCAACGGTAGAACCTCAGCCTTCCAAGCTGATGATGTGGGTTCGATTCCCATCACCCGCTCCATTGGAAGGCGGAACGTTTGCTGGAACGAGGCCCACATAGCTCAGGGGCAGAGCACTTCCTTGGTAAGGAAGAGGTCCCCGGTTCAAATCCGGGTGTGGGCTCCAGACGCTGAGAGAGGATTGAAGAAGTATCGTAGGAGCCAGTGATCTTAGTTAGCGTTGACGAGCGCCTGAATGGCGCAAGACTTGTTAACAGGATCGGGCGATCACAGTCGATAAGCAGGATAAGCTCATGTCTAAAGAAAAGTTTGAAAGAACAAAGCCACATGTAAACGTAGGCACGATTGGTCACGTTGACCACGGCAAGACCATGCTGACGGCGGCGCTGACGAAGGTGATGGCGGAGCAGCACGGCGGCGAGGTGAAGGCTTACGACCAGATTGACAATGCTCCGGAAGAGCGCGAGCGCGGCATTACGATCGCGACGGCGCACGTGGAGTACGAGAGCCCGAACCGCCACTACGCGCACGTTGACTGCCCGGGCCACGCGGACTATGTGAAGAACATGATTACGGGTGCGGCGCAGATGGACGGCGCGATCCTGGTGGTAAGTGCGGCTGATGGCCCGATGCCGCAGACGCGAGAGCACATTCTGCTGGCGCGCCAGGTGGGTGTGCCGTACATCGTGGTGTACCTGAACAAGGCGGACCAGGTGGATGATGATGAGCTGCTGGAGCTGGTCGAGATGGAAGTACGCGATCTGCTGTCGACCTACGAGTTTCCGGGTGATGACACCCCGATCATTACCGGTTCGGCGCTGAAGGCGTTTGAGGGCGATGAGTCGGACATTGGCGTGCCGTCGGTTCTGAAGCTGGTTGAAGAGATGGACAGCTACATTCCGGAGCCGGAGCGTGCGATCGACGGTGACTTTTTGATGCCGGTCGAGGACGTGTTCTCTATCTCCGGTCGCGGCACTGTCGTAACCGGGCGCATAGAACGTGGTGTTGTCAATGTCGGCGACGAGATCGAGATTGTCGGCATCAAGGATACCGAGAAGACGGTGTGCACGGGCGTGGAGATGTTCCGCAAGCTGCTGGACCAGGGCATGGCGGGCGACAACGTTGGTGTATTGCTGCGCGGCACCAAGCGTGAAGAGGTTGAGCGGGGTCAGGTACTGGCGAAGCCGAGTTCGATCACGCCACACACCAAGTTTGAGGCGGAGGTTTACATTCTGACCAAGGACGAGGGTGGTCGTCATACGCCGTTTTTCAAGGGTTATCGGCCGCAGTTTTACTTCCGCACGACGGACGTCACGGGTGCGGTAGAGCTGCCGGAGGGCACCGAGATGGTGATGCCGGGCGATAACGTGAAGATGGTGGTTGACCTGATTGCGCCGATCGCGATGGAAGACGGCTTGCGCTTTGCGATTCGTGAGGGTGGCCGCACCGTGGGTGCCGGCGTCGTCGCGAAAGTCATCGAATAAGGAACATACGGAATAGGCCAGTAGCTCAATTGGCAGAGCGGCGGTCTCCAAAACCGCAGGTTGGGGGTTCGATTCCCTCCTGGCCTGCCATATGAAACGGCTGGTCCACAAACACATGACAACACATACAGAAACAAGTCAGAGCGGAGCGCTGGACATCGTCAAACTGCTGATAGCAGCAGCTGTCATCGTCGGTGGCCTGTACTCGTATTATTACTACGAGTTCGAGCTTGCGCTGCCGATCAGGGTCCTGATTGTCCTGGGTGGCACAGGTCTTGGCATTGCGATCGGGATGATGAGTACCCAGGGCCAGCGGCTTTGGCATTTCATCCAGGGCTCACGTGTCGAAATCCGCAAGGTCGTTTGGCCGACCAAGCAGGAAACGACGCAGACCGCGATAGCGGTGTTCGTGTTCACGCTGATCATGGCTGTGTTTTTCTGGCTACTCGATTCGGGTCTACTCTGGTTGACCCGACGCTTCGTCGGTTAGACCGGCTGTTGCAAGTTTTAGAAGGAAATACGTCAGTGTCTTTACGCTGGTACATCGTTCACGCCTATTCGAATTTCGAACACAAGGTGAAATCATCCCTGGAGGAGCGCATCGAACGGATGGGTCTGCAGGACAAGTTCGGCGAGATCCTGGTCCCGACCGAGGAAGTGGTCGAGATGAAGGAAGGGCAAAAGCGGCGCAGTGAGCGCAAGTTCTTTCCTGGCTACGTTCTTGTGCAGATGGAAATGGATGACGAGACCTGGCACCTCGTAAAGGAAGTGCCCAAGGTACTCGGATTTATCGGTGGGTCGAGCGATCGTCCGGCGCCGATTACGGACAAGGAAGCAGATCAGATACTGCAGCGCGTCAAGGAAGGCGTCGACAAGCCGCGGCCGAAAGTGTTGTTTGAGCCGGGTGAAGTCGTGCGCGTCGTTGACGGTCCGTTTAATGACTTCAGTGGAGTCGTTGAGACGGTGAACTACGAGAAGAGCAGGTTGCAGGTTGCAGTTCAGATTCTCGGCCGGTCTACGCCGGTGGAACTGGACTTCGGCCAAGTAGAGAAATCGTAAGGGACATTCTGCTTTTATTCACTGTGGCTGCAGCCGCAGGAAATAAAAGCAGAATGTCCCCATTAACAGACGAGGAGCTATGGGAAAGCCATAGCGCTTGAACTCGGGAGAGAAATAATGGCTAAGAAAGTAGCTAGCTATATCAAGCTGCAGGTCCCCGCGGGCCAGGCTAATCCGTCACCGCCTGTCGGCCCGGCACTGGGTCAACACGGCGTCAACATCATGGAGTTCTGCAAGGCGTTTAATTCAGAGACTCAGGGTGTTGAACCCGGTATGCCAATCCCTGTGATCATCACGGTATACAGCGACCGCAGTTTCACCTTCATTTCAAAGACCCCACCGGCCGCCGTGCTGCTGCGAAAAGCGGCTGGCGTCGAGAAGGGTTCTGGCACGCCGAACATCGACAAGGTTGGCAAAGTAAATCGTCAGCAACTCGAGGAGATTGCAACGACGAAAATGCCCGATCTGACGGCGGCCGATATGGACGCTGCTGTCCGCACCGTCGCTGGAACTGCCCGCAGCATGGGTATCGAAGTAGAGGGAGTGAAATAATGGCTGCTGCAAGCAAACGCAAAAAGGCTGCGCGCGAGCAAGTCGATTCAGTGAAGGCATACCCGATTGATGATGCCCTGGGACTGGTCAAAGAGCTGGCAACGGCGAAGTTTCCGGAGAGCATCGATGTGGCGGTCAACCTTGGTGTGGACCCGAGAAAGTCGGACCAGGTTGTGCGCGGTTCAACGGTACTGCCTAACGGCACCGGCAAGACGGTTCGCGTGGCTGTATTCGCCCAAGGCGAGAACGCTGACAAAGCGACGGCTGCGGGCGCCGACATCGTCGGATTTGAAGACCTCGCGGAAACCGTCAAGCAAGGTGAGCTGAATTTTGATGTCGTAATTGCCACCCCAGACGCGATGCGCGTTGTCGGTAAGCTGGGTCAGATACTCGGCCCGCGTGGTCTGATGCCGAACCCGAAGGTAGGCACGGTAACGGCGGATGTCGAAACGGCAGTGACCAACGCGAAGGCTGGTCAGGTTCGCTATCGCACTGATAAGGCAGGAATTATTCATTGCCCAATCGGCCGTGCCGATTTTGAGGTGCCGGCGCTGAAAGAGAACCTGGAGATATTGCTGGCCGACCTGAAGAAGGCCAAGCCAGCGTCGGCCAAGGGCTCTTACGTGAAGAAACTGACGGTCTCATCAACGATGGGGCCTGGTGTGTCAGTTGACAGGGCTTCAGTTGATGCCTGATCAGGCGCGACTGAAACAGTAGCAAAATCAGGTGTGCTTGCACGCCTGATCAAGAATTTCACAGCGATGTCAGGGCAAATTCTGACATCACTGCGGATAGCCGCAAGGACGCGGCGATCGTCGAAGACCGTAGGCGATCAGTTTGACCGCTGATCTTAATAGCCGCCTACGTAGATGGTGAAACCTAAGTCAGATTATCTGGCAACGGTTGCCATCCGACACGGGAACGGATGTTCCCAAGGGTAGATGAAAGCTCGGTCGCTCTGAATGGGTTGATTGATTCCGTCAGGGTGACAGTAGTGACATTCATCTGTGTGTAAACCGTAGGCCAGGAGATATTCATGGCACTGAGACTCGAAGACAAGAAGGCTTTTGTCAAAGAGGTGAACGCGGTTGCAGGCGATTCTGTTACGGCTGTTGCAGCCGAATACAGAGGTTTGTCTGTTGCGGAAATGACGGAGCTGCGCAAAGAAGCGCGCAGTGCCGGCGTGTATATGCGTGTTGTCAAAAATACGCTGGCTCGTCGCGCCGTCGAAGGTACCGAATTTGAGTGTATGCAAGAAACGCTCAAGGGGCCGATTCTGCTCGCGTTTGCAAAAGACGATCCAGGTGCTGCTGCCAGGGTTATCAAAGATTTCGCCAAGGGGCACGCAGCTCTGCAGGCGGTCTCGCTATCAGCGGGTGGGCAACTATTGCCTGCGACTGATCTCAATAAGTTGGCAAGCTTGCCAACCCTGGATCAGGCGCGTGCAATGCTGCTCGGCGTGGTGATGGCACCGATGTCCAAACTGGTACGCACGTTGGCCGAACCTTCCGCAATGCTCGCGCGCACGTTGGCTGCACGCGGCGATCAGGAAGCGTCCTAGGATCAAAACGTAATTATTACCTGACTCAGGAATTGTTTTTTTAGAGGAATTGTAAAATGGCACTGTCAAACGAAGACCTGCTCAAAGAGTTGAGCGCAAAGCCGATCATGGAAGTTGTTGAACTCGTCAAGATGCTTGAAGACGAGTGGGGCGTTAGCGCTGCGGCGCCTGTCGCCGTCGCCGCCGCCGCTCCCGGCGAAGCCGCTGAAGCAGCAGAAGAGAAAACCGAATTCGACGTGGTATTGACCGGATTCGGCGAGGCGAAAGTTGGCGTCATCAAGGCGGTACGCTCGATTACGGGTCTTGGCCTGAAAGAAGCCAAGGACGCAGTCGAAGGCACACCGTCAACGATCAAGGAAGGCGTTACGAAAGACGAAGCAGAAGAGGTTAAGAAGCAGCTTGAAGAAGCTGGCGGCAGCGTTGAGTTGAAGTAATCAGCTCAAGTAACGTTGTTGCAATCTTTTTTGTATTGGACCCGACGGTCCACAAGTCGGGCAGGCAGTCAGTCGAGTTTCGGCTGGCTGCTTGCGCGCATCTGAAATTAACGAAGGTATTCTCGAATGGCCTACTCATTCACTGAGAAAAAACGCATCCGCAAGAACTTTGGCAAACGTCCGACAATCCTGGACGTGCCGTACTTGCTGTCGATACAGGTTGACTCGTACAAGAAGTTCCTGCAAACGGACAAGACGGTTGAGCAACGTGATGACCGCGGTCTGCACGCAGCTTTCCAGTCCGTATTTCCAATCGTCAGTTATTCGGGCAACGCAGCGCTCGAGTATGTGAGCTATCGCCTCGGCGAGCCTGTATTTGACGTCAAGGAATGCCAGATGCGCGGGCTGACTTACGCCGCCCCGATTCGCGTCAAAGTCCGTCTTGTCATCTATGACAAAGAGGCCAGTGGCACGCCTAAACCGGTGAAAGACATTCGCGAGCAAGAGGTTTATCTCGGTGAAATGCCGCTGATGACAGACCACGGTACGTTTGTGATAAACGGCACCGAGCGCGTCATCGTGTCACAGCTGCATCGTTCCCCGGGCGTGTTTTTTGATCACGACAAGGGAAAGACGCATAGCTCCGGCAAGCTGCTGTTTTCGGCGCGCATCATCCCGTACCGTGGCTCCTGGCTCGATTTCGAATTCGATCCCAAGGACTCGCTCTTCGCGCGCATCGACCGGCGCAGGAAACTGCCGGTCACCATCATCCTTCGTGCGCTGGAAATGAGCAATGAGGAGATGCTCGATCTCTTTTTTGATACCAACGAATTCTACCTCTCTGAGAAAGAAATCAAGATGCAGCTCGTGCCCGAGCGTCTGCGTGGTGATACCGCGACGTTTGATATCAAGCTCGGCCGCAAACTGATAGTTGAAGAGGGTCGCCGGATTACGGCGAAGCACGTCCGCGACATGGAGAAGTCGACGGTCGACAAGCTGGTCGTTCCGAGTGAGTACCTCGAGGGCAAGATTCTCGCTCACGACGTCATTGATACAGAAACAGGGGAATTGCTTGCCCCGGCAAACGCCGAGCTGACGCCGGAGCTGGTCGAAGCTTTGACCGCAGCTGGGATCGAGGTCATTCGCACGCTGTTCGTCAACGACCTCGACCGTGGTCCGTTCATCTCGAATACGCTGAAGATTGACCCGTCGACAACGCGTCTTGAGGCACTGGTCGAGATTTATCGCATGATGCGTCCGGGCGAACCGCCAACCAAGGAAGCGGCCGAAAACCTGTTCCAGAACCTGTTCTTCAACCCGGACCGCTACGACCTGTCGGCCGTTGGCCGCATGAAGTTCAATCGTCGCGTCGGTCGTGACAATTCGGAAGGCAGCGGCGTTCTCGAGAAGGACGATATCCTCGCTGTGCTGCAGACGCTGATCGACATTCGTAACGGCTACGGCAACGTCGACGATATCGATCACCTCGGTAACCGTCGTGTACGTAGCGTCGGCGAAATGGCGGAAAATGCGTTCCGCGTTGGATTGGTGCGCGTTGAACGCGCCGTCAAAGAGCGCCTGACCCAGGCCGAGACCGAGGGTCTGATGCCGCAGGAGATGATCAACGCCAAGCCGGTAGCCGCTGCGGTCAAGGAGTTTTTCGGCTCGAGTCAGCTGTCGCAATTCATGGATCAAAACAACCCGCTGTCGGAAGTCACCCATAAACGCCGCGTTTCGGCACTCGGCCCGGGCGGCCTGACGCGTGAGCGCGCGGGCTTTGAAGTGCGCGATGTACACCCGACTCACTATGGCCGAGTCTGCCCGATTGAGACGCCTGAAGGTCCGAATATCGGGCTGATCAACTCGCTGGCTGTGTATGCGCGGACCAACGAGTACGGTTTCCTCGAGACACCTTATCGCAAGGTCACAAAAGGCAAAGCGACGGCGGACATCGAATATTTGTCGGCGATCGAGGAAAGCCAATACGTCATCGCGCAGGCGAATTCGGAGCTGGACAAGAACGGCAAGTTCACAGAAGATCTCGTCGCTGTTCGCCACAAGAATGAATTCACGCTGTCCGCGCCGCAAGACGTCGACTACATGGACGTATCTCCGAGGCAGATTGTGTCGGTTGCTGCGTCGCTGATTCCGTTCCTGGAGCACGATGACGCGAACCGCGCACTCATGGGTTCGAATATGCAACGCCAGGCGGTACCGACGCTGCGCGCCGAAGCGCCACTGGTCGGTACGGGCATGGAGCGTGCTGTTGCCGTTGATTCCGGAGTCACCGTTGTCGCCCGTCGCGGCGGCTATGTCGATTCGGTCGATGCATCGCGAATCGTGGTTCGAGTGAACGATGATGAGACCAGCGCCACGGAGCCGGGTGTCGATATCTACAACCTGACGAAATACACGCGTTCGAATCAGAACACCTGTATTAATCAGCGACCGCTTGTTAATGCTGGCAATGCAATCGCTGCCGGCGACGTGCTCGCCGACGGGCCGTCAACCGACATGGGTGAGCTGGCGCTCGGTCAGAATCTACTGGTCGCGTTCATGCCGTGGAATGGTTACAACTTTGAGGACTCGATTCTGATTTCAGAGCGCGTTGTCAAGGAGGACCGCTTCACGACGATCCATATCGAAGAGCTGCAATGTGTGGCGCGTGATACGAAGCTCGGGCCTGAAGATATCACGTCGGATATCCCGAACGTCGGCGATGCCGCGCTCGCCAAGCTCGATGAGTCGGGTATTGCGTTCATTGGCGCCGAAGTCAATGCAGGCGACATTCTGGTCGGCAAGGTAACGCCTAAGGGCGAGACCCAGCTGACACCGGAAGAGAAGCTGTTGAGAGCAATTTTCGGCGAAAAAGCATCTGACGTTAAAGATACATCGCTCCGTGTGCCGCCAGGCATGGATGGCACGGTTATCGACGTGCGCGTATTTACGCGCGATGGCGTCGAGAAGGACTTGCGCGCTCTGTCCATCGAGAGGTCGGAGCTGGAAAGCGTTCGCAAGGATCTCGACGATACATTGCGTATTCTCGAAGAAGATATCTACGAGCGTGTCGAGCGCATGCTGACGAACAAGATGGCGCAGGGTGGGCCGAACAAGCTCAAGTCGGGCTCCAAAATCACCAGAGCCTATCTCGACGAAGTGCCGCGTGAGCAATGGTTCGAGATTCGGCTGAAGAACGACGACGCGAATGAGCAGTTGCAGAAGGCCTATGAGCGCCTCAATGCACAGCGCGAGGAATTCGATCGCCGTTTCGAGGAGAAGAAGGCCAAGATCACCGCCGGTGACGATCTCGCACCAGGTGTTCTGAAGATGGTGAAAGTGTATCTGGCGGTTAAGCGCAGGATTCAGCCGGGTGACAAGATGGCTGGTCGCCACGGCAACAAGGGTGTCATTTCGACGATCGTTCCGGTCGAGGATATGCCATACCTCGCGGACGGAACACCCGTTGATATCGTTCTCAATCCGCTCGGCGTGCCGTCTCGAATGAATGTCGGTCAGGTGCTGGAAACGCATCTGGGCTGGGCCGCTAAAGGGCTCGGCAAAAAGATCGACGGCATGCTCAAGGCGCAGGAATCGACAGCGAAGATTCGTCAGTTCCTGGAGAAGCTCTACAACAAGACAGGTGGTCGCATTGAGGACATCAAATCGTTTAGTGATGAAGAAGTTATCGCGCTTGCCGGCAATTTGACCCGCGGCGTACCGACGGCAACGCCGGTCTTCGACGGTGCGACAGAGGCCGAGATCAAGGGTCTCCTGAACCTTGCAGATCTTTCCGACACAGGCCAATCGAGACTAAGCGACGGACGCACGGGTGAAGAGTTCGATCGTGATATCACTGTCGGTTACATGTACATGCTGAAACTCAACCACCTCGTGGATGACAAGATGCATGCGCGCTCAACCGGTCCTTACAGCCTCGTCACGCAGCAACCGTTAGGTGGTAAAGCACAGTTCGGTGGCCAGCGCTTTGGTGAGATGGAGGTTTGGGCACTGGAGGCCTACGGCGCCGCGTATACCTTGCAAGAAATGTTGACGGTCAAGTCGGATGACGTGCAGGGACGTACGAAGATGTACAAGAACATCGTCGATGGTGAACATGAAATGGATGCCGGTATGCCGGAATCGTTCAATGTTCTGGTCAAGGAGATTCGATCTCTGGGTATCAACATTGAGCTGGAGACAGACTAATGAAAGATCTCTTAAAGCTATTCAAGTACCAAAATCCTGTCGATGACTTTGAGGCGATCCGCATCGGTCTGGCGTCGCCGGACATGGTGCGCTCCTGGTCGTTCGGTGAGGTCAAGAAGCCGGAAACGATCAACTATCGCACCTTCAAGCCGGAGCGTGATGGCCTGTTTTGCGCCAAGATATTCGGCCCGGTCAAGGACTACGAGTGCCTTTGTGGCAAGTACAAGCGCCTCAAGCATCGCGGTGTCGTATGCGAGAAGTGCGGTGTCGAAGTCACGCAGACCAAGGTTCGCCGTGAGCGCATGGCACACATCGAGCTGGCGAGCCCGGTCGCACATATCTGGTTCCTGAAGTCACTGCCGTCGCGAATCGGCCTCATGCTCGACATGACGTTGCGCGAGATCGAGCGCGTTTTGTATTTCGAGGCATTCGTCGTGGTTGAGCCTGGCATGACCGAGCTCGAACGCGGCCAGTTGCTGACCGACGAAATGTATCTCGACGCACTCGAGCAGTATGGTGATGAGTTCGACGCTCGCATGGGTGCCGAAGCTGTTCGTGAGATGCTTATGACAATCGACCTGCAGCGCGAGATATTGCAGGTTCGTGAGGATATGGGCGCGACGCGTTCCGAGACCAAGATCAAACGACTTTCAAAGCGACTGAAGCTGATCGAGTCCTTTGTCGAGTCCGGCAACAAGCCGGAGTGGATGGTGCTTACGGTTCTGCCGGTATTGCCGCCGGATTTGCGACCGCTCGTGCCGCTGGATGGTGGTCGTTTCGCTACGTCGGACCTGAATGATCTCTATCGACGCGTAATCAACCGTAACAATCGTTTGCGCCGCCTGCTGGAACTCAATGCACCGGATATCATCGTGCGCAACGAGAAGCGGATGCTGCAGGAGTCGGTCGACGCATTGCTCGACAACGGTCGTCGTGGGCGCGCCATCACCGGTACGAACAAGCGTCCGTTGAAGTCGCTCGCCGACATGATCAAAGGCAAGCAGGGACGGTTCCGTCAAAATCTCCTGGGTAAGCGCGTCGACTACTCGGGCCGCTCAGTTATCGTGGTTGGCCCGACGCTGAAGCTGCACCAGTGTGGCTTGCCGAAAAAGATGGCGCTGGAGCTGTTCAAGCCGTTCATTTTCTCCAAGCTGCAATTGCGCGGTGAAGCCACGACGATCAAGGCCGCCAAGCGCCTGGTCGAGCGCGAAGGAGCCGAGGTCTGGGATATTCTCGAAGAGGTTATTCGTGAGCACCCGGTACTTTTGAATCGGGCGCCGACGCTGCACCGTCTGGGTATCCAGGCGTTCGAGCCTGTCCTGATTGAAGGCAAGGCCATTCAGCTGCACCCACTCGTTTGTACGGCGTTCAACGCTGATTTCGATGGCGACCAGATGGCGGTACACGTGCCGTTGTCGCTGGAGGCACAGCTGGAAGCGCGTGCGTTGATGATGTCGTCGAACAACATCCTGTCGCCGGCCAACGGCGATCCTATCATCGTGCCGTCACAGGACGTCGTATTGGGCCTTTACTACATGACCCGTACGCGCGTTAACGCCAAAGGCGAAGGCATGATGTTCGCGAACCTCGACGAGGCTCGGCGCGCATTCGAAAGCGGCGCAGCCGCACTTCAAGCCAAGGTCAAGATTCGTGTGCCGACATTCGAGGCAGACGAAGACGGTGGCGAGCCCGTCGCGATTGTGAAGATCGTCGATACTACCGTTGGGCGTGCATTGTTGTCCGAGATTCTTCCGGATGGCCTGGACTACGAGCTCGTGAATCGCGCAATGTCGAAAAAGGCGATTTCGAACACGATCAATGCCTGTTACCGCAACCTGGGTTTAAAGAAGACCGTCGTATTTGCCGACCGGTTGATGTACACGGGCTTCCGTCTCGCGACGATGGCCGGCATATCAATCGGCGTGAATGACATGGTTGTTCCCGAGTCCAAGGGCGAGATACTGGCGGTTGCCGAAGGAGAGGTGAAAGAGATTCAGGATCAGTACGCTTCGGGTCTCGTCACGGATGGCGAACGCTACAACAAGGTCGTCGACATCTGGTCCCGCACCAACGACCAGGTTGCCAAAGCGATGATGGACAAGCTGGGCACTGAGTCGGTTAAAGACGCGAGCGGCAAGAACGTCGATCAGGAATCGTTCAACTCGATTTACATGATGGCCGACTCCGGTGCTCGTGGTTCGGCTGCACAGATAAGACAGCTTGCCGGCATGCGTGGTTTGATGGCGAAACCGGATGGCTCGATCATCGAGACGCCGATTACGGCGAATTTCCGTGAGGGCCTCGACGTGCTGCAGTACTTCATCTCGACGCACGGCGCTCGTAAGGGCTTGGCGGACACCGCGCTGAAAACGGCGAATTCGGGTTACCTGACCCGTCGTCTGGTTGATGTCGCGCAGGATCTCGTTGTGACGGAAGTCGACTGCGAAACGAAGAATGGCGTCGCGATGTCGCCGCTCGTCGAAGGCGGCGATATTGTCGAGCCGCTCAGAGAGCGTGTTCTGGGTCGCGTGCTGGCCGAAGCCGTACTGATTCCGGGGACTGACAAAGTCGCATTCGATGCAGGCACGATGCTGGACGAGGAAACCGTTGCTCGACTTGAAGAACTGTCGATCGATCATGTTCTGGTTCGTTCGCCGATTACCTGCGAGATTCGCTACGGTGTCTGCTCGCAGTGTTATGGACGCGATCTCGCGCGCGGTCACCGAATCAATATCGGCGAGGCCGTCGGCGTTATCGCGGCACAGTCGATTGGCGAACCCGGCACTCAGTTGACGATGCGCACGTTCCACATCGGTGGTGCAGCGTCGCGTTCTGCGGCGGTCAATAGCATCGAGATCCGGTCAAACGGCATCGCGAAGCTTGTGAATATCAAGACTGTTGCGCACCACAAGGGTTACCTCGTCGCCGTGTCACGATCGGGCGAAGTTTCGATAACCAACGAGTTGGGCCGTGAACGCGAGCGCTACAAGGTGCCATACGGTGCGACGATTACGATCGAGGACGGAGCTGAGGTCAAGCAGGGTCAGGTCGTTGCCAGCTGGGATCCGCATACTCACCCGGTTGTTACAGAGGTTGCGGGCAAGCTCAAGTTTGAGGACTTTGTTGATGGCGTTACGGTCGCAGAGCAGATTGACGAATTCACCGGCCTGACCAGCATCGTCGTGCTCGATCCGAAGAGCCGCGGCGGGGCCGGCAAGGATCTGCGCCCGGTCGCTCGACTTGTTGACGACAAAGACGAAGACATCTTCTTCGCCAACACAGAGATTCCGGCGGTATACGCGCTGCCGGCTGGCGCAATCATCAGCATGAGCGATGGCGCGAAAGTGGCCGTTGGTGACGTCATTGCGCGAATTCCGCAAGAGTCGTCGAAGACGCGCGATATCACAGGTGGTTTGCCGCGTGTTGCTGACCTGTTCGAAGCGAGAAAGCCCAAAGAACCGGCGATCATGGCTGAGCACACCGGAACAGTCAGCTTCGGCAAGGAAACCAAGGGCAAGCGTCGCCTTGTCATCACTGACGAGTCGGGCGAGAGTCATGAGGAGCTGATTCCGAAGTGGCGTCACCTGAACGTGTTCGAGGGTGAGCAGGTTGTGCAAGGCGAGACGATTGCTGATGGTGAACCGAATCCGCATGACATTCTGCGCTTGCAGGGCGTCGAGAACCTGGCCGATTACCTGGTTCGCGAAATTCAGGATGTGTACCGGCTGCAGGGCGTGAAGATCAACGATAAACACATCGAGGTAATCATTCGCCAGATGCTGCGCAAGGTCATTGTCGCGACGCCGGGCGATAGTAACTACCTAAGAGGCGAGCAGATCGACAAGGCACGCTTCTTTGAGGAGGCCGAGCAACTTCTGGCGCAGGGCAAAGAGCCACTGACAATTGACCCGGTATTGCTGGGCATCACCAAGGCATCGCTCGCTACGGAGTCATTCATCTCGGCGGCATCGTTCCAGGAAACGACCCGGGTTCTGACCGAAGCCGCGGTTCGCGGTTTGCGCGACGATCTGCGTGGCCTCAAGGAAAATGTCATCGTGGGTCGCCTGATTCCGGCGGGTACCGGATTTGCGCATCACGCCGAACGCCGGCGCACGCGTGAGCAGGATCTTGCCGACCAGTTGAAAGAGCTCGACGAGGTAGCCAGAGCCGAGGCGATGGTAGCCGGTGAGGCAGCGGTGTCCGAGGGCAGCGATGAGGGCGCGGTAGAGACCGCCGCAGTAGTCGACGTTGACGCACCAGCCGAAGGTAGCGAAGAAGCCACGACAACGTCGTAACTACAAGGGTCTGAGGGGTGCTTGACAGTTTGCTGCGCCCGTCTCTACAATGCCCGGCCTTAACCCTGGGGCCCGCCTGAAGTGGGCCCTGATTTTTCGGGGCAACTGCAGCGGTCAAGGAAGCCCGCAGGCATAAAAAGCGCTGGTGATTCAGTCACTTGCGACTTTGCTCCGGTTCCTGAGACCTGAGTCGGAATAGGCTCGGGGCGCGGGTGTGCGCGTTTTTTTTGCGCAAATACATTGTTGAATTAACGAAAAGACGAGGGCCCCATGGCCACAGTGAATCAGCTAGTACGTAAGCCACGCGCGACAAAGCGTGCCAAAAGCACGGTGCCGGCACTTGAGGCGAGCCCGCAAAAGCGAGGCGTTTGCACCCGTGTTTATACGACGACACCGAAGAAGCCGAACTCGGCCATGCGTAAGGTTGCTCGAGTGCGCCTGACGAACGGTTTTGAGGTCACCTCCTATATCGGCGGTGAAGGCCATAACCTGCAAGAGCATTCGGTTGTGTTGATTCGCGGCGGTCGTGTGAAAGACCTGCCGGGTGTTCGTTATCACACGATACGCGGCACGCTTGATTGCGCCGGCGTCTCCGAACGCAGGCAGGGCCGCTCCAAGTATGGAACGAAGCGACCCAAATCCTAAACGAAATCAGACAAGCAATGACGCGGCAAAGGCTGCGTAAATTAAGAGACCAAACATGTCCAGAAGATCACAGGCACCCAAACGAACGATTCTGCCCGACCCGAAGTACAGCAGTGACCTGCTGGCCAAATTCATGAACATGATCATGAATGATGGCAAGAAGTCGGTTGCTGAGCGCATCATCTACGGTGCTCTCGATCGCATCGCTGAGCGGGAGACGCAGACTGACGACAAAGCACTCGAGTTGCTTGAGTCGGCGCTCGAAAACGTCAAGCCTGTTGTCGAGGTAAAGTCACGCCGTGTCGGTGGCGCAACCTACCAGGTGCCTGTTGAAGTGCGCCCGGCTCGGCGCCAGACACTGGCCATGCGCTGGGTTATCGATGCCGCTCGCAAGCGCAACGAGAAGTCGATGGCGCATCGTCTTGCGCACGAATTGATGGATGCCGCCGAGAATCGCGGCACTGCCGTCAAAAAGAAAGAAGATACGCACCGTATGGCGGAAGCCAACAAAGCGTTTTCGCATTACAGGTGGTAAGCCGGCTCAGCTTGCCGAGCCGTGTTTATTCTTACTAGCAGGATCTTGTCGTGGCCCGCACAACCCCTATCGAGCGTTATCGCAATATCGGCATCATGGCCCATATTGACGCGGGCAAGACAACGACGACCGAGCGCGTGCTCTTCTATACAGGTGTCTCGCACAAGATAGGCGAGGTGCATGATGGCGCAGCTGTCATGGACTGGATGGAGCAAGAGCAGGAACGCGGAATTACGATCACGTCCGCTGCTACCACGTGCTTCTGGCACGGCATGGACAAACAGTTCGATGAGCACCGCATCAATATCATCGACACACCCGGTCATGTCGATTTCACGATTGAAGTAGAACGCAGCCTGCGTGTTCTCGACGGCGCCATCACGGTGCTTTGTTCGGTGGGCGGTGTCGAGCCGCAAACAGAGACGGTCTGGCGCCAGGGCAACAAATACAATGTGCCGCGCATGGTCTTCGTCAACAAGATGGATCGTGCCGGGGCGGATTTCCTGCGCGTTGTTCAGCAGGTTCGTGAGCGCCTGGGAGCGGATCCGGTTCCAATACAACTTCCGATTGGTGCGGAAGAGAAGTTTGCGGGTGTGATCGACCTGATCGGCATGCGGGCGATCTACTGGGACGAGTCGAACATGGGCATGACCTATGAGGAAGTCGAGATCCCCGACGAATTGCGGGCTGAAGCGGAAATGTGGCGTGAGAAAATGGTCGAAGCGGCGGCCGAAGGCGGCGAGGATTTGCTCGATAAGTTTCTCGACAGCGGCGTGCTCGACGTGGATGAAATTCGCAGGGGGTTGCGCGCTCGGACACTGACGGGCGAGATCGTCGTTACGATGTGCGGTTCAGCGTTCAAGAACAAGGGCGTGCAGGCCCTGCTTGATGCTGTCGTTGATTTCATGCCGTCGCCGATCGACGTGCCGGCCATCAAGGGCATCAAAGACGACGATACGGAAGGCGAAAGGCCCGCGGATGACAATGAGCCATTTGCTGCTTTGGCCTTCAAGATTGCGACGGACCCGTTTGTCGGCAATTTGACGTTCTTTCGCGTGTATTCGGGCATATTGAATTCGGGCGACACGATTCTGAACTCGGTCAAGGGCAAGAAAGAGCGCATCGGTCGGATCTTGCAGATGCATTCCAACGACCGCAAAGAGATCAAGGAAGTACGTGCAGGCGACATCGCGGCCGCCGTCGGCCTCAAGGATGTAACGACCGGTGACACATTGTGCGACCTCAAGCAGGTGATCACGCTCGAGCGCATGGAATTCCCGGATCCGGTCATTTCGGTTGCTGTTGAGCCAAAGACGAAGCCCGATCAGGAGAAGATGGGCATCGCGTTGCAGAAACTGGCGAAAGAAGACCCGTCTTTTCGTGTGCATACTGACGAAGAGTCAGGCCAGACAATCATCTCCGGAATGGGAGAATTGCACCTGGACATTATCGTTGATCGAATGAAACGAGAGTTCAGGGTCGATGCAAATGTCGGCAAGCCGCAGGTAGCTTATCGCGAGACGATTCGCAAAATGGTCGAGCAAGAAGGCAAGTTTGTCCGCCAGTCTGGCGGTCGCGGCCAGTATGGCCACGTATTTCTGCGCATCGAACCGCAGCCGGCGGGCGCAGGCTATGAATTCGAAAACGCGGTTGTCGGCGGCGTTGTACCTCGCGAGTACATCGGCGCTGTCGATAAGGGTGTGCGAGAACAAATGGAAAATGGCGTGGTGGCCGGTTATCCGGTCGTCGATTGCAAGGTCACGCTGTACGATGGTTCGTACCACGATGTTGACTCCAGCGAAATGGCGTTCAAAATTGCGGGCTCGATGGGGTTCAGGGATGGCGCGCTCAAGGCGAGCCCGGTTTTGCTCGAGCCCATTATGAAGGTCGAGGTCGTGACGCCGGAAGACTACATGGGTGATGTGATGGGTGATCTGAATCGCCGTCGCGGATTGCCCCAGGGTATGGATGACTCTCCGTCAGGCAAAGTTATCCGGGCCGAAGTACCATTGGCAGAGATGTTCGGGTATGCAACCGATCTGCGCTCGATGAGCCAGGGTCGCGCGGTTTATTCGATGGAGTTTGAGAAATATTCAGCAGTGCCACAGAACGTGGCGGAAACAGTAATGAAAAAGGCGAGTTAAGCTCATGTCTAAAGAAAAGTTTGAAAGAACAAAGCCACATGTAAACGTAGGCACGATTGGTCACGTTGACCACGGCAAGACCATGCTGACGGCGGCGCTGACGAAGGTGATGGCGGAGCAGCACGGCGGCGAGGTGAAGGCTTACGACCAGATTGACAATGCTCCGGAAGAGCGCGAGCGCGGCATTACGATCGCGACGGCGCACGTGGAGTACGAGAGCCCGAACCGCCACTACGCGCACGTTGACTGCCCGGGCCACGCGGACTATGTGAAGAACATGATTACGGGTGCGGCGCAGATGGACGGCGCGATCCTGGTGGTAAGTGCGGCTGATGGCCCGATGCCGCAGACGCGAGAGCACATTCTGCTGGCGCGCCAGGTGGGTGTGCCGTACATCGTGGTGTACCTGAACAAGGCGGACCAGGTGGATGATGATGAGCTGCTGGAGCTGGTCGAGATGGAAGTACGCGATCTGCTGTCGACCTACGAGTTTCCGGGTGATGACACCCCGATCATTACCGGTTCGGCGCTGAAGGCGTTTGAGGGCGATGAGTCGGACATTGGCGTGCCGTCGGTTCTGAAGCTGGTTGAAGAGATGGACAGCTACATTCCGGAGCCGGAGCGTGCGATCGACGGTGACTTTTTGATGCCGGTCGAGGACGTGTTCTCTATCTCCGGTCGCGGCACTGTCGTAACCGGGCGCATAGAACGTGGTGTTGTCAATGTCGGCGACGAGATCGAGATTGTCGGCATCAAGGATACCGAGAAGACGGTGTGCACGGGCGTGGAGATGTTCCGCAAGCTGCTGGACCAGGGCATGGCGGGCGACAACGTTGGTGTATTGCTGCGCGGCACCAAGCGTGAAGAGGTTGAGCGGGGTCAGGTACTGGCGAAGCCGAGTTCGATCACGCCACACACCAAGTTTGAGGCGGAGGTTTACATTCTGACCAAGGACGAGGGTGGTCGTCATACGCCGTTTTTCAAGGGTTATCGGCCGCAGTTTTACTTCCGCACGACGGACGTCACGGGTGCGGTAGAGCTGCCGGAGGGCACCGAGATGGTGATGCCGGGCGATAACGTGAAGATGGTGGTTGACCTGATTGCGCCGATCGCGATGGAAGACGGCTTGCGCTTTGCGATTCGTGAGGGTGGCCGCACCGTGGGTGCCGGCGTCGTCGCGAAAGTCATCGAATAAGGAACATACGGAATAGGCCAGTAGCTCAATTGGCAGAGCGGCGGTCTCCAAAACCGCAGGTTGGGGGTTCGATTCCCTCCTGGCCTGCCATATGAAACGGCTGGTCCACAAACACATGACAACACATACAGAAACAAGTCAGAGCGGAGCGCTGGACATCGTCAAACTGCTGATAGCAGCAGCTGTCATCGTCGGTGGCCTGTACTCGTATTATTACTACGAGTTCGAGCTTGCGCTGCCGATCAGGGTCCTGATTGTCCTGGGTGGCACAGGTCTTGGCATTGCGATCGGGATGATGAGTACCCAGGGCCAGCGGCTTTGGCATTTCATCCAGGGCTCACGTGTCGAAATCCGCAAGGTCGTTTGGCCGACCAAGCAGGAAACGACGCAGACCGCGATAGCGGTGTTCGTGTTCACGCTGATCATGGCTGTGTTTTTCTGGCTACTCGATTCGGGTCTACTCTGGTTGACCCGACGCTTCGTCGGTTAGACCGGCTGTTGCAAGTTTTAGAAGGAAATACGTCAGTGTCTTTACGCTGGTACATCGTTCACGCCTATTCGAATTTCGAACACAAGGTGAAATCATCCCTGGAGGAGCGCATCGAACGGATGGGTCTGCAGGACAAGTTCGGCGAGATCCTGGTCCCGACCGAGGAAGTGGTCGAGATGAAGGAAGGGCAAAAGCGGCGCAGTGAGCGCAAGTTCTTTCCTGGCTACGTTCTTGTGCAGATGGAAATGGATGACGAGACCTGGCACCTCGTAAAGGAAGTGCCCAAGGTACTCGGATTTATCGGTGGGTCGAGCGATCGTCCGGCGCCGATTACGGACAAGGAAGCAGATCAGATACTGCAGCGCGTCAAGGAAGGCGTCGACAAGCCGCGGCCGAAAGTGTTGTTTGAGCCGGGTGAAGTCGTGCGCGTCGTTGACGGTCCGTTTAATGACTTCAGTGGAGTCGTTGAGACGGTGAACTACGAGAAGAGCAGGTTGCAGGTTGCAGTTCAGATTCTCGGCCGGTCTACGCCGGTGGAACTGGACTTCGGCCAAGTAGAGAAATCGTAAGGGACATTCTGCTTTTATTTCCTGCGGCTG
>Ga0224508_10001688_pt1 | contig 19564 bp, 17 predicted proteins | sample SF_Jan12_sed_USG_4_FD_170157 | JGI IMG/M metagenome (GOLD analysis project Ga0224508, IMG submission 170157) | Sediment microbial communities from San Francisco Bay, California, United States - SF_Jan12_sed_USGS_21 | ecosystem: Environmental > Aquatic > Marine > Sediment | place: USA... | reverse complement strand
TACTCAAATTCTTCCGCCAGGCGCATTTACTGACCTTTGATCTCGGCCACAGTATCCTGACCAGCTCTGATTGCGCGCTAAACTCGATGGCAAACTTTGTCGATGACGCCTCCATCTCCAGGCGCAGGCTCGAATGCGGCTAAGACTAGAAGTGAACGGGCTCAGATCTTTTGATTTCAAATCATTTTTATATCGCCGGCACTCGGGTTAAGATTTTCGCTACCTGATCCAGGCATTGCAAAGGCGCAGCGACTTGTCCCGGTTTTCCCTTCCCGTCGAGGAATGTCTCGACACCCTGAAACAGCGATTGCGCGAACGCGACGAAGTCGTGCTGGAAGCGCCGCCGGGCGCCGGTAAAACCACCCTGGTGCCGCTGGCGCTGCTGGACCAACCCTGGCTCGCGGGTCGCAAGATCCTGATGCTGGAACCGAGGCGAATCGCGACCCGATCCGCCGCCTACCGCATGGCCAGCCTGCTTAACGAATCCCCGGGCCAGACCGTCGGTTATCGCATGCGCCTGCAAACGAAGGTCGGCAACGGCACCCGCATCGAAATCATCACCGAAGGCATTCTGACCCGGATGCTGCAGCAAGACCCCTCGCTGGAGGAAGTCGGGCTGGTGATATTCGACGAGTTCCACGAGCGCAACCTGGACTCGGACCTGGCGCTGGCGCTATGCCTGAAGGGGCGCGCGCTGTTCCGAAACCAGGCCGATATTGGTAATCCCGCTCTCAAGATAATGGTCATGTCGGCCACCCTCGACAGCGAGAATATTGCCTTGCTGCTCGGTGAGGCGCCGATAGTGAAAAGCGAAGGCCGGCTCTACCCAATCGATATCATCCACGGTCGGGCGCGACAGCCCGACGACAGAATCGTCGATCGCATGGTGAGCACGATCAAACGGGCGCTGCAGGACAATCCCGACAGCAGCCTGCTGGCCTTCCTGCCGGGACAGGGGGAAATTCGTCGCACCGCCGAGGCGTTGGCGGAATGGCTGCTATCGAAACAGTTTAAAGACATTCACCTGCTTCCGATGTACGGCAACCTGTCGATCGAGGAGCAGCAGCGCGCCATTTCGCCGCTGTCGGGTAAGCAGTCGAACGATCGCAAGGTCGTGCTGGCAACCAACATCGCCGAAACCAGCCTGACTATCGAGGGCATCGACGTGGTGGTCGATTCGGGCCTGGTGCGCGAGGCCCGCTTCAACCCGGCAACCGGAATGACCGGCCTGCACACGGTGAAGATTTCGAAGGCATCGAGCACCCAGCGCGCGGGCCGCGCCGGCAGACTGGGGCCGGGAAAGTGCTATCGCCTGTGGTCGGCGGAACAACAGCAACAGCTGGCGTCGCAGGGCACGCCTGAAATAATGCAGGCCGACCTCGCGCCGCTGGCGCTGCAGTTACTGCAATGGGGCGTCGACGATCCCGGCGAGTTGAGCTGGCAGGATGCCCCGCCCCGCGGTCACTGGCGGCAGGCGCTGGATCTGCTCGACCTGCTTGGCGCGCTGGAAACGCGTAACCACAGGCGCGTGCTAAGCGCGCATGGGCAAGCCATGACGGCGCTGTCGGTACATCCCAGGCTGGCGCACTTGCTGTTGCGTGGCGCACAAAACGGGCAGGCTGAAGCGGCCTCGCTGCTCGCCAGCCTGCTGTCCGACCGCGATCCGTTGAGCAGCGACAATCCCGACCTGGCCGATCGGCTCGATATGCTGACGGCAACGGCGCCCTGCCCGCGGCAACACCGGGGCTGGCTCGAACGCAGCCGCCAGCTGGCGCGACAGCTGCAACAGCAGCTGGGCAGGCTGAAACATAATGCGCCGGCGGTACGCTACCTGCTTCAGCCCGGGCAGTTGACCGGATTTCTGCTCGCATGCGCCTACCCGGAACGGGTGGCGCGGCGCCGGCACTCGGGCGGATATCAACTCGCCAATGGCCGCAGCGCAAACTTCTCCGGGACCTTCAGCCTGGGCCGCCATCGCTGGCTTGCGGTCGCCGAAGTCAGCGCCGTCGAGGGCGGCAAGGGCGACATGATCCGCTCCGCCGCGGCCCTCGACGAAACGCTCTTCGAAACGGCTCTGGCCGATATGGTGCGCAATGAAACCGTCGCGCAATGGGATAAAAAGGCAGGCCGATTCGTCGCCGAGGCGCAACACAAAATCGGCGCCCTGGTACTGCACAGGAAAATCCTGGACGCGGTTCCGCTCGAAGCCAGGCGCGAGGCCCTGATCGCGTTTCTTCGCGACCAGGATCTCAGGCCGCTGCCCTGGCGCGCCGAGCTACACCAGTGGTGCGCCAGGGTCTGCCTGCTGCGCTCGATCGACGCCGAGGCAGGCTGGCCCGACGTCGGCCACGAGGCCTTGCTTGCCACCCTCGACAACTGGCTCGGGCCCTACCTGGACGAGGTCGGTTCGTTGCAGGATTTCGGCAAGCTCAAACTGAAGGAAATCCTTGCCGCGCTGTTACCCTGGAAACAGCAGCAACGCCTGGACCAGCTGGCGCCCGTCCGCCTGCAGGTGCCGTCGGGCTCGTCGATCGCGATCGACTACACGCAGAATCCGCCGGTGCTGGCGGTCAAGCTGCAGGAAATGTTCGGTTGCGAGCAAACGCCGACAATTGCCGGCGGCAAGGTGGCGCTGCTGGTGCACCTGTTATCGCCCGCCGGCAGGCCGCTGCAGATTACGCAGGATCTGGCGGGCTTCTGGCGCTCGTCTTATCACGACGTCAAAAAGGAAATGAAAGGACGTTACCCGAAACACCCATGGCCGGACGACCCGCTGGCGGCGACGGCGACTCGCAAGACCAAAAACCGGTCCTGACTCCCTGCCGCTAGCGTCTGCAGGCTAGCCGCTTCGATTCTGCGACGAATCGGGTAAACTGACCTGATCATTTTGTTCGAATGAATCCGGTATCGTTATATCGGTCAGTCTGAATTCAAGCGGGGACCTGGTTTGCAACAAATGGATATCAATCGAAAGTCGATCGTCGCGGGCGCGGCATTTGCAATGCTCGCCGTTTTGATCGGCGCGTTTGCGGCTCACGGGCTGAAGCAGGTGCTGGATGGCTATGCACTGGGACTGATCGAGACCGCCGTTCGCTACCAGATGTACCACGCCATCGCGCTGTTGATCGTTGGCGTGTTGTCGATGGCCAGGCAACTGTCGGCGCGCTGGCTAACGCTGGCCGCGGCAGCTTTCGCCATCGGCATCGTTCTGTTCAGCGGCTCGCTCTACCTGCTGGCGTTCAGCGGCATTCGCTGGCTCGGCGCCATCACGCCGATTGGCGGCGTCGCCTTCGTCGCCGGCTGGTGTGCGCTGATCGCGGTCGCGATCAGGCCCTCCGGCCAGGTTTTTCGCTGATCAAAGCCGACGGCCGTTTTAACGCGATTGCGACACTGCCGCCCGAAATAGCGGATATCTCTCGATATTATTCCGCACTGCTATACTCATTGCCTGACCAGTTGTAAATCGCAGGATTCCAATGCTCGAACCCCTACTCAAACAGGCGGGCGAATTACCTTCACTACCCGAGGTCTATATCAGGGTAACCGAACTGCTTGAAAGCGAAACCAGCACCGCGGACAAGATCGGTGCGGCGGTTCAGACCGACCCGACCCTGACCGCCAGAATTCTGAAGCTGATCAACAGCGCCTATTTCGGATTGCGCAACCAGGTCACCTCGATCCCCCAGGCGGTAACCTTGCTGGGCCGCCAACAGTTGCAGCAGGTGCTGGTCGGTTCGGTACTGTCGGGCGTTTTCAAGGATTTCGATCTCAGCGCCTTTCCACTGCGCGATTTCTGGCAACACAGCGTCAAGACCGCGATTATCGCGCGCCAGCTTGCGATGCAAAACGCAAGAATCATCGATCACGAGGCTTTTTTCACGGCCGGTTTGCTGCATGACATCGGATGGCTGGTGATTGCCAAAGTTAACCCGGGATCCTATATGCAGATAACCGAACTCGCCAGGGCCGAAAACCGCGAAATCATCGACGTCGAGGCCGACAAGTTCGGCGTCACGCATATCGACGTCGGCGTCGCCTTACTGGAAAAGTGGGGCATCCCGGGCCTGATCACCCAGTGTGTCAAAAAACACCACGACAGCGATCATGTCGAGCCTTACGCGATTGAAACCAGCGTTGTTTACATGGCGAATAAATTGAGCCGCATCGACCTGAGCGGCGAAGAATTCGAGGCAGAGGAGGCGATACCCGAATTTCTCGCCAACCTGCCCAACTGGGAACAATCGAAATGCACGCAGGAGCAAATAATCATTGCCTGCCGGCTCGCCGACGAGCAATGGCTGGACGTCATGGAATCGCTCGGAATGGTCGACCTCGACATCGACGAAAATGAAGAAGAATCCTTTTTGTTCAAAACCGAACTTGGGCGGATGTAAGCAGCCGCGGCAATTTTTAGTAAATTCCGGCCGGCGCAAGACAATTAACGTCGACCGCCCCTCTCACCAGGTTACTCCGGTCGCCGTTAATGATAGCCTTGCGCTAACCAGACCCTGATATCCCGAGTAACCGTTATTCATGTGCCAGCTGCTAGGTTTATCGTCATCCGAACCCATACGCCTGACGTTCAGCTGGGACGCTTTCGTGCTGCAGGGTTCATATCAAGGCGGTAATCCGGACGGCTGGGGCGTTGCCTGGTACGAAGGCGCGGATGCAACGCTGTTACGCGAGTCGACACCCGCCGCCGAAAGCCCGATGGTGGCATTCCTGGGTCGGCACGCTCCTCCCAGCGAGCTCGTCATTTCGCACGTCCGCCGAGCCACCAGCGGCGATCGAAAGCTGGTAAACACGCACCCGTTTCGCCGGGTACTGGGAGGCCATACGCATATCTTCGCGCACAACGGCTATGTACCAGCATCCGAACCAGTCCATCGCTCGTCCTGGCTGCTACCCCAGGGAAACACCGATTCGGAGTTATTGTTTTGCCGCCTGCTCGGTTACCTGGAACCCCTGTGGAGCGAAGGCGCCGTCCCCGCGCTCGAACAGCGCCACCGGATTGTGAACGATTTCGCCAACGAAATTATGGCGCATGGCGCCTCTAATTTCCTGTACAGCGACGGTATCACCCTGTTCGCTCACGGGCATCGCCACACGATCCCGGGAGATGCCATAAGCAACGAGCCCGGGTTGTACCTGCGCATGTCGCGCTCGCAAAAGGGATCCGAAATGGAGACTCCCTGCCGCGGCCTCAACGCCGAAGGCTGGTGCAGTCATCAGGCCATCGTCTCTTCGCTGCCGCTCAACGACGCTAGCTGGACACCGTTAAAGGCCGGCGAAGTCGCCTGTTTCGAGCGCGGCCAGCGTATCCTCTAAACAGCGCAATAATAGCGATCCAGCCATTTCCGCAAAAGGCATTACCCGGATGAAAAGGATTACTGCAGTGGATGCGACCTGAAAAATTCCCACATGCCTGACTTGATATCCGGCGCATCGGGAAAACTGTATTTGCCGGGATTACCCCCGTACCAGCCATGGCCCGGTCCCTGCAGGAACAGGGTTTCGATGACCGACTGTCCGTCCCGATCGCGATACTGGCTATGTTCCCAGTCGATCCCGCCATCCGTCCCTTGTCGTTGATCGCAGGGAATTCGCGTATTGATTCCATAACAGTGGCCCCAGCTGTCGCGTAATACCAGGGCCGAATTGATATCGACGGTTTCGTCATTGTCGGAATGCACGATCTGAATCGGCACCGCGCGTGCCGCCTCCCCCATTTCGTCACGCATGGCCTTGACGATCGCCACCACCGGGCGATTGCGCGGCTTCTTGTTGAGCTCGTGCCGCACCGCATCGGTTTTTTCCGCGTAGGGAACCCCGGCAACCGAGGCCCCCGATGCAATCTTGTCGGCGTGCGCCACCATCATGGCCACCGCCATGGCGCCGCCCGAAGACAGCCCGCTGACGTGAATACGCCGCGGATCGACCGCATGGTGCTGCTTGATTTCTTCGACGATTTGCCACAGGTCTTCGACCTCGCCGGCGCCGGCGTGTATTTCGCGGTCGAACCACCACCCCCAGCAATTGCGGTTGCGCAAGCCGCGGTAACTGGTGATATAGGGATAGGCGACGAGAAAGCCCTCGCGATCGGCCAGCTGGTTAAATCCGGATATCTGCTCGATATCGCGATTGTCCTGTCTGCATCCGTGCAGCACCAGCAGCAGCGGTCGCGGACCTTGCTCCACCCTCCCCGGCGGCACATGAACCAGGTAACGGCGCGTGCGCGAACCGGGGTATGCGCGCGCGCGGAAGCTGTAGGTTACATCATCCGGCAGCGTCTCGCGCCTGCGTTCGCGCCAGGCGACCAGCGCCGCCTGAATGCCCCCGTGGAAAGGCGCCCTGGCCAGTTTCTTCAGATTGGACCAGCGAAAAAATGCCGGTATTTTACGCAAGGAGTCTCTAAGCACCTTATCGGTTTTCCCGTGAAATTAACTATCGACTGTTCACCGCTGCCACGCGCCCGCGCCCGCAACCGGTGAAGACTACACAGAGCATAGCCCAGGAAGTCTCTGCCGCCAGCGATTGGGGATTATTTCGCTTTGACCCGGTTTAATCTGAATTTGGCTTAAAGGTTTCGGCTCTTCACCCGAAACAGGTATTACAGTCGCCGACGGAATTTTCGGATCGCTCGCTAATGTCAGAAAACATGCAGTTGGATGGTTATACCGATCTCGCCCAGATTGGCCGTGGCGGCATGGCCACGATTTACAGGGGTCATCAGACTTCGTTAAACCGGACCGTTGCGATAAAGTTCCTCTCCGCCGAACATCTCTGGGATCACAAGGCCCAGCAGCTGTTCGACCAGGAATCGCTGGTTATCGCCCAGCTCAACCACCCGAACATCATTCATATCATCGATCGCGGTTTCAGTTCCGGCGGACGGCCTTACTTCGTCATGGAATACGTCGAGGGCGAAACCCTTGCCGGGAAAATACAGCAAACCACGATGACGCCGCTGGCCAGGGTGATGCTGTCGATGCAAATCTGCAGCGGGCTGGCCTACGCGCACAAGAACGGCGTCATTCATCGCGACATCAAACCCGCGAACCTGCTGATCGACGACGAAGGTCATCTGCGCATCCTCGATTTCGGCATCGCCTGGCTGAACGCCAGGGGCAACCCCGACGCCGGGGAAGTCCTGGGCACGCCCGATTACATGTCGCCGGAGCAGTTCACCGCGCCGGATGCGGTCAGCGCGCTGAGCGACATATATTCGCTCGGGGCGGTGATGTATCACCTGTTCGTCGGCAAAAAGCATGTCGACGACATTAAAAACTGGCAGACGCCGCTGGCCGCACTGCAACCGAAGCTGGCCGAGTTGATTCAGCAATGCCTGGCGATCGAGCCGGCCGAACGCCCGGCCTCCGCCGAAGAAATCAGGCTGCGGCTGTTGCGCCTGTTACAGGGAGCGCACCTGGCCGAAAGCCAGAAGCAGGAAGCCAGCGCCGTGGTCGGCAAGGCGATCGATAACTTTGTATTGCTCGACGTTATCCAGCGCGGCGCGCAGGGCGCCGCCTACTTGTTCGAGGACAAGTCGCGTAATCGTCTGATGGTCATCAAGAAACGCGTCAAGTCCGAGGCGGGACTGCGTGAAGCGCAACTGCTGACCGAGACCAGGCATCAAAACCTGATCGAAGTGCTCGGCAGCTCGAAAAACGACAAGGCATTCATCGTCGTCATGCGCCACATGGCCGGCGGCAGCCTGCAGGACCGTCTTTCCAGGCCCTATACCGGCGATCGCTTCGTCGATACCGCGCTGCAGCTATGCAGGGGCATGCAGGCGGCGCACGACAATGACATTCTGCACGGAGACCTGCGCCCCAGTAACATTCTGTTCGATAAAAAGGAGCGCGTCCGCATCAGCGACTTTGGCTTCGAGGAGCATTACCGCGGCGATCGAAAAGACTGGTATCAACCGGCGCTCAAGGCCGCGCCATCGGTGGAGAGAGATATTTACTCCATGGGCGCTGTCTTTCACCACATGTTAACCGGCGAACCCCTCAGGTTCGCGCATCGGCGCATACAGTCCTGTCCCGGTTTCGATCATCTCGACAGTCGTCTGCAGACGTTGCTAAGAGACATGCTGGAAACCGATTCAACCAGCTACCTGGATCGATTCGACAAGGTCGTCGCCCGGCTCGAATCCCTCAGGGGAAAGCTGCCCGAAGCCGCGCTGGCGCGTAAAAAACGCCGGCGCCGCTTGATCTGGTTGCTGGCCGGCGGGTTGCTATTGCTGTCCGCCGCCGCGGGTGTTGCCTACCTGCATCCGAACCTCTGGCAACCCGGATAAAGCCGAACACCCTGGCCACAATCGGCCCAAAGGTAACTAAAATCCGCCGTTGCGGTCTGCCCGCCAGGGGCTGCCGGTCGAGACCGCATGGCCGGCGCCTTTTTCCTGAGTAATTGAACTCGCTGAGGCCAGCTAATAACATATTGACTCGACCAGTTTAACGACCAGGGGGGAGCCCGTCTCATGGAAGGTAACTTACCGAATTTGTCGAGCGATATCTTTTACGCTATCGCCGGGCTCGTCAGCTGCGCCGCTTTGGCGTTACGCAACATTCTCTGGCTACGCATACTGCTGGTCATTTCCGCGCTTGCCTACATCGTCTCGGGTGTGACTCTGGGCCTGACCCCGTTGGTCGGATGGAATACCGCGTTTCTCGGCATCAACCTGGTCCATGTGATCATGTTGCTGCTCGATAAAATTGCAATCACCCTGCCCAGGGAAACAAGGGAAGTCTATCAAAAGCATTTTGCCAGCCTATCCCCGCGCGAATTCAAGGAGCTGATTACGAGTAACGGTTTCTGCGTGTATCAGGACCAGAACATCATCAGCGAATCCGAAGTGCCCGACAGGCTGTTTATCGTTTTAAGAGGCAAGGTCAACATTATCAAGGGAAATGAAACCATCGCCACGCTCAAGGCGGGCGGTTTTGTCGGCGAAATGAGTTTTCTAAGCAAGGAGCCGGCGTCCGCGAACGCCTATGCGGAGAATTTCGTGCAATGCGCGTTCTGGACACACGACGACCTGGAAAAGCTCAAGCAAAAAAATCTGGATGCCTACGACAAGTTCATCGCCATCATCGGCTGCGACCTGGTGCGAAAACTGAATTACCAGAATGAGAGACGGCTGGATTCAGCCACAAAGCTGGATTTCGTCATTTAGCCAGGCACGGAATGGGCCGCTTTGAAGCGGCAATCGATTTCCCCATGCCCCGAAGACCAGGCTGTGGCATTAAACCTCGAAGCCGGTTCCACCGCTGCCGGGCCCTATTTGGATTGAAGGAGAAAATCCTCGAATTTGCGGATATATTCAGAATCCAGCCCAAGGTCGCGGGCGCCGGCGATCATGGTTTCCACATAACTGCGTGACGGCGGGAAAGGCCCCTTTGGATCGATTACCCGGTATAAGTCGGCCTTGTGAAATTCGCCGTCTTCGCCCAGCACCAGGAAACTGTGTCTCTTATACCTGTCCTTGTAGACGCCTCCAGGTTGTCCAGTGCAATCAACGCCTGCTCGGTCACTTCGTAAAGCGCGCCTTGAACCATTTCACCGGGCGCCTCCATGATACCGCTGTAACCCGCCTGCACTTCTTCCGACCAGAACGGGAAGCGCACCTCGAAATTGGGCAAATAAGCCTTCATGACGAAGCTTGCGTCGGGGATCAGTTCCTTTTTAACGAAATCGATGCTCAGATTAGAGCCATATCCAAAGTGATACATAGCCTTTTCCTCCTGTGGTTCGGGGCTTGCCGCGGTGTCTGTAATTTAGCTGCGCGAGTTTATTGCCTGCCTGGATTTCCATGTGCGGTAGTCGGCGGCGACCTATTTATTCGTCGTTCAACGCACCGCCGAGAATGACGGTTTCGGGCAGCTCATCCGGGCTCGGGCTCATTTGCAGGTACTTGACGTTACCCATTGGAAACACGTACAACTGGCCATCGATTTCAATTGCGAGCTGCCTGGAGTCAATCGCCTCCTGTACGCGTTTCGCCAGCAGTAGCGGGTTGCCGCCCTGCTTGGGAAAAGTCACTTTCTTTTCGCTGCCATCGATGAAATGAATCGTCAGAAATCTATCGTTGCCCATTTTTATACCCCGCTTATCGATGTCTCGATCAAACGCCTGCCGTGAATCCATGATAGTGGATTTCCGAGCCCGATCCTACTTGTCCGTATATCCAGGTTCCATCCCGTCTCTCAGCAGATGCGTAAAAAAAGGAGAAAGCGCCTCAACGCTTTCTCCTTAACCGAAGCGGTTGCAAGGACGAACTACTGCTCGAAACTGAAGTTCTTTTGATCGGCCTGCTTTTTGATCGCGTTGGTCAGGGCGTCGCTCACGCTCGGAGCAGCGGCGACCTGTTCGCGTTTTTTCTCGGCGACATAGGCGGCCCTGGACTCGCTAAGCTCGGAAATTTCCTGCTGGATACGGCTGCGCGTCTGCGCCTGTTGCTGCACGTAGTCCAGTTTTTCCTGTGCCGACATGCCGAACATCGGTTCGGGCAGATTTTCGTCTTCCATCAGCGCCAGTTCCTCGGCTTCGACCTTGCCTTCCTTGAAGGCGTCGACCAGGTCCCAGTTCGAATTATTGTAAAAAGCCGAGGCCTTCGACTTCGCCCGCTTGGCCAGCAGGCCGACGGATATATCGCTGCTCAACGCATCCTGCTGCAGTTGACGCTCGGCACTGTCGGCACCGCTTTTACCATAGGGCAGATAAGTCTGGTTCAGCCTGGCATTGAGTTCGGCAATCCGATCGTCCTGCGGCGCGACGATATGCACCACCTGCTGATTGGCGTCGATACTCATGTAATCACCGCCGGCAAGCAGCGCGCCCGAGCGCCACTGGTCCTTGATGCCTTCCTCGTGACCGCCGGCGTGGATGGTGTTGATCGAAATTCCGTGCCGTTCGGCCAGGCGGGCGGCGGCGCGATAGTTGACCGGCCCCTGGGCGAAGGATTCGTTACCGGCGATGAAAATCGTTTTGATATCACTCTCCGACTGGCTCCATTGCAGACTGTTAACCGCGGTTTCGATGGCGAAACCGCAATACTCGCTACCGCCGTTGGTGGTCAGTGAAAACAGCCCCGCCGAGACCGCGTCCAGCTCGCGGGTGAATCCGTTGAGCATGCGCACATAACCCTCGTTCGAGGCGTTGCCATCGTTGCCATACTCGAACAGGGCGATCTCCAGGATCGGTCTAACCCCGTTCTGTCGCGCACTGGAAAATTCGTTGACTACCTGCCACAACTGGTTGCGCGTCTGATCGATCAGGCCGTCCATGCTGTTGCTGGTATCGAGCACTATGGCGACCTGGATCCTGGGCTGCTCGACGTTGTCGGCGGCGACGGCCGCAATGTCTTGCAAGCCCCACTGTAATACCGGCGCCTGGTTCCGAGTCTCGATGGTGCGGCCGGCGAGCGTGGATTGCGCCACCGGCGCCAGCAGCACCGCCATCACCGCGGCGCTTGCCATCGCGCGATGAAGCCCGCGCCCGGATTGAAAATTCGTTGTTTTTTTATCTTGCATGATCGTCTCCTGAAACTTGAGTTGTTGATTGGCTGAGTTCAGGATAGAGACTAGCGCCGCCAGCAGCGGAAAATTAGACACGGCGCTGTAAAGATTGAAGTGAATTGTTTACCTTAAATTTACATTGGACATGAGCGGATGTACCCATTCCTGAAACTCGCAATAACCCTGACCAAGGCCCGATACCGATCAAAACTTGGACTGGAGGATACCGGCATCCTGCATAGCTGGGCCGGCGTCACCGACGTCGATCCGTTCATGGAGCTCAATCACGCGCGCCAGATCATGTACATGGAGCTGGGTCGCTGGGATTACTCGGAGCGCGCGGGTTTCATCGAATTATTGAAACAAAACAAATGGGGCCTGACCGTCGGCGGCATCAGTATTCGCTATCGCCGTCCTGTGCCATTCCTGAAAGCGTTTACCGTTACCACCAAACCGATTTGCCATGACAGCCGCTGGTTTTACTTTCTGCAGGAAATTCTGCGTGGCGACCGCATTTGTACCTCGGCGCTGGTCAAGGCGGGCGCCGTGTCCCGTTCGGGGCTGGTAGCGGCGCCCGAGGCGCTGGCGGAGGCCGGGCGCGACGACTGGGGTCACGAGATTCCGCAATGGGTGAACGAATGGATCGTCGCCGAGGGCCACCGCCCCTGGCCCGGAGGTGGGAACAACTGATACGCCCGGGATCGGGCGGGCGCGCGATTACACCGCCGCCAGCGCTTCGAGTACCTGCAGGTGAAAGCGGTGCAATCCGGACTCGGAGTACCAGCTATCGGCTTCGTCGACCACGTAACGCCCCTGGTCATAGCCCAGCGATTTGAGGCCGCGATGCACGCTTTCGACGATGGCGATATCCTCGGCATTGAACTGATCGGCAAACAACGCCTTCAGTGCCTTCAGCACGGGGGCGGCCGCATTAGGCTCGGCCAACAGGTCGACGTGCTCGAGGCAGCGCTCGGGGCCGTCCGCCGCCATGCGGATAACGACCAGGTTGTCGCAGCCCGGCAGACTCAGCATGCAGGTGTTGGGCCATATCGTCCACGAGCGATAGGGAGACCCCGCTTCGAGTTCGAGCCCCTGGTAGCCTGCTTTCGAGCGCGATTCGAAAAAAGCGTATCGCCGCTCCTGGCGCGCGCGGCTGCCGGAGCCGCTGTCGAGCACCTGCGACAGTTTTCGATGCGCGACCGGGATGTGATAACCCTCGGAAAAATTGTCGACCACGATCTTCCAGTTGGCGGCAATGTCGAAATCGAAACGGGTATCGGTGGCGAAGCTTTCGATGCCGGGCAGGCTTTCGTAAATGGTTTGCGCGAGACCCGGGTATTCACTGTCGAAATCCGTGGCGTCGCCATCCAGGTTGGCGAACAGCAGCCCGGCGCAACTGGCCAGTCTCACCGGCTTAAGCCCAAATTCATCGACATCGAAATCACGCATTTGAGCGGTTTGCGGGGCCTGCATCAATTTGCCGTCGAGTCCGTAACACCAGGCATGGTAAGGGCAGACGATCCGATTTTTACAATTGCCTTCAGCGCTCAGCAATTCGTGCCCGCGGTGCTGGCAGACGTTAAAGAATGCACGAATTTCCGAATCCCGATCGCGCAGCAGGAAGATACACTGGTCGGCGATCCGCTCGACTCGATAATCTCCCGCCGCCGGCAACTGGCCGGCATGACCGACATAACACCAGCTTTTATGAAATATCGCCTGTAATTCCTGCCGGTACAGTTGCGCGTCGTGGTAGTAGCGCGACGGCAAGGTGTGCGATACCAGCGCATCGGGGTCGAAAGCTCCCCGCTTACCGCTGGGAAAATCAGAATTGCTCATAAGTTCCGCCGCCATAGGCCTGGGCCAGTTCGGGCTATGGAATCACGGTCCGCGCGGCCTGTCCAGCGCGACGATGCGCGCGATCATGATTCAGGTCAATGCCCGGATGCGTTTGCAGTGATTAACTGATTATGTTTACCACCAGGGGACAAAGCAGGTCGCCAGGCAAAGCAGCCTGCTCCGACAATTCGATGCTATCGGTACAACTATGAAAAACGACCACTTGAATACGGCAACATCCATCGACAAGCCAGCAGCTTGTGGCGGAAAAATCTCGCTGCAACTGGCGTTACTGGCGCTACTGTGCGCGGGTTTACTGGCGGGCTGCGAGCAAATTCGCAAGGCCACTTACCCGAGCGATTTCGTTTACCTGGAACAAAAGCAGATTCGCGGCGAAATGGCGCTGCTCAGCCTGTACCTGCGCCAGCTCGACCAGATACTGCTGGACGACTCGACCGTCAGTAGCGAACAGCAGGAGCGTGTCCTCGCCATCCTGGCGAAGATCGAATCCAGCACTACCACGCTTGGCGCTGGAAATATCAGAACCAACCACCTGGTAATCGACGATCACATCGATCAGTTCAGAAACGACGTCTACGCCGCGATTAACAACGCCAGCGCCGATCCACCGAACTACTTCGCGCTGGGTCGACTGTCGGGCAGCTGCGTCAGCTGCCACAAGTTTCGCTAGCCCGAGACGCGCGGTACATTTCAGCGCCATTCGGGCTTAGCGACAGACTTGCCCAGCAATTCGGCGGCCGGGCAGCCGCTATGCTTGGCGTTGACCGAACCCGTGCAGTTGTATATTTTGTACAACCCGTGGAAACCGCCGATAAAGGATCAATTGCAAATGCCAGGACTGACGTTAACGCGGACTTGCGCCGCGATTATTCTGCTGATAGGCCTGTCGAACGGAGTGCTGCAGGCTGCGCCACCCGAGGGCTACAGCTTTTTGCCGCTAACCGACGCTGCCCGGCAGGCGGGCGATGAAAAAAAACCGATGCTGCTGTATTTCGGCCGCTACGGCTGCAGCACCTGCCGCAAGATGCACGCCGAGGTCTTCAGCGATGCGGCGGTCAGTAAGAAATACAATGCCGATTTCGTGCTCGCCTATGTCGATACCGAGAGCGGTAATCGCATTCGGCTGGCCAATGGCGAAACCACGACCGAGATGCAATTTGCCGCACGTAGCCGGATTCTCGGCACCCCTACCTTTATCTTTTTCTCACCCGAGCAAAAACCACTGTTCAAAAAGGCCGGCTTTCAGAGCATCGAGCAAATGACTCGTTATGGCGACTTCATTGCAAAAGGTCATTACCGCACGATGTCGCTTCAGGATTACCTGGGGAACCTGTGAGGATATTACTGACCGCACTCGGTCTGGGGCTAGCGATGTCACAGCCAGAAGCATCGGATCGATGGGTTTTTGAAACCAGAACGGCTGTCACGGGCGAACCCACGAGCGCTGTTTACCACCATCTCGACAGCGCCGGCCGCAAACACATCGCGCTATCGAACGGCAGCATTGCTGCCGTCTGGGAAGACAACCGTAGCAAGCAACCACAGGTTTATGTCGCGCTGAAGACGGATCGGCAGGACGGTTTTACCGCCGCTACCCGGGTCAGCAGCGGCAATCAGGCCTACGAACCTTCGATTACGGGGGCGCCCGATAATCGCTTCGTACTCGCCTGGGAACAGGATGGCGCCATCTACGCGCGGGTGGTGGCCAGCAGCGGCCCTGGACCGGCGATCGAACTCAGCACGGCCTCGGCCAGTCACGTCAGTCTGGCAAGCGCGGGCGCGCGTATCTTTGCCGCCTGGCGTGAACAGCAGGATGGCAACTGGTTCATCAAGGTCGGAGCGCTGCGGATTACCAGCGGTGACGTCTTGAACGTCGATTCCGTGACCCCGGTCGAAGCCACGGGGTTGAAATCGCGGATGCAGTATCCGTCGCTGGCGGTTAACGAAGCCGGTCTATGCGTTGCCTGGGAAGATCGCCGCGCGGGTCATACGCGCCTGCTGCTAAGTCTGTCGACGGACCAGGCCAGAAGCTTCGCCGCGCCGCGCCATCTGAACGAATTTTTATCGAACCGAAACCAGTACGATCAGGGCAACGGCGTCACGCGAGTGGCACTGGCCTCCTTCGCCGGCGATGAAATTCTCGCGGCCTGGATGGACAAACGCAGGGGCGGCCTCGGCTACGGAATCTTCGCCGCGCTCGGCTCCGATGCCGGCGCTATTTTCGGGCCCAACGAAAAGGTGCACGGTGAACAGGGCGACCGGCAACCTCATTACAATCCCGCCGTCGGCGGCAACCTGGCCGGGGATTTTGTCGTCGCCTGGGACGATTTCAGACGCGGCGATTCGGATATCTGGCTAAGCCACTACAACGAGGACGATGAATGGAGCCGGGATTTCAGCCCGACGCCGGCGAGCGGCGCCGGCGAGCAGTCCCATCCGGCAGTCGCGCTCGACGAACGCGGCGGTCTCCACTTGCTGTGGATGGAACGCGCCGACATGGATGCACCGAGCCGACTCTGGTACAGCCACGGTTTGCCGCGCTAGCCGCTACGCAGTGCTAGTTCAGTGATGATAGTGATGGTGGTAGTAAGGCCAGGGAGGATACCAGGGGTCATAGTAGTACCAGCGCGGCGGATAGGCAGGGGCCGGCAGTCGCTTCTTCCACAGGAACGAGCCTTCCACAGCAACCACCGGAAACAGGTAGTCATATTCCCCGATCGGTCGGGTTACCCCTGCCTCGATACGCCCGACAACGGTTAGCGGCCGCCCGCTCTGGTAAACCTCGGGATCGAGAAATCTATCGAAACTGGCGATGAAGCGGCCGTCGCTCTTGCCGTTGCCATACGGCCTGCCGTTACTGCCCAGATCCTGCCTTACAATTTCGATCCAGGTGCGATCGGCCTTGTTTTCGACCTTTGTGATAACGCCGCCCCAGCGCAGCTCGGCGCCGATGTAGGCGTCGATGTCCATGCGCACCCGGGTCAGGGTGGGATTTTCCGCAGGTATCCGGCTGATCGCCGGCGGCGGCTGGCTGGCGCAGGCCGACAGTAGTGCCATCGCCAGAACAAGGATTATTTTCTTCATACCCATTAGTCGAATATCGAACAGCTTAGTTCACCGCCCTGACGATATAAATGACCCGGCAATCAGGTATTCTCGGTCGCTGCCGGGAGAATGCGCAGATCCAGCGGCTGCGACGTATCCAGGTGCAGATCGCTTTGCGGGAAGGCGATGACGATACCGGCCTGTTCGAACTTGTGGTTGATCGCCTGGTTGAGTTCGCTCTGCGTCAGCAGGCGATAATCCATCGACTCGATATAACAGCGCAGCATGATGGTGAGCGCGCTGTCGCCGAAGTTTTCGAATGTCACCAGCGGCCCCGGGTCATCGAGCACGCGTTCGTGCTGCTCCGCTGCCTCTTGCACCAGCTGCAGGGCGCGGGCGACATCGCTGCCGTAGGCAATGCCGATCGGAATCACGATGCGGGCCATCGGATCGGACAGCGTCCAGTTGAGCAGGCGCCCGGTGATGAATTCCTTGTTCGGCACCACCAGTTCCTTCTGGTCCCAGTTACGTATCGTCGTCGAACGAATGCGGATACGCGTCACCACGCCCGATGTTTCACCGACCGTGACCACGTCTCCGATGCGAATCGGGCGTTCGAAAAGCAGGATAATACCGCAGATGAAATTGGCCACAATCTCCTGCAGGCCGAAGCCGATACCGACGCCGAGGGCCGCCACCAGCCACTGGATCTGCGACCAGCTACCGCCGAGGATGCTGAAGATCAGCACGATTCCGATGGCGACAATGCTGTACTGGGTCAGCGTGGTAATCGCGTAGCGGCTGCCGGCCGTAATCTTCAGGCGCGCCAGCAGCACGATTTCCATCAAGGCAGGCAGGTGGCGCGCCGCGATCAGGCCGACAACGATGATCAACAGGCCGAGGATCGCATCGCCGAGGGTTACCGGCACCAGTTTCTCGGCGCCGTCCACCAGGCTACTGTAATGCCATAACGAAATTTCGTTGAGGATGCGAAACGCCGGCAGCACGTCGGACCAGATCGCCCACAGCCCGAGCAGGCCAACGGCGACCAAAGCGGTGGTGATCAGTTTCTTGGTGTCTTCGCTGAGCGCGCCGTAATCGATCTCCGGCTCCTCTACCGACAGTGGCGCGCTATCGCCCGAGGCGGCGTCGCCTTCCTCCAGCGCCTCGCGCATCGCACGCTGCGCGCGGCGCCGCTCCAGCGCATCCTTGAACTCCAGTCGCCGCTCGGTCAGCAGTACCCAACGCAACATCAGCTGGTGGATGAGAATGATGGCCACCACCAGCCACAGCGTATCGACCAGACGCGCGCCGAACGACGCCGAGGTGTAGACATAACCCATGATAGCCAGTACCGCCAGCATGACCGGCAGAGTCAGGCCGAGGGCGAGCCACAGGTATCTGAACCAGGTCAGCGGATTGCCGGGATGGGCCAGGTAAAATCCCTCCAACGCACCCTGACGGGGTGCCAGTATGCGGCCGAAGAACCAGGCCAGCGACACCATCACGATAAGGAAAAACAAGCGACTCAGGCCACCGGCCAGGGCGGCCGGATCGTAGGTAATCGATGCGATCAGAATAAAGGCGGTCGGCAGAAATACCGACATCAGGTGACGAGTTTCGAGCCGCAGCTGCTGCGTTACTTTCCTGCTCCAGCCAAAATGCACGGCGGCGAGGCCTGCCCTCTCGCAGAATATCCGAAATGCGACAAAGTAAAACAGGTATAAGGCAATGCCAGAAAAAGCGGCGCCGACGGCGGGCACGAACTGGCCACTCCAGGACGCGCTTTGCGATAGCTGGGCTCCGAGGTCGAGCGAATCGATACTCTGCACGAATTGCAGGTGCAGACCGAGCGCGGTAAACAGGATCGGCCACGGCAACGCCAGTACCAGCGTCAGCGCCAGCGCCCTGATGGTATCGATATACCGGTCGTGCCGCAGTTGGCCGATATTGCGGCCACTTCGCTCGAGTGCGGTGCGCAGCACCGGCGAGAATTTCAACAGCAATCCGAACAATAACAGCCCGAGTAACAATACCCAGGGAAACGGCGCCGGCAGGAGTAGCGCGCGACCCAGTTCCAACCAGTGCGATGGAGACAAAAAGATGCCAACGCTTTGCGTGATCGATTGCAGGGTTTCCCGGGAAGGCGGTTTACCGGTGCGTACCCACAGCAGGCGCTCATCGAGAAATTTGTTATAGGCGGTTACCGCCTCCGACAGCTGGCGCTGCGCGAAATCCAGCTCACCGAGGGCCTGCAGGTAGGTATCGTCGGCCGCAATCGCCTTATCCAGCAAGTCGCGCCTCAACTCGCTCAATTCGAGAATCTCGAGGCGCAGCAGTCCGCGCCATGTCTCCGACAGCGACGCCAGCTGATCGTCGACATAAACATTGATGTCGCGCATCCGTGCCCGTTCCTGCTGATTACGGATCTGGCGTAGGCTGGAGTCGATCACCAACTGCTGGCGACGTTTTTCGGCGGCCTCGAAGTCGCCCGAATCAGGCAACCCGCGCCGCTGCTCCAGCAGTACCTGCCCGAGCGCTTCGCTGAGACCGGCGATTTCGAGTTTTTGCCGCGCCAGACGAAAATTATCGGCGACGCGCTTGGCCTCGGCAGCGTCGGCATTCGCTTCCCGGGTCACCCGCTCGAGTTCCGCGGCAAGCGTTTTCAGAGTTTCACCAAGCAGGGTATTCTGCTGCGCCAGATGCTGTACCAGCTCGTGCTTGCCGAAAGCCTGGCGCTCGGTCTCCTCGGCTTCGTCTCGCGCGCTCTCGGCATCGCTCAGGCGCCGCGCCACCACCAGCGTTTCCAGCAGCTGGATATACTGCAACTGCCGGTTCAACTCCAGCGTCGCCTTGTCCCGCTGAACCCCGAGCAATTCGACCCGCATCGGCTGGCTCAGCAGCTCCTGATCGAGCATTTCAGCCTCATCGAGCAGCGCCCTGGCCTCGGTCTCCAGCGCCCATCGCTGGGCCTCGGTTAGCCGCTGAGGCTGGTCATCGGGGATGGGCCGCTGCAGCGCCTCGGCAATTTGCGGTTGCCGCTTTTTGACTTCGGCAAGCCGCACACGGGCCTGTTGCGCACGCTGCGACTGGACTTCCAGCGAGGCCTCGATTTCCGCCAGTGCGGTCGTCAATCC